>Ga0209553_1000050_pt1 | contig 52385 bp, 41 predicted proteins | sample LauGreFBDMM110DN_2_FD_188217 | JGI IMG/M metagenome (GOLD analysis project Ga0209553, IMG submission 188217) | Freshwater lake microbial communities from Lake Michigan, USA - Fa13.BD.MM110.DN (SPAdes) (version 2) | ecosystem: Environmental > Aquatic > Freshwater > Lake | place: Lake Michigan...
CGCCGACTGCTGGATGACCACGCTCCCGCGCTTCGGCGTCAAGCTATTGAACAGCTAGCAGTCTTGAAATCCGAAAGTATGATTCCTCTTCTTCGCGAAATGTTGAAGCAAGATCCGGATGAGACTGTCCGCAGCGCGTGCGCAAAAGCTCTCGGCGACTTTGGTGACGAGACGTCAGTGCATCTGCTGGAAGAAGCGTTGGAAGATCATCCGCTCGTCCGGTTGCAGGCGGTGATTGCTTTAGGCCGTCTGGGACAGGCATCGGCAGGGCCGATATTGCTGTCACTGATGCGTGATCCGTTGCCGGAAGTACGGTATCAGGCCGTGCGAGCTGTCGCGCAGCTGAAGCTGGAAGGTGTTGAAGAGCACATCGTTCCGCTGCTCGAGGATTCTGACGAGATGGTCCGTCGCGGGGCAGAGCAGTCTCTGCAGGATCTTGGACAGAGCATCGGATCTATTCAGTCGAAGCGGCTACGAAAGCGGTTCTTGAGTTTAGCTTCCAGACTGACACCGTCATCCCTCGCCGGCGCGATACCGGGCGGTTCGAAAAGCCTGTTGCTCGTCATCGTTGCTGTCATGTTGGTTGGTGGAATCTGGGGATTTTCGAAAGTAAGCTTTGTGATGGCTGGGGGAGAAAAACTGCCGGTAGGTCGTGTCGTGAGCATCGGGGTTTCGGGATCGACAAAGACGGCCAGCGTGTTGCGGACAAAAGGAGTTCTGGATGTCTGGTCCATTGGCGACGGAAATCTGACGGCCCGAGTCCGGGTACCGGTGACGGCCGAGAGCGTGATTTCCGAAGAAAAAGGCGGCACAATTCTTCTGATGGGCCCGGAACTCGGGCGACTGGATCCTGAGTCCGGGTTTGATCCTGAGAAGATGCAGTCACTCAAACTGACGAAGCCGCCATCTTCAGTCTACTATCACCAGCGGTCGAATTCTGTCTGCATTTTTGAGGTCACCGGCGCAACAACCGTTCTGAGGGTCATTGATGCCGCAACGCTTAAAGAAACAAAGACGTTTACAATCAAAGCCGTGTTGAACGGCATCGTGAGTGCGGACTTTTCGCTGGCTGCGATGCTGGATGCGAAAGGCGTACTCACCCTTTGTGAACTGGAATCGGGCAACGTCCATGCTGCTTCTGTCACACAGATGACCGGCCAAAAAGACCTGGGGTTCGTCGTGTCCATCGCGTTTACGGACGACATGAAGTACGTCGGCTTCTGCACATCGACAAATTTTGTGGCACTCGACGTCAAGAACCTGCAGCTTGTCAAGAATATCCCAAGTCCGGACACCAATGGATTTGTTACAGCGCAGGGAGTTAGGAGTACATCTGATTTTCAGGTGCTTTCGGGCTCTGGCCGCGTTTACAGCTTGTCAAACGACCTGCAAACCATGAAGGAGTCTCAGATTGAGCGTTCCACTTCTTTCACGATGTCTGCGATGGCCGCTGGCGGCGACCTAGTTGCGATGGCTCATGAGGACTTCTACGCTTTTGACGTGTACGGCATCAAAGAACAGAAGATTCTGCTGACGAATTCTGGTGAGGAATGAAAGCAGCCGACCTTTGGTTGTCCTCGCCGACACCGGCATTCCGGTTCGGGTTGTTGCCGGTGTTCTTTGCTGCCCTGATTCCATATTCAGCCGTGTATTCCTTCGAGTATGTGCTTTGGGATGACAATGTTTATCTGATCGAGCGTCCAGAGATTCACGGCGGATTGACAGGCGATGGTATCAGGTGGGCGTTCACAACGTTTCAAAATGCAAACTGGCATCCGCTGACGTGGCTGTCATACATGCTTGAAATCGAGCTGTTCGGGCTGAATCCTAGTGTCATGCACGTCACGAACATTGGGCTTCATTGTCTCAATACAGCTCTGGTCGCCTGTGTGGTGACTGGCCTTACGGACAATCGCGGGCTTTCACTGGCAGTTGCGTTGTTATTCGGTGTGCATCCGCAGCATGTGGAAGCAGTCGCATGGGTCTCGGAGCGAAAAGAACTGCTTTGCATCTTTTTTGGGCTGCAGTCGATGCTTGTGTGGCAGTGGTCCCGCATGAGCGGGAAGTTACTGCACCGGGTGTTCGCGTATCTGCTCTTCGGACTGAGTCTGCTTTCAAAGCAAATGCTTGTCACGCTGCCGTTTCTGCTCGTGGTGCTGGCGATTTGTCCATTGAAGTCTGACGACGATAAGATTCAATGGACACAGATTACACGCGCTGTTCGTTCCGTCTGGTGCTACTTTTTTTTGGCCTTTGGCTTCACCGTCGCCGTGTTCGCCGCGCAGCGATCCGGCGACGCGATCATATCGATCGATGTGTTACCAATTCGGTTTCGGCTGGCGAATGCCGTCCAAAGCCTGGTCCTTTATGTTGTTCAGACTCTTGTGCCGGTCCGGCTGAGTCCTTTTTACCGTCATTCGATGATGGACACTTCTGTCCCGCTGGCTCTTGTCTGCTTTGCGATTCTGCTGGCTGCGGGTGTATGGGTCTTCAGGAATCGGAGCCACCCAGGTATTCTTGCTGGATCGCTCTGGTTCTTGGGGACACTGATTCCGGTCATTGGCATTGTTCAGCTTGGCGCAGCTTCAAGAGCAGATCGTTATGTGTACTTTCCCCATATTGGACTCTTTTTGTTCATCGGCTCTTTGCCGATCTTTTCAAAAAATTGCCGACAGATCGCAGTCGTATCGCTCCTGCTTGTGTCAGCGACTTGTTGCGGCATACTGACTTGGCGGCAGTCGCAAATCTGGCGCAACAGTATTTCCCTGTGGACGGCTTGCCTGGAAGCTGATCCCGACAGTTTTCGTGGGCACGACCAGCTGGCCCTAGCACTCCTGGTTGACGAGCAGATTGACGAAGCAATAACGGAATCGCAGATTGCCCTGCGATACATCGAAAATCGATCACTTGGAGGATCTTATACGACACTCGGCTGTGCTCAACTTTTCAATGGTGATATCGAAAATGCGGTGAACAACCTGCGTGAAGCCATCAAAATTCGTCCGGATGATTATCGAGCATTAATAAACCTAGGATACGCGCTTCGAATGACGGACCTTAGTGAATCAAAACGACTGTTCGCACAGGCCTTGAAGTACTCTCCGATGAGTATCGAGGCCATGGGAAACCTTGGGAATTGTGAAGCGGAAGAAGGCAATTTCGCCCGAGCGATTGAACTGCTCACAACGGCCATAAAGATCGATCCTGAGAACACTCAACTGAAGGAAAACCTGCGGACATTTCGGGAAGCGCAGCGGCTGATTCCGTCCCCTTGATAATCGTCAAACCTTAAGCAATCCTTCACAATCAGTTTGCATCATGTGCAGATCGTACTTAGTTAAGTTCGTGGGCGGATGCCAATAGGGAACAGATCAATGATTCTTGAGGACGTACTGAGCCTGATCGGCGGCAGCGAATTGCCTGACAGCGATTACATGCCGATCGCCTGCCTTCTAAAGAGTGGGTATGGGTGTGTTGGATACTTCAATAAATCTGTCAATCAAAAGCTTACCGCATCCATCGTGCTGCTCAACATGCGGTTGGTGGATTTGCGCACCGAAGACGGGCATTCGCGACGCGGACGGGTTGCTGATTTCAATGACTTTCTGCAGGATGTTGTTTCCCAGCATGTGCAGGCGGAACTCTCTTCGGATGCAACCGATTCAACGCACGCAGAGGGCACCATTCCGCTCGAATTCGAGGTGTTTGGGAAGTTGCTGACAAGTCCGGACGAAACAGAGAATGCAGAGGGCACGATTCCGCTCACGGCAATTCCTGTGAGCGAAATCGCTATGTTGTATCCCGTGGCTCACATTGCCAAACTTTTAAAAACCGCTAAGCGGGTTGCTCAGGGCGATCGTTCAGGCGCAATGGCAGATGTCCCCACGTTCCTAGACTTCAATAACAAGAGCGTCGTGCTAAAGGTGTTGCGTGCGAAGATCTGGTAAGTGATTTTTCGCCGCTCCCACCTCAATTTGGATCGCAATTTTTCTGCAAGTAGTCTCCCGTGTGCATCTCGACTTTGCCGACAATTGATTCATGCGCAGCGCGGCGAGCAGCATCGGGCAGAATGCGACTGCTGCAGATGCACTTTGAGAGCGGCGTCGGACATATCGGCGGAAACCTTTCCTGCCTCGATATTCTCCTAGCCATCTACCACGACGTCTTGACGGAGTTCGATCACTTCGTACTTTCCAAAGGTCATGCCGCCGGTGCTCTCTACACAGCACTGTGGTCGGTTGGACGACTGTCGGACAGTGACCTGAAAACATTTCATCGCGACGATACGCTGCTGAGCGGTCATCCTCCGGCAAGCGGTATTGCCGACATTCCATTCGCAACCGGAAGTCTGGGTCACGGAGTTGGTCTCGCAGCAGGACTCGCACTGGGTCAGCGGCTGAACGAGATCGCTGGCCGCGTGATTTGCCTGACATCGGATGGCGAATGGAACGAAGGCTCGACCTGGGAGTCATTGATTTTTGCAAAACATCAGCAGCTCGCGAATCTGGTCGTGATCGTGGATCAAAACGGATTGCAGGGATTCGGCACGACCTCGGAAGTTGCCGATTTATCTCCGCTGGCAGATAAGTTTCGGGCATTTGGACTGACGACATTCGAAGTCGACGGACATGACCAGACGGCGCTGAGCTGCATCCTGAACTCCACTGCCTTTCCGGGACCACTCATGATTGTGGCGAAGACGATCAAGGGGCGTGGCGTTTCGTTCATGGAGAACCGCCTGGAATGGCACTATCTCCCTATGACTGCTGAGCAGTATGAGCAGGCCTGCAGGGAGGTCGCAGACCCATGAGGCAGGCATTTTGCGACGGCCTGATGCGCGAACGTTCGCGGGCCGATTTTGTTTTTCTAACGGGCGATCTTGGCTTTCGCGCGCTCGAACCGTTGCGGGATGCAATGGGGCAGCGATTTATCAATGCGGGTGTGGCCGAACAAAACATGGTCTCCGTCGCTGCGGGCCTAGCCAGACAAAAATTCAGGCCATGGGTTTACAGCATCGCTCCGTTTGTGTTCGCTCGGCCGTTTGAACAGATTCGCAATGATATTTGCCTTCATCACTTGCCAGTTGTGCTCGTTGGAAACGGCGGGGGTTACGGCTACGGCGTGATGGGCAGCACGCATCATGCGCTGGAAGACTACGGAGTGCTTTTGACTTTGTCCGGGATGCAGGTTGTCATTCCAGCCTTTGACGACGATTTATCGACACTGATTCCGTCTCTATTCGAGTCACAGTCCCCAACGTACTTGCGACTGGGACTTGGCGAGCAGCCAAAGGCGTGGACGACTCCGCCGTTCTCACCGTGGAGGAAGCTCGTTTCCGGACACGGCGGGACTCTGATTGTCGTCGGTCCCCTGGCTGGTTCATTGTGGGCAGCGTGTGCAGAGAAACGAGAATCTACAAGGCCGAACTTGTGGTGTCTGAGCCAGTTGCCGCTTGCGAAATTCCCCGAGGAACTTTTGAGAGATCTTCAAGAGTCCTCAAGTGTGACGATCGCCGAAGAACACGTCGCCCACGGATCTGCAGGACATGCTTTGTCGATGGCTCTCATCCAGCAGCAATGCAATCCCGCTTCCCTGAGACATTTCACGGCCCTTGGTTATCCGTCGGGCCGCTACGGATCTCAGAAATTTCACCGCGCTGAATGCGGACTCGATCCTGCCAGTTTGCTTGGCACCTTTGAGCTTGAGGCGGCGAGATGACTGGCCTCTCGCCAACAACACCTGTCTCGTCGATTTCGGAATTCATGGCGGCCGAAATACGACGTCTGGATGGACCAATCCTGGTGCTGGGAGCCAGCGGCTTTGTCGGCGCGAATCTCCTGCGGACGATCCTGAGTGTGCGGAGTGATGTCCATGGTACCGCAAGTCGCCTGCCAGCCTGGCGATTGGATACTGTCCCGGCAAATAAAGTCCATGTCGTCGATTTGCTCATTGATTCCAACCTTGACGGACTTCTTGAGAAAGTCAGACCACGGACCGTCTTCAATTGTGTTGCCTTCGGAGCGTACTCGTTTGAGACAGACGGGCAGTTGATCTACGCGACCAATTTCAATTTCACCACCCGCCTGCTGGAACGCTTGCGCAGCCGTTCGATTTCAATGTACGTGCATGCCGGTAGTTCGTCGGAATATGGAGACAATTGTGCCGGGCCGGGCGAGCATGCCCACCTTGAACCCAATTCACACTATGCCGTGTCAAAGGCAGCGGCGGCGCATCTGATCCATTATTACGGTAAGCATTTACACTTTCCCTGCGCGAATCTGCGTCTGTATTCCGTTTACGGACCACTTGAAGATTCCTCGCGGCTCATCCCCAATCTGGTTCGCCACGGACTGCAGAAGAAACTTCCCCAGTTTGTTCGCCCGGACATTTCCCGAGACTTTGTCTACGTTGACGATGTGTCGGCCGCCTTTATCCAGACGGCCCTGCAGATCAAAGAAACGGAGTACGGGGATTCATTCAACATTGGCACGGGTCGAAGGGTCACGATGGCCGACATCGCAGGTGTCGCACAACAGATCTTTGAAGTCACTGATGCGCCTCAATTCACAATGACCAGCCGGCAATGGGATGTTGCTGATTGGTATGCTCAGCCGGAGAAAGCACGTGCGAGTCTGAAATGGACGCCGCAAGTGTCACTGGCAGACGGGCTCCGTCAAACGGCAGCGTGGATGAGCACTCTTTCTGACCTGAGCGCTTACGAGCAGTCATCGAAAAGGTATCAATTGGATACCAGACGCAGCGTGAGTGCGATTATTGCCTGCTACAAGGATGGTCAAGCCATTCCGATCATGTACCGACGACTGAAAGACACTTTCCAGAAACTGAACGTGGATCACGAAATCATCTTTGTGAATGACTGCAGCCCTGATGATTCTGAAGAAACGATTCGACAATTGTCACAGGATGATCCAAGGGTGATTGGGATCTCTCATTCGCGGAACTTCGGATCGCAGGCGGCCTTCATGAGCGGTTTGCGGATCGCCAATAAGAACTCGTGCGTCCTGCTGGATGGAGATCTTCAGGATCCACCAGAACTGATTGAACAGTTCGTCGCCAAATGGCGAGAAGGCTTCGACGTCGTTTATGGTCGCCGAGTAAAACGTGATGCCACGCTGTTCATGCAGTTTGCTTACAAGGCGTTCTATCGAGTCTTTGACTACTTTTCGTATGTGACCGTGCCTCATGACGCAGGTGATTTTTCTCTGCTCGATCGTAAGGTGGTCAAAGCACTGACGCAGTTCCCGGAACGGGATCTCTTCCTGCGCGGGCTGCGCGCGTTTGCCGGCTTCAAACAAGTTGGCGTGGATTACCACCGCCCCGAGCGCATGTTTGGTCGCAGCACGAACAATCTCGTCAGAAATCTCGGCTGGGCGAAAAAGGGAATTCTGAGCTTCAGCAATACGCCACTCAATATCTTAAGTCTCATGGGCGGTGGGCTTTTACTGTTCACATTCGCCCTAGCTATGGTTCAGGTACTTCTTCGTGTGTTTCGTCCGGCCTGGGTCCCGCAAGGGATCACAACCGTGCTGCTGGCGATCATGTTTTTCGGTTCGTTATCGATTTTCGCGACGGCTGTGCTTGGTGAGTATCTGGCAAAGATCTTCGAAGAGGTTAAACATCGTCCGCTCTACATTCGACGCAGCATTGTCCGCTCTGGGGAGATTCGCGATGCTATCGACGAAATCGGGGAGGGCGGAAAAGGATGACACTGCCTTTGCTTCCGAATCGCGACAACCTGCTCGACCGTCTCTGCCCGCTTTGCGGGGATGCGCAGATGTCCTCTCTATTCGCGGAAGCGCGCTTTGACCCCGCCCGCCTCGGTGAGTTCGCATATGCGTCTCGCAAGTTACCTGAGTATATGCATCACCGGCTCATGCAATGCCGCCGTTGTGATGTGATCTATGCCAGTCCCGTCCCGGACACGTCAGAACTTGAGTCCGCCTACGAAGCTGCTGCGTTTGACAGTCAGCAGGAGGCGGCGTATGCCGCGAAAACGTACATCAAAGCGCTGCAAAGCATCTGTGATCGACTTCCGGATCTCGTCGGTGCTCTGGATATTGGGGCAGGAGATGGTGCGTTTTGCGGGGAATTGAAGTCAATCGGCTTCTCCAATGTGACTGGACTGGAACCTTCTTCTGCACCAATCGCGGCTGCAGCCGAGAATCTGCGTGCCTGTCTGCGCCAGGAGATGTTCGCTCCAGGACTTTTTCCTCCCGAGCAGTTTTCACTGGTGACGTGTTTTCAGACGATTGAACACGTCTCTGCTCCTGTACAATTGTGTCATGAGGCCGTTCGACTGCTCAAGCCAGGAGGAGCTCTGTGCCTTGTTGCTCATAATCGGCGAGCGATATCTTGTCGATTGCTCGGGCGACGTTCGCCGATCTTTGATATTGAGCACCTGCAGCTCTTTTCACCGAAGAGTCTGCAACGCCTGCTGGCAGAAGCAGGCTTGCGGTCCATCGTGGTAAAGACTTTGTACAATCAATACCCGATTTCCTACTGGACGAGGCTGTTTCCATTTCCGCCGGCGATCAAGACAGCCTTGTTGTGGTCACTCAGGACCAGCCATATCGGACAAATTCCTCTGATGCTGCCGGCGGGCAATCTCCTCGCCTATGGATTTCGCTGATTGTAGTTCGCCGATTCCGTGATTGCATTTTTTAGAGAACCGAATCGTTGAACGCTTCATCGCAAATTGACTCGTCCATCGTTTCTGCAGAGGCAGCAAACCCAATGCTGCGGTGGAAGCGGGATTTCGCACTTGTCACGGGGCTGACGGTTATTATTCAGTTTGCACTGTATTGGCCTTCGTTTGTCGGACATAGAGTGCTGCTTCCAGTACATATTCTGACCAGACCGGGAATCTATCTTCCTCAGGATCAACAGGATCGTCCGCTGCCAAATTACGGTCGCTCGGATCTTGTGCAGGTCAGCGAACCTCATCGCTGGTTCATGGCGGCGGAATATCGCGCTGGCAGAATTCCCATTTGGACACCCTACGCTTTCTGCGGAACGCCACTGACAAGAGCCCCCATCTTTTCTCCGTTTGAGTTGCTCTATGTGCTGTGGCCCACCCCACGGGTGTTGCCCTGGATTCAACTGGCAACAGCGCTTGTGGCAGCCACAGGTGCGTGGCTGTTCGCGTGCAGAATTCTGAGACTTGGATCTGCGGCCGCGATCACTTGTGGATTGGCCTGGCCGCTGACAGGATTTCTGACGCTGTGGCAGGGCTACGACCTGAGCTACCCGGTCGTCTTTTTCCCATGGCAATTGCTGGTGACACATGCACTGATTGAAAAAACGAGTTCCCGTCGCATCGTAAGTCTTGCCTTTGTCACCGCGCTCACACTTGTCAGCGGGCCGGTCGATATGGCTGGCCTCGTACTGCTTGTCAGTGGAATCGTCTGGGTGTGGCACCTTGCAGCTCGGTGGTTGATCTGTCGCAACGCTGGGTCAATTGCTGGTTTGGCAGCGGCGACAATTATTGGCTGGTCGTTGGGATTTTTTCTGGCAGCTCCAGCCTGGCTGCCTGCTGTTGACTATGTCAAATCTGGAACACGAATCACGGCTCGCAACGATGGAAAAGAAGTAAGGCCACCGATCGGATGGAAGGCATTGCCACTCGTCGTCTTTCCGGAAGCGTTTGGAACGGAGAAAGATAATACCGTATTTGTGCATGAGAGCGGCGTTCGCCTGGAGAGTTCAGCAGGAGCCTATGCAGGCTGCATTTCCCTTCTGTTTGCACTTCCCTGGGCGTGGTTTGACAGAAAACGCCGTTCGTGGTTTTTCTGCCTGCTCCTGATTTCGATCCTGGGCATCGGCTGGCAAATCAATGTCCCAGGACTTGTGAGTCTCTGGCGACTCCCCGGATTCAGAATGTTGTCACCAAGCCGAATGGTCTTTGCGACGGCCTGGTCAACTCTCATGCTTGCCGCCATCGGGATGGAACAGCTCGGCAGGTCGTTCGACGGGCCTCGAAGCCGTTTGCTGCATATTCCCGCGATTGTAACAATCGGATGCTGGTTGTGGTGTCTCGCCGGTCTGTTCACCTGGCCAGATAAACTCCGCACACTCCTTCCGGATGGGCAGCATGGTCTGTCGCTCACCCGGATTCAATCAAGTTTTCAGACGGAGTATTTGCATGAACTTGGCTGGCTGTCATGTGTCCTCATCATCTGGTTTGTGACGTTTCGTCGCCTGTTTCCTGCGTCGAGACTCACACCCCTTGTCGGACTGCTCATGATTTTGGAACCATTCCTGCATTGCTGGAACCTTCATCCGCAGCCCGATCCGAAGTTGTACTATCCACGACTTCCCGCATTGGAATTCATCCAGCGTTCAGCGCCCGGCAGAGTCCTTGGCTTAGAATGCCTGCCGCCAAAATTGCTGGAGTCCCATCAATTGAGAGACATTCGCGGGTACGATGGCGTCGATCCGCTCGCCTACGTTCAGCTTTTGTCCCTTTCGTATGATCCGCAACGAACGTCGGCTCCGGAATATGCACGGACCATGTGGTATTTCCCCGAATTCCGCGAATCCGCCACGCTGGGAAATTCGTTTCAACTCCACCCCATTCTCAACATGCTTGGCCTGCGCTACATCGTTTGTCATGAATCAGTGGCTATTCCAGATCCTGTGTTTCAGGGTGGGGGCTACAAGGTGTATTTCAACAACAACGCTCTGCCACGAGCCTGGATTCCAGAACACGTTGAGCGCCGGCGATCGACGGATGACATGTTGAAGTCACTGCGGGATTGGGATTTTGATCCGACACAGCGGGCATTCACGTTAGAATCCACAACAGACATTCCGGATGGCGGCCGTGGCAGTGTCGAACTGATCAGCGACAATCCACAATTCATGTCGCTAACGGCCACAATGGAGACGGCCGGTCTGGTGGTGATTGGTGACCGCTTTGATGACGGGTGGAAAGTGTCTGTCGATGGTGCGCCCGCTGAATTGCATTGCGTGAATCATGTGTTACGTGGTGTCGCGATTTCCAAGGGCAGCCATGCGATTGAATTGCGCTACATCCCTGCGGCATTTGTGCTTGGAGTGCGTTTGTTTCTTGCCGCAGCTGTCATCCTGCTGGCAATGCTCGTCTGGTCCTGTCGCAATCTAATTCTGACACTCCGCGCACGCGAGTAAGTTGGCTTTGTGGAGTGCAATGTATGGTCCAGCCAGGCGACGATCTGTTTCTGCAGACGTTCTTCCGTACTCGCTCGAAAACCTCGATCGGTATGTTGCTTTGTGTCGTTCTGATCCTGGCGTATGCCAGCGTATCAGGCACCTCGCAGGCTGGCGATGTGATTGCTGGTTTCAGGCTGGTTGGCATTCTGTGGCTTTCGCCCGCGTTTCTGATCTACAGATGGATTCGACGCAGCTGCGTGGATTCCATTGAGGCTTTGACCCTGGCGGCGGCAGGCAGCTTTTCGATGATGACCGCTGTCAACTGTTTTTTTTCCACTCTGGCAGTCTGGTGGCCGTCGGCAGAATTGCTTTGGCCGGCGACGATCGCAGGTTGTGCGTTTTCTGCCGCCGGAATTGTTGTCAGGTCGGCCTGGAGGGTTTGGAGAAATTTTAGAACCAGCCGCCGCCAGCGACAGCTGCCATGGCTCTTGATCTTTCTGATCATTGGTTCGCTGGTTGTCACGGCCCGGTATGAACGTGCCTGGTCCACTGAGGAAGATGGAAAGTCTCTTCGATTCGTCCTGAATGGCGATCAAACATATTTCGCCGCCGTTGCCTATGAATTGCAGCGGAGCAATCCGCCTGCACAACATCCAACGCGAGCGGGCGTTCCGGAGCGAGCCTACCATCATTTTCCGCACCTCACTCTGGCGATTGCAGGTGCCGTCAGCGGTCAGAGCGACTTGCTTCGACTGTCGCTGGTTGTGATCTATCCGATGCTTGTTGCGGTGCATGTTCTGCTGGCCTACTGCATTGCTCGTATTCTCGGTGGCGCAAATGCAGGAGCGTTTGCCGGTTGTCTGATTTTCATTGCTGCCGTTCCACTGGAGCCCCGGATCTCGACGCAGCAATTCTTTTACTTCAGCATATTCCCGCACGCAACCAGCACAATTGAGCCAACGCTGCTGACAAGTCCGCAGGCCTTCTATGGACTTGTTCCCGGAATGGCGGCGATTCTGGGGCTTTTGGTTTCGCTTCGGAAAACGACGAACATGGCATATTCCATGCGGATTTCTGCACTCACAATTATCTTTACGGCTCTGACGATCAAGTTTCGAGTGCACTGTTTTCTGGTGCTGGGTCCCACGGTTTTTGGATTCCTTGTTTTAAACGCCTGGTGGCGCAGACGCTGGCTCCTTCTGGCACCGCTGGGATTGGGCATGATGATCATCGGCCTGCAGTTGGTTGAGATGCGCTTGCCGTCGTATCTTTCGCAAAGTCAATCTGTGTCCCTGGGGTTGAATAATATTCTTGAGAGTTCTTCCTTCTACTCGGATTGGCCCGGGAGCTCGATCTTCAAAGATGCCGTCCTGAATGTTTTTGGGCCTTCACTGAGCGGAGAGATCGTCTGGAGCTTTGGCTGTCTGTGTTGTTTCTGCATTTTGAACATGATCGGCATTCCTATGGTGTTGGCTGCCGCAGCGACAATCCGAACCTGCTTCATGACTCCCGGTATGAAACATTGCGGATTCATTCCACTGGTCATCTTCTGTGGGACGGTCTCCTCTTCGCTGCTGGTTCGTTCAGGATATGACAGCTACTCGGTAGGCGGTCAGATCCCCTTTCATCTTGGCTGGTACCTTCTTCCGTGGTCAGCGGCGGGATTGTCGATTGCTCTGTCATGGCTATCGAACCGGCTGGAGATCATTCATCGGTGGCGGCTCAGTCTGGGGGTTGTGATTGCATGCAGTTTTGTCGTTTGGCAAATTGTCCGAGGCCTAGGTCCAATCGAACGGAAGAATTTCAATGAGTCCCTAGTGCTTTCTCCGGATGACAACGCAGCCCTGGCGTTTGTCAGAACCAGGACTCCAAAGGATGCCGTCATCCTGACCGCTCTGCTGCAACCCAACTACGCACTGTGGTCTGGTCTCGGAGGCCGGCGGACATACCTCGACTATGTTCCTGCCGGTAAGGCGCTCGATCCAGCACTGCCGCCAGACGGACAGGTTGACTTTCGAGTCCGAGTCATTCAGCGACTTCAGGCAACGGCGAGCGAGGATGAATTCGCAGCCATCCTGCGCGAGACGCGGGTCACGCACATCATTGAAATGGTCGCACAACCACTGCAGATCCATCCTTCTGCGATGCTGAAGCAATGTTGGAACAGTCCCCGTGGAAGCATCCGCATCTGGGAAGTTCGCTGACTGCGACAGGCCTCATTTTCTGTCTGCAGATCGGACTCAGATCAATGCAGAATTTCACAGTCTGGCAATGCGGCCTGCAGTTTGCTGACACCTGCCGCGGTCACTGAAGTGCCGCACAGATACAGCGACTTGACGCTTGTGATCGCAGCCAAGTCTGGCAATCCTAGATCAGACACTCCCGTGGCGTTCAGATTGAGTATTTTCAGACGAGTGAAACCGGCAAGTTCCTTTAGGCCAGTATCTGTAATCAAGGTGCGGTTGAGAAAAAGAGTTTCGAGGCGGTCAAGTTTCTTCAGTTCCTGCAGACCAGCGTCGGTGATCGGACAGAGAATGAGTTCGAGTGACGTCAGGTTTTTCAGGTGGGCGACTTGTCTCATGCCCTCGTCAGTGACTTTGCTTCCGTTAAGGCTGAGAGATGTGAGATGCTCCAGCTTTGCGAGTTCCGTGACGTCTTCCAGCGTAATGGCCACCGAGCCCGCGTTAATCACTTCAAGTGATTTGAGATCGGAAAGTATTCTGATTCCCTCGTTGGTAATCGGCATTCGGTTCAGACTGAGAGAACGAAGTTTCCTGATGCCGCAAAGGTGAATCAGCCCGGCATCGGTGACGGCGGTTTGATCCAGACTCAATGTTGTCAGATTGTCGATGTCGGCGAGGGCTGAGAGTCCTCGATCAGTCACTTTGGTCTGCTCAAGGTTTAATGTTGTCAGTTGCCTGAGCTGGGACAGAAGCGGCAGTCCTGCGTCCGTGATGTTCGATCCGATGAGCGACAGTGTTGTCAGTTTTGGGAGCGATGTCAGTTCAGAAATGGCGGCATCTGAAATCTCGATCCCGTAGAATCCGTTCAGGTTCATCACGACGATCGATTCGTCAGACTCAACACTGGCTTCGGCTTCACCCTCCGCATATGGCAGGGCATGAAGTTGTCCGGCGATGCGAAGGTGACGCAGGCTTTCGGTCGTGAGGTCAAGTTCAAGCGACGTCAGGTGTTTCAACGCACTCAGTTTTTCCAGTCCGGGACCATGCACTGCGGTCATTCGCAGATCCAGTGTGGTCAGATTGTGGAGTTTCGAGATCTCTTGCAATCCTGCGTCGGTCACCGCCGAACCGCAGACGCTGAGTTCTTTCAGATTGTGCATCTGTTCAAAGCCGCAATCCGACTCACACGTCACTGATGTGGAAATCAGATTCAGTACGGCAAGATTGCCGAGCCGTGAAATCGTTCGGACACCGTCGTTCGTCACACCACTCCCGCTGATATGAAGGCCAAATGGAAACGGCGCGTTCGGAATCCGCTCCAGATCAAGATCTGTGAATGACGCAGGACAGACAAAGATCGTTTCATTTTCTTTTGATTGTCGTAATCCGGCTGCCGCAAATGCCTGGAGGGTATCCGCAACCTGCGCGGCAGATTCGGTCACTCGAACGGGATCGTTCGGCTGTGCCAATACGGTCCGACTGGTGAAGATGGCGAGAGCACCAACGAGAATTTTGAACGTCATACGGGAGGGAACTCATTGTGTGAGGTGCGCTAGGAGGCTTGGAAAAGGGGTCAGCGACGTTCTTAAACTGGATCAAGTAACAGATTCAAAATAGTGCAATTTTGAATTCTTTTATTGTAGAAGACGTGATTGAACAGTGGCGGATGTCTTGCCAGAGAAATTGGGGGCCTGCCCCCAAACCCCCGAGATTTTTCGAGGCATGGCGCCGGTGTTCAATCGGCGTTTCTTTTTGAGTGATTATCTGGTTTTGGAGTGATGCAGTTGTTAGGATTGTGGTGTTCGACAAAACAGACGGAAGCTCTGCGGAGACGCAACTTTCTGAGGGATAGTCGAATCGCCGGTGCATCAATCGATGCATCGAGCACGTGTGGTGATCGGTCATGTGCCGGTCACCACTTTTTCTGTCCGCCAGGTTTCGTTGTTGCAAACCATGCAGTTCAGGATGGTCAGCAGCTTTCGCATGCAGGCGACCAATGCCACTTTCTTTTCCTTACCGCGAGCGATCAGTCCCGTGTAGAACGCTTTGATGACTGGGTTGTGTCGGGTCGCGACCAACGCTGCCATATAGAGCACGCGGCGAACATGACTGCGGCCTCCGAAGATGGATCGCTGTTTATCACGCTTTCCCGACTGATTCACGATGGGAGCGACGCCGGCCAGCTTCGCAATTTCACTCCGATTCAATTTGCCGAGTTCAGGCAGGTCACAGATCAAAGTGGATGTGGTCACCGGGCCGATTCCCGGAACGCTTTGCACGACGGCCACAGCAGGGTTTGTTTCGGCTTCCTTTTTCAACATCGCTTCGATCTCGGTTTCCAAAGATTTCTGCTGTGTTTTCATCACTTTCAGGATTTTATCAATCATCGCGGTGACAGTCGGGTCGTACGATTGTGCTCGCCGATTCTGCTCCATGCTGATCAGGGTCAGCAGCTGTTCTCGTCGTCGTACCAGAGCTTCGTGGCGTTCGTGCTCGGCAGACTTCGGGGCAGTCGGCTGCAGGTCAACAAGCTCTCCAAACTGACGCAACTTGCCTGCATCAATCGGGTCAGCTTTTTCCAGCACACCGATTCCCCTGGCGAACTGCTGCACCTGAAACGGATTCGTGATACACACGGCAACGCCAGCTGTGTGCATGGCTTTCGCAAGCGTGCGTTCGTACCCGCCGGTGGCTTCGCACACGACGAAGGCTTCGCCAGGTTCCGCGATCTTCTTCACAATGTATTTGACTATGGATGCTGTTGAATTCTTTACCTCCTTTTTGATTTTCCCCTCGGAGTCCGAGATGTCGAGTTTGTCTTTTGATACATCAATCCCAATCACACGAGTAGCCAGTTTTGAGCTTGTCATGGTCCCATCCTAGTGAATACGAGCTGGTCAGTTGAAATCGACCGCTCAAGCGACGGTTCGGGTTCTAAAAACAATAGCCATACGATCACGCTGACCCGCGGTGTCAAAGCACCAACGGAAAAATCGATCTGTATGGCCGCCTGATTCCGGCTGCAGACCGAAATCAGACCCACTTCGACCGTCTCTTGCAACCCAAAACTGATATCATCTGAATTGAGATACTAGGAACCAATAGTGCGCAGCACCCTTCGGGCCATTTGGCTATTGGTTCCTGACCCCTTTTCCAAGCTATTACATCAGATCACCGGGTTGAATTTGTTGAATCAGGCTGGACTCGCTGGAGAGCATCGTCTGCTGTGTGCGCTGCTGTTCAATCCAGCGCAATCGCTGAAGCTCCCAGTAGTGCTGTAGGATCTTGGCGGCCGGTTCGGCGAAGTCCAGTTCGCCGACCAGTTTCTGTTTTTCCGCAATGTCGTTCAACAGCCCGGACAGATGTTTTCGCAATTGCCGTTCCGGTGTTCCGTGCAGCGACAGACGTACGCCATCCAGTTGAATTTCGTCGCCGGGTTTGAGCAGCGTCGGGACCGAGACATCGTTGCCATTCACGCTGATTTTCGCGGCGGGATCAGCCGGAAGAATCCAAGGCCCTTCAAACGTGTTTTTCAATACACAGTGTTGCGGTTTTAAAGGCTGATTCTGCAGCGTGATCGGACAGGCTGGAGCACTGCCGACCATCCATTTTCTTTTCGATGGCAGCAGAAACAGTTTGTTCCGTCCATCGGTCAGTCGAAATTCAAACAGCCGCCCGGTGCTCGCCAGAGCCGCGCGGGAAACCGGGACGCCGCGAATCGAGGGCAGCGACTGCTGATGTCCGCAGGACGAACATGGCCGCGGCGAATCAGCATCGCGAAAATAGGGGTGAAGATTGCGACAATTTTCGCAATGCACGTAGACGTATCGCAGAGGACTAAAATCGCCGACGGGCGCCTCTTGAGCCTGATCGCCAAAAAACAGCAGCCATTGTTCAAAGAAGTCCACCGACAGATTGAGTGGCATCCGGCAGTACAGACATTCATAGTGATCGCGGACGCGACATTTTCGGGGATCGACTGTCTTATGACAGTGTGCACAGGCGACGCCCGTGTGAGTGGAACGCAGACCACGACGCTCCTCCATCAGCGATCGGTACAGCGTTCCGGAATCCAGAAGTGAGTCAGGACATTTCGCGAGATGCTGACATGCGGGACATATGATGGCTCGGCCTGCATGGCGCGATCCGACGCTCAGTGACTTTCCGCATCTGCACCGAAATGAAATGCTCCCTCCATAGCCCTTCTCTGCCTCCTGAATCCGAAGACTGACGCGCTTTGCAGTTGTCAGCATCTGGCGATAGAGGCGATTGGGATCTGTGGGCTTTGCAAGGAACGCATCGGCTCCCGCCCACATCGCCATGTTTCTGGATTCTTCCAACTGTACTTCGGTAAAGATCATCACCGCGATTCGGCAATCTGACTTCTTAAGATACGCACAGAATTCGAAGCCGGTTTCGAGCGGCAGGAGCAGTTCCATGATCACAAATTCCGGCTTAAACCGCGCGATCAGACCCCGTGCCTGACCGCAGTTGGACGCTTCGTAGACTGTCCAGCCCGTTTGTCGCAGAAATTGCCCGACCGGATGTGTGATCTGCGGAGAATCCACGAGGACTACGGTCTTGATCAGCTCGTGTCCCGTCGAAGGAGCAGGAGCCTGACTTATTGATGAACTTGAGGAATTTTCCACACTGAAAGTCCTGATTGCATCGCACGATTCAGGATCTGCCCTCTCGCGCTTGCGGGCCGTTCATTTCATCTTTTAACCGTGAGCCGCAGGCGACGGCGTGAGCCGCAACCGCCGCCTGCGCAGATTGAAGTTGCGAGATTCAGGCCCAGAGGGCCGCCATATCCATTGCCGGTGGCGTCAGCCCAATGGCACTCAGTTTCATTCTAGACTCACCAACCCGAAGCGTCAGCGAGGGAATTCTCGTTGAAAATAAACAGTCAAAGCCCCTCGCTGACGCTTCGGGTTACAAAGTGAGTGCCATTGGGCTAGCGCCTTGCCGCTCACAAAAACAGCGATAATCAGCCCCACGTCTCCTTCATTCTTATAAAACCATCTTAAGTTTGAGTGAATATTTTGCGAGTTTTCCGGGTAGTTCGGCTGTCTCAGATTGTTTGAAAAAGGTGTCCGGAACTCTCTGGCATCAGATTTTGCGGAGTTTGCTGATGCCTCCAAAGTTTCAGAGATGTAACAAATACCATCCACCCTGTTGACGGAAATGAAAGCGGCATCCGACACGTGCGACAAAAGTCGCTTGGTTGGAATTTGGTTTTGGTGACGGACGCGAAATTTTTTGCTTTGGAGCGATGGTGTGTTTCTTCACCACGACTTTTTCATCGACCACATCACACTGCCGGCGAATGGCGGTGGCCATCAGCTTCATGCGACCGAACTTCGCCATGTTGGATTCAACGTGTGTCGAATCGAGCCGCTGCTTCGAAACGTCCAGTTCCAGCAACTGTACCAGTTCACCGGTGACATCGTGCATGATCGCCTGAGCGAGTTCATCCTCGCGCAACAGTTTGATGTAACGTTCAATCGTGCGGCGGCACAGGCTTTGCTTTTCCGGGTTCAGATTCAACGCATCCTGCGCGTCGATGTTGAACATGGACGCATCGGCGTCGCTCCTTCCGCAGAATTGCAGCGGAACGATAGCGCCGCTTCACTCGTCACGCCAAGTCAACACAACGCATTTTGCCAAATTTACCAAGGACTTTTGTCGCACGCGTCCGTGCTCGGCCCCGTGCTCGGCCCCGTGCTGCGGTCTCGCCCCGTGCTCCTAGCCGAACATGAAACGGGTGGCGTTTTTCCTGCCGTGCTCTTGTCATCTTCAGCAGTCTTCGCCTGCTCTGACAGAATTCCGAACACTGCCGAGAATCTGCAGCATTCGTTCGTTGGTTCTGGCATCCTTGACGGCAATCCGCAGATCACGACGGCCTCCTGATCCGCCTAGGGCTGGATTTCGCAAATAAAGGCCCTGCTTTCGACACTGGCAAATCCATTCCTCTGCGTCGAGAGCTTCATCCGGAAGCTGGCAAAGCAGAAAATTTGCGACACTGGGCACAGTTCGCCAAGCGAGGATCTGCAGACTCTCCGACAGACGCTCACGAAGTGTATGAGTCTCCAGAATTCGCTCAAAGTAATAATCTTCGTTCTTCAGCGCTTCAACCGCGGCAACCTGCGATGGTAAACCGACAACCCATGGCGGTGTCAGAGGGTGGAGAGCCTCCAGTTGATGTGGCCCGCCACACAGGTATGCGACTCGCATTCCGCTGAGCGCATAAACTTTTGACATTGATTTACAAACCACGACGTTTTGAGATCTTGCGGCGAAATGTTCGAGTGACTGACCGCGTCCCGCATATTCCACATACGTTTCATCAATCCAGACACGCGTGGAAACAGGCACGCAGCGAATGGCGGCTTCAAGTTCGGTCCGATCAATGTGCTGTCCCGTGGGGCTGTTTGGGTTCACAAGAATGACCAGATCGATGTTCTTACTCGCCTCACAAATCAACTCATCGAGGGACACTCGATAATTGTTTGCTTCCTTCAGCATCAAACGCATGACCTGACAGCCGATCACCTTTTCCAAGACATGAGCATACTCGCCATACATCGGGTCGAGAATCAGAACACGCGAAGACCGCGTGAGCCAGTGTCGCAGGACGCGAAAAATAAGATCGGATGATCCGGCTCCTGGCAAAAGCCCGTGTTTCGGAACACCACGAATATCAGCGATCGTATCCAGCAGGCCATGACACTGTGTCGGCGGCGAAGTTCTGATAAGCCATGGCAGAAACTCTCTCAGCTTTTCCAAGACTGCCGGAGCCGGTTCATACCATGCATCCAGCACATCCGCATTGATGATTTCGCGGGCCTGCGAAAGATTGTCAAACCGTTCACCAACCGCTTCAAAAAAGGCTCCTCCGTGAAAGCAAGACGCCGGGAAATCGAAACCCAGCGGAAGATTCCAGACACTTCGTGTCTTGAGACGAGCAACGAACGACTGGAACTTTATCAGACGCTGACGCATGCGAACAACATCGCCCAGTAACAGTTCATAGGTGACCGCACCAGACAATGTCGTTCGATTCTGTAATTCCATGCCAATCCGGAGATACGTATCAAGAACTTCCCTGCGTCCGATGCCGACGACATGCGTCCCACCGTGAGTCGCCACCCATCGCAGGGCCCCGTAGAGCAGCAGGGCTGCCGTTTCTGTACTCCGATGAGTGCGTACCACGGTCAGTATCCGAACTTCGAAGAGCCGTTCATGGCATTCGAAAGGGAGTTCGCGGCGGGAAAAATACTTGTCAATCGAGAACGAGGGTGAATCGGGCGGGGTCACGCTGATGAATCCGGAAATCTCGGCGTTTCGCAGCACGACAATCATAACATTGAACTGGTCAAGACTGTCTGTGAGTTCCTGTTGATCATTGACGGAATATTGTCCCAGCTCCCGAGCGTACACTTCATGCCGCAGTCTGGCGATCTGCTGACGATCCGAGGGGGTTGCCAAACGAATTTCCAGCGGCGGGCAGTTTTTAAACTCTGCCCCTGCAGCCCGAGAACGTGAATCCAGCATGGCGATTGACGTGTAAGGATGACTGTCCATCGATTTCAGGTCTTTCCGCCAATACGAGGTTACGCAGGCAAAGCTCAGGACTCTAAGAATTGTACTCGCTCAAGAACGAAGTGAATTGGGCATCTTGTGTCTGATCGGTATGAAAACCAGAAGAATTCGTGATGTGTCATGTAAACGGCGGCGAGAAATCGTGGCGCTTGGCGGGCGAAAAGTGCAGTGGACGACAGGGTGGATGCTACATATTGACATGACAGGGTGTTTCCGTCTACAGGGTGGATGGTACGTATTGTACACAATGGTACAGTAGTCCATCTTGTACAGTCCATATTGTACAACTTGATCCCTTCCGAACAGCGGAAGAGACATGAGAACTGTCAAATGGGCAGAAGCACATGATGGCGGCAATCGGGCCGTCCCTTCCAGGACAAAAATCCATGGGTATTGACTGTATTGCGATGTGCAATACAATGTCGTCAAGGAGAATCACCTATGTCTAAACCCACAAGCCAGACGACCAGCCAAAAAGCGAGTCCTTTGATGGTTCGCTTGGATTCTGAGAGTAAACAGGCACTGACCGACGCCGCCGAATTGCGCCGGATCAGCGTCAGTGATTACGTGCGAACAGTGACTGTGGCTCAGGCGCGGCGGGAGGTTGCCAGTGCTCGTGACCAGACAATTCTGCTCAGCCCCGACGAGCAACTCGCTTTTTGGCAATCTCTGCAAGCTCCACCGAAACTCACGCCAGCCCAGAAACGGCTGGGAGCAATCATGCGGGGCGCGAAGTGAGCGCGGTGGTCTTGCCTCAGGGGTTCGCGCTCGAACCGCTTCACCGAAGTCACCAGCGCCGCCTATTTGATTGCGGCCAGAGCGAAGTCAATGACTGGCTGCACACCAAAGCGCTGCAGCATCAAGACAAGCGACTCTCCGCCACGAAAGTGCTTCTCAATCGAGACATCGCGATCGCTGGCTTCTACACGCTGGCGACGGGTCAGGTGGATTTTGGTGACCTGCCCTCCGAGCTCGCGCGAAAACTGCCGCGGCGAGCGCTGCCTGTTGCAATCCTCGCATGGCTGGGAGTGAGCGTGACTTGTCAGGGCCAGAAGCTGGGTGATCTGCTGTTGGCAAAGGCTCTACGTGATTGCTATGAAGCGGGTCAGACGTTTGCGTTCGTGGCAGTCATCCTTGACTGCGTTGACGATCGGGCTAAGGCGTTCTACCGCCGATGGGATTTCGCTGAACTGCCGGGTAATCCTTACCGCCTCTTCCTGAGTTCGCAGACACTTACGGCGATGATGACGTCGCCCGCCCGATAATTCGATGGCGTTGCGATGGATGAGTGGAGATCAGCAACTGTGGGCGAGTCGCCCAATGTCAGTGAACATCACGACCCTGTGGACACCATCTCGCGCCATGCTCGCCGTTGGCGTTTCCAGCAAATGCATGCAGCCATCTGCTGAAGTTGTCGAAGGTGCAATCCGTCTCTCCCACGATCGTGCCTCGGCAAAAATAGGATTGCCTCTTGGATGTCCTACGCAAGATTGGTCAGATTCATGATCTGTGTGATGCGTGCCCGCGTCACGTGCCCCAGTCCGGCCAGTTCGGTGTAGTCGTGGATCTCACCATTTCGAACTAGGCGGTCGAAGTGAATGGCCAGCGCCATCAGCCGGGTGATACGCGGCAACTTCCCGCACTACGATCCGAACAAGTCGGGTGTTGCCGGCTATTGGGACTATCCGAACGGCAGTGACACGGCCCCCGCGGACGGGGTCAGCGGCATTGGTTTCCGTGTCGCAAGTCTTTCCTCGGCAGCGGTGCCGGAACCGGGGTCGTTTGCAGTGTTGCCACTGCTGGGGATCACGGGTGCGGCGTATCGAAAGCGGAAGAGGAAATAACGCTTTGCACTTTTGTGCTTTTACCCTTTGTGTTTCTGTATTTAAGAATTCGGATCGTCGCTGTAGGCGGCGCGCGAATTTTAAAACCTGTGCCTTCTCCCCTGTCGTCAGGGGAGAAGGTGGCCGCTAGGCCGGATGAGGGGTTTTGCCCCCGCCCCGTTGTCGTCGCAGGTCCATGTTGTCCGAAATTCCACTACTCTTTGATGAGGTCGTTTGCTTTGAGAATTTGCTAGGTGCAGCTCGTGACGCCCCGCGTGGACGGCGTTGACGTCAACCGAGCGCGACATTCTATGCGAACCTCGAACAGGAGGTCGTGGATCTGCAGTCCGAGCTGTCAGGCGAAACCTATCGTCCCGGCAATTATCACTATTTTCGGATCCATGAACCCAAAGAGCGCGTGGTCGCAGCGGCGCCGTTTCGTGATCGAGGAGGTTGCATTGCGGCTTTCTCGACCGTGCCTTCACAGGGACTACCCGATTCTCCAGCGCACCGGCGATTCTGCTGGTGGGCGAATAATGTGATGTGTGGCTGTGGCGAGTAGCCCGTGGGACAGCACATTCGTTGCCGGCTATTCGCGGTGGGACGCTCATGACGGGATCGTCCGGCATCACGGCGATAATGCTCTTGCAGTTGATCAACCGATCGCCGGGCTGCTTCAGGACTTGAAGCAACGCGGCCTGCTCGACACTCCACTTGTGGTATGGGCAGGAGAATTTGGCCGCACTCCATTTGCACAGGGCGGCGATAAACGTGATCACAATGAGTATGGATTCAGTGTTTGGATGGCAGGCGGAGGCATGCGGTCCGGGATGTTCTACGGTGCGACAGATGAATGGGGCTATCGCGCTGTAGAGAATCCACTTGAGATGCATGACCTTCATGCGACCATACTCCATCAGCACGGCCTAGATCATACCAAACTGACCTATCGGTTCGGCGGCAGAGATTTTCGTCTCACCGATGTCAAAGGAAATGTGGTTCAGGAAATACTTTCCTAGGCCGATCCCTGCACAAGCATCTCAACTGATCTGCACTGGCTTTGCAGGAAAGGTGGAAGTCGCCATCGGCTCACCATCGTTAACCACCGAACCGAACACGGCTTTGGCAGAAACTTGACGCAGAGGCAATGGTTGATCTTGATTGAGTTGGGAGTTTCCTTCGCCAGTGTCGCAGACGCGAGGAACTACATGTTTGTCTTCGTGTCACCGCCGGCACCGCCAGCGACTTTTTGCAGGGCGGCGTTGAGTTCTCTGTCGTGGACGTGGTCACGGCTGTAGATGCGAAAAATGATGAAGCTCGTGGGGAGGCTCCGGAACAGTTCGTCATCGTCCAACTCATGCGACAGACCGCTCGCAGCATCGTACCAGTAGTTCTGTTTGCCGACAGGTTTTCGGGCACTTGGGCGATGATAGTGTTTTGCCACGTCGATCCGCAGCGGAATATCACTGATTGCTTTTGGCAGGTATTCGCGGACTCGCCGCTCCACCAGTTCCGGTTCGGAAAAGATGGTTGTACTTTCGGCTTGGCCGCCGTGAAAGTGCATCGTGCGTTCACACGCCATCCGCCACATTTCTTCGCGGTTGATGATCGCCTTCCAGTGTTTGCCCAATTCCTGAAGCTGTCGATCGTCACTGTTGGCCCACCGCACGACGTCCACGAGAAACGATGTTTCCGTGAGCCCCTGATAGGCTTGGAGATGCTGCAGTGGGTTGCCGGGAAACATCCTTTGCATTGTCTCCGCAAAATAATCCTCGAGCGCAATGTCGATGCCGCGGACCGTACGATGGAAGTAGATCGTCCGGAATAGGTTTGCGCGGGTTTCGATAAAATTGATCAACGTTGGCAGACCGCGAGCATGAATCGTCAGGCCGTTTTCGGTGAAGAAGCTGTAGTGAATCAGGCGGGAAATATCGAACGCCTTGGTGTTGTACCCCGACATGTACGCATCGCGGAGCACGAAGTCCATATTGTCCACCGTGTAGATGCCACTGAACAGCGAACGTAGTTTGCGCAGCCAGTCAGGATGTCCTTCCTGATCTTCCGCAGTTCCAGACGGACGCCGAATGAGCCAGCTGATTTGCTTGGGGTCAATTTCTTCCAGTGGTTGCAACCTGCCATTGGGATTGCGACGAATGCGACGGATGATCTCACCAAGTTCGTGTTCGATGATATGCCCACCGATGTCTTCGTGCGTTAGATCGAACTGCGCAAGGTAATGATCGTCAAAGAAATGGCCGAACGGACCGTGTCCGACGTCGTGCAGCAATCCGGCAATCCGCACCATACTTTCCACACAGGCTCGCGACGGGACGTTACGGCAAGCATCGACCAGTGAATCGTACCACGCATTGACGGTGATAGATCCGAGATGCATGACGCCCAGCACATGTTGAAACCGCATGTGTTCGGCCGAAGGAAACACCCACCACGCGGTCTGCAACTGATGAATCTGCCGCATCCGCTGGACCCACGGATGGTCGATGAGATCCTGTTCGGCCGCTTCGTCGAATGGGAGTCCGACGCGTGAGATAAAGGGGATGTATCCATGAATCGGATCGTGTGACAGACTCTCCGTTGTAAAATCGCGAACCATGCGTTCTCCATTGAGCAGCGTGTGACCAATTCGCGATTTGCGAATGTCGTCTTGGTCGGGTTTTCTGAAAGTCAAGGAATTTTGCCGAATGATAGCCGCAAAAAGGAATCCTGCGATTCGATTCTTCCCGTGTTTTTCCCATTCTGATCCTTCAGACCGCGCGAACCCGCCCTTAGGAAGCAAAACTTTGCTTGCTGTCGTTTCATCACTGGTTGACCGCTACAATAAAAGGTCTAGAGTTGCCGGTCAGGATCGTCAGTTTTGTCGTCGAACACATCCATTCCGATTTCCGTAAAGTTTGCAGTTACGCAACAATCACGGGTAGCCGGATTTTTCCGCGGGTAAAGTGCAGAATGTCAGGTCAGCAGGATCAGTCGCCTGGAAATGATTCGGGAAATTCCGGCAAGCCCAGTCGTCCGCCGCGAAAAGACCGGAGTCCGTCACAGAACGGCATGTGGTATTTGATCGCGATCGGGCTCATCGCAGCCGTCGTGATTTCTGTCGCAGGGCGTGGTCGCAGTGGCGAACGCATGGCCTACGGTGAGGTCATGGAACGGTTGACGAAGAAGACGCTGAACGCCAGCCAGATGTTTGAAGTATCGCTGTCGCAGACTGCGCTCACATGGCAATATCCGTCTCGCGAAGATGCTTTGGCGGGTAAAGGCGGTGAATTCAAACGCTTCCATGTTCCGCTGATCGGCTTCAGTGATGTGAGTCGGGCGAAGCTCGAGGACAAGCTTAATGAAATGGAAATTCGGTTCTACGGCGCGGAATTGCCGTCCGATTGGGTGGCCATGCTCCCCATGTTGCTGATCACGGCCATGTTTGTTGGAGCCTTCATTTTCGTCCTGAGGCGTGTCGGCGGCACCGGTTCGGCGATGTCGTTTGGACGGAGCCGCGGGCGGTTGTATGCTCAGGAAGACGTGCATGTTACCTTCAATGACGTGGCGGGCATTGACGAAGCAGTCGAAGAACTGAAAGAAGTCGTTGAGTTCCTGCGGACGCCCCAGAAATATCAGGCTCTCGGTGGACGCATTCCGCGCGGCGTGTTGCTCGTTGGCCCGCCAGGTACGGGCAAGACAATGCTCGCCAAAGCCGTGGCCGGTGAAGCGGGTGTGCCATTCTTCAGTCTGTCCGGTTCGGACTTCGTGGAAATGTACGTCGGCGTCGGAGCGGCTCGTGTGCGCGACATGTTTCAGCAGGCCGTCCAGAGGGCTCCGGCAATTATCTTCATCGACGAACTGGACGCCTTGGGCAAAGTTCGTGGCAGCGGTGCCCCGGGTGGCCATGACGAACGTGAACAAACGCTGAATGCGTTGCTCGTGGAAATGGATGGATTCAGTACGGATCACAGCGTGATCGTGATGGGAGCGACCAATCGGCCCGAAACATTAGACCCCGCTTTAATGCGCCCAGGCCGTTTTGACCGTCATGTGCTTGTTGATCGACCGGACGTTAAAGGACGTGAGGCGATCTTAAATGTGCATTCCAAACGGATCAAGATGTCGGACAATGTCGATATGCGACGTTTGGCGAAACTCACGCCAGGCTTCGTCGGTGCGGACCTTGCCAATCTTGTCAACGAGGCGGCGTTGTTGTCAGCGCGCCGTGAGGATAAACGGGTCACGATGAAGGCCTTCGAAGACGGCATCGAACGCGTGATTGCGGGCCTAGAAAAGACGTCTCGAATTATCGTGGAAGACGTCAAACGCCGGGTCGCATGCCATGAATCTGGTCATGCCCTAGTGGCCGCCAGTCTGCCACACACAGATCCTGTGCATAAGATTTCCATCATCCCCCGCGGCATGGGTGCCTTGGGTTATATGTTGCAATTGCCAGAAGATGATCGTGAACTGCTCACACAATCGGAGTTACAGAGCCGCATCGCAGTGTTGTTGGGCGGAATTTCTGCCGAACAGATCATTTACAACGAAACGTCTACTGGGGCTCAAAATGATCTGCAACGTGCCACTGATTTGGCACGCAGAATGGTCACGGAATTTGGCATGAGTCCCCGCTTGGGCCGCATGTACTACAGCGAAGCGCAGCGTTCACCGTTTCTGCGAGGCGGTGGAGGGATTGTTTCAGAATCGATTCATGCCGAAGCCACTTTGCGTGAGATTGACCTCGAAGTGAAACGCCTCGTCGATGAAGCTTATCGGACGGCCATGGATACGTTGACGTCGCAACGCACGACCCTAGAAAAAATTACGGCCGATCTGATCGAAATAGAAACGATGTCCGCCGAACACATGCATCAGATCATCGATGCTAACCGTAAAGGGCCAAAATTAATGGCCGGAGCAAGTACCCTTGCAGTGGATGCCGTGTTGGCGGATCCGAGCGACACGCAAGATGTCACAGCAATCTTGCTCCCGGGTTTGGAAGCTGCGGAAGGTTAATTTCGAGACTCATGACGTTTATTGAATTGACACCTGTGACATCCCCGGTTCGCGGCGTGATTCGGCCGCCCGGTTCCAAAAGCATCACCAATCGCGCGATGGTGATGGCGGCTTTGGTAGATGGTCCCCTGACCATGACCGGTGTGCTGGACAGTCAGGACACCCGCGTGATGGTGGAAAGTCTACGACGTCTGGGGTTTACCGTTGATCAGGATCTCGCCGCCTGCCGCTGCACTGTGCATGGTCAGGGTGGCCGTATTCCCGCTGAGGCTGCTGACTTGTGGCTGGAAAACAGCGGCACCAGCATCCGATTTCTCGCGTCTCTCTGTGCGCTAGGGACCGGGACGTATCGTCTGGACGGTGTAGAACGTATGCGACAAAGGCCGATCGGTGATCTTGTACGTTCTCTCAAACCACTTGGCGCAAACATTCGATTTGAACGGCCGAACAGTGATTGTCCTCCGATTGTCGTGGATGGCGTTGGCAGCAGAATGCAGGGCGGTGCCACTTCGATCCATGGCGATATTAGCAGTCAATTTCTCAGCAGTCTGCTGATGGCTGCACCGGCGTGCCGCGATACTGTTCATGTCAGCGTGCAAGGCGAACTCGTCTCCAAACCGTACGTCACCATGACGCTGCAGATGATGCAGGCGTTTGGAGCCCGTGTAGGGTATCCCGACGATTTGTCGTCCTTCGTGATCGAGCCACAGCCTTATCGCCTCCGCACTTATGACATCGAACCGGACGCTTCTGCCGCCAGTTATTTCTTCGGAGCGGCTGCTATCACCGGCGGTTCTGTCACCGTGACCGGGTTGTCCAAAAATGCGTTACAGGGTGACGTTGAATTCGCGGCGGCTCTCGCACAAATGGGCTGCGAAGTGGCTTGGCAGCGTGATCGCATTACGGTGACCGGTCGTCCGCTGCATGGCATCGACATCGACATGAATGCCATCAGTGATACAGCTCAGACATTGTCAGTCGTGGCCGTGTTTGCGGATTCCCCAACGACGATTCGCAATGTAGGTCACATGCGTCACAAAGAAACGGACCGCATTGCCGCCGTGGTGACTGAACTTCAACGTGTCGGAATTCAAGCCGAAGAACTGGCCGACGGTTTGCGGATTTATCCGGGAACTCCCCAGCCTGCTGAAATTCAGACCTATGACGATCATCGAATGGCGATGAGTTTTTCCCTGCTCGGGCTAAAAGTGTGCGGCATTAAAATCCTCGATCCCGGTTGCACGGCAAAGACCTACCCGCGCTACTTTGAAGACCTCGCGGCCCTGTGTGCCGGAAGTCTGGTGTGATGCATTCTTTCTCTTAATCCTGTTCTGCATGCCGAGTCGTGCGAGGGGCGAACGACTCGGTGGGTGCCGTCGCGTTCGCTTGTGAAATTGGAAGGGCCATGCTTTCGCTGAGCGAAAGGTGACACCAACATCTCGAACAGTGACCTATTTAGCGCACGCTTCAAAATGAGTCGCGAGGCCGCTGACGAATTGTCCGCGACTCATCACACGACCAATGCCAGCTGCGCGGGCGGCGTCGAGTTTGGCAGTATGCACGTGCGGCCCGAAAGCAATCGTACGAGCTAACAGTTCCGGCGATGCGCTCAACGCAAAATCATGTGGATCACTAAACGATGCGGAAAGGTCCAGACAGACAATGCTCCCGGCAGTGGCCGCTTTGTGGATGGCAGCCTGCAGTGAATTCACCGACACAAACTGATACTCGCGCGCCTCCGCAGCACCACCGACCGAACTGATGAGCATCAGATCGGTGGAGCAGAGCACAACAAATGGGGCGGACGGTGACTCAATTTTTGGCATGTTGGCTGACTACGGCGTGTCTCGGTGCGGCTAGGGACAAGTTGTCGCAGGGACGAGGTGCGGCTATTGTTGCTGCCGGATCGGGGCAAATTTGATCCGTTGCAGATAGGGAATGTGGACTCCATTCTGGCCAATCCGTCCGGAACATGCTCCGATCGCATTAATGATGTAGCGATAGTTCAGATTATAATCCGGATCGATCTCGACTTCCTGCTTCTCCAGTTGATCACTGCCAATGGCCTGCAGGGCCGTGATACTGCGAAAGACTTTCGAATTCAGTGAAGAAATAGCTCCAAGGCCGCCGCCAAGATTTTCTCCATTGAAGCTAAGGTTGACAAGTTCCCCGTTAGCGTCCGCTTCCATCCGGACTTTGAATGGTGGTAATTCAGCATCCGTCACCGAATCTGCCATTGGCGCTCCCAGCGGCATACTGATGTCAAAATCGCCCTCCGGTTCGATCATTTTCAGAGTGCACATGAAAAAAATGAGCAACTGAAATACGACGTCGATCATGGGCGTCATATCGACCGCGATTCTGCTTCCACTGGCTCGGTTTCGAAGCTTCATGATAACAACTCAATCGATACTACCAAGTAAATCAAGACAAGACTCAAACTGATTTTGCGGTCCGAAAAGCGGCCTTGCCGCAAGTCATTGCGGTGGAAATTTACGGTTCAGCTTTTTGAGTGGCCTTCAGGGCAAATCGCTGAAACTGAATTTTGTCTTCCTGACACATCTGAATCAATTCCTGAACCATCCCGGCCGGCACACGTGCATCGGCCCGAATTTCGACGGTGACGTCTTCGTATTTTGTCCCGATTGTCTTATAGAATTGCGATTCCTGTTGGAGCCGCGGCCGCACCTGTTCGAGGGTGGCTTTCTCATCGCCAAAGAATAAGTAGGGGATCTCGGACTTTCGTTTGCCAGTGGAGTCTATATCGTAGCCAAAATTGAGCATGAACGAATTCTTACGGACCGCCATGGGGGGCTTGGCTAACTGATCCCGCGGCAGCGTGACACGTTCATCGGCTTCATTCTGATCGAAATTTGTGATCACCATGAAAAACGTGATCAACTGAAACACGATATCGATCATGGGAGTCATGTCGATTTCGGGCACGCTGACATTTGCAGGTTTGAACTTCATGGCATAAGTCCTGAACTACATTACTTCGGCTTACCGACAGTCGCAAAGCGTCCCATCAACCCTTCACTCACCATCCCGATTTCCAAAACCAATCGCTGAATGCGATTCTTCAGGACCCCGTGGAACACCATTGCCGGAATCGCCAGCAACAGGCCGATCAGCGTCGTTACCAACGCCGTCGAAATTCCGTCAGCAAGCTCCGAAGGTTTTGGGGCAACCACCGACAAAGCAATCTTGTCGAAACTGGAAATCATCCCCTGCACAGTTCCCATGAGCCCCATCATCGGAGCAATCGATCCGATCATTGCCACGTAACTGAGACGATGTTCCAACGCCATGGTTTCGTCTTCGCCAGCTTCCTGCATGCCTTCCACCGCTTCCGGATAACCACGACTTAAACGTCCCATGCCGGCCGCGAGGACGCGTCCGACGAATGATTCGTCAGAGCGGGCGAATTCATAGGCGCCTTGGAAGTCTTTGGCATTGAGTTTCTGTTCAAATTCTTCCACAAACTGAGACGGCAACAAAACGTCGCGTCTCACTTGCAGCAAGTTCATCATGATGAGGGCGACAAGGATAAATGACACCAATAAGAATGCAGGTCCCCAAAACCAGCCGCAGGCTCGGGCGATATACGCCAGAAAACTGCGGGACTGAACGGGAGCCGCCGCAGCGGCATCTGCCGGCGCAGCGGCTGCGACGTCAGCTGCGGGAGCGGCTGCTGGTGCCGCCGCGGCTTCATCAGCAAACACACTGGTAGAATTCCCGAACGCGGGCCAGATGGCGGCCGCAGTTAAGGCGAGAAGCAAAAAGAGAGCGGATTTGCGTCCACCGAATTTGCCGGGTGATACAGAGACATTACGCATTTCGAAGAATCTCCGGGATGGCCTCAAAGGGGCAAACGCGTCCAGTGAGAAATGTCAGTAAGTTGAGGATCCGAAGTGTAGTGACTTCAAGGCATCTCGTCACTCTTCAAATGGTGACACAAGATGCCAGAAATTCGGATTTGTGAAAAGCTATTGTTTTGCCTCAGCCTGTGGAATCGTGCTCGCCTGCTTTGTCCACGGGCTGTTTGGGTATTTTGTTGCGAGTTTTGCGTTAGCTTCGTCTGCACGATCTTGATGTCCGGCAGGCGCCCACAACGAGACCAGATGATACAGAGCTTCAGCGTGAGCGGCGGGTTCTGAAGGATACAAAACATCCACATGAAGGTAAGCCATCAGGGCATCCTTCGGCATGTTTTTTGCGCGGAAACAATCCCCCTTGAGCACCCATGCTTGGGCCAACGTCTGCGATTCGGATTCCGACGCTTTGCCGATGACTCCGTCTAGCGTAGCAATCGCCTCATCGGTTTGCCCCTGCTTTTGCTGACACGCCGCTCTGCCAAGCAATCCGTCAAACTGGGCTGTCGAGGATGCGGGATCTCCTGCGCTTTGTTCAATGACTTGTTGAAATGCGGACAACGCGCCCGCCGCGTCGTTCCCGGCAAGCAGAACCTGTCCCAGCTGCACGCCTGCTTGAAGTTGATAGCCTTTCACCGGTGAAGCCTGAACTTCTTTCAGCAGCGTCTGAGCTGCTTCATCCTTGGCGAGCGAAGATTCCAGCAGCAGGGCTTCAAAATAGCGGAAGTTGGTTTTGTTTTCTTCGCGGAATTTTTTAATCGCAGCCACGGCTTCCGGTACTTTCGCCGGATCTGCTAACGCCTGTTTCACCATTGTCCGCGCAATCAGGAAATTCACATCCGCCACGATCCGTTTGTCATCGCCAGCGTAATCCTTCTTCACCTCTTGGAATTTTTCTAAGGCGACATCCAAAGCCCCACTGCGTTCGTTGGATTGTGCCTGAGCCAGCAACGGAGGCTCCATGTCAAAGCGCACGCTGAAAATATCCGAGACAGGGACGATCTGAGTCTGTCCGTTTGACAGTGCAATCGTGATAGACTCAAGCGTCATCGCCTTGATCTCGCCGCGAAACGTGACGCGATCACTACGTTTGGTGACCTGATCGACGGCCACGACTGTCCCCGCACTGCCGATCATTAATGTCAGAACAGCAAGCACGACTTGGCTGCACGACTTGTGAAACCGCATGGATTTAGAAGTCATATGTTGATCATCCTCTTGGAGAATTCGGAATGTCGTTGATGTTCTCGCGGGACTAATTTAATTACTGCTCGGTGGAATTGGCGGGGTTTGTTGAGGTGGCCGGGCAGCTGGTGGTCCGGGTGGTTTGCCTGCAGGCGGTGGCTGTTGAGCGACCGGACGCGGAGTCGCTGGTTTTGCGCCGGGCTGCTGAGCACCAGTCGGTGGTGCGACAGGTCGCTGCGGAGCCCCAGCCGACGTTGCTCCGCTTGCACCTTCAGCCGCTGGACGAGGTTGTCGCTTAGGAACGGCCTGACCGTCTGCCACGTTCGTTGGCGTTGCTGCCGCTGGTTTGGTTCTGGGAGCGACCGCAGGATTTGCTCCGCGAGTTGCGGTCGTGGCCCCTGTCGGCCGCACACCAGTCTTTTGCTTCGGTACGGTGGCGAGAGTTGCCAGTCCTGAAAAATCAAGACCCGGCGCGGGATTGTCACCTATCTCCGGAAACATGGATCCCAGCTGGCTGGCTCCCGGATCACTTACGACTACCGCCGAAAACTTTGGCGCTTTCTCGGAGCCGTGGAATGTTGGTCGCCTGCTTGGCCGGCGCATGAAGAAGAACATTCCGCCAGCGATCCCAAGCGACAGGCACGTGATCACCCCCCCCAGCAGCAATCCATTGCCAGCCGATTCTATGGGCTGCGTCACAGCAGTTGGCGAATTCGCCAAGGAACTTTCATTTGCCGTGTTGTCAACAATTTCCGGTTCTGCGACCGCTGCGCCAGCCCCGGACGCACGCTGAAGCGGAATCGGTGCATCGCCCTTATCGGTCTGCAAGTCCTGATACAGGCGGTCGAATTTTGCAAAAGAAGGATCATCTAGATCACGATACACCTGCACGAAACTTGTCACTTCTGCCAATGCGGAATTCAGCTGCTTGTCACTATCCGTAGCGTTCGTTTTCGCATAACGCCGCCGACTGTTGGTCAGCTGATATCGCGCATCCACAAATCGTTGCCGAATTTCAGGTGTAGGAGTCCGCTGCAATGACTGCTGCAGCTTCCGCGTCATCAATGACCAACCCCAGATGTGTCCAGCTTTACCGTCCGGCGTCTTGATTCCCTGAATCGCATCTAGTAACTTTGCCGGCTCACTTTCCGATCCCCAGTCACTCAGCACCTCAGCCACTTCAAACTGCGCATCCAACGCGTTCGGATTCTCTTTCAGAATCTCATCGCACATCCGGAACGCTTCATCAAATTGCTTCTGCTGGCGTCGGCAGCGAGCCAAACGCAATTGGACGGCCGTACGATTTCCCTCTTTCGCCAGCCCGCCGCTGATAATTTCGTTATACGCATCGGCCGCTTTGGCATAATAGCCAGCCGATGCGATGGGATCGGTAGCCACGCCCTGACCGAGGCCAAAGTATGTTTCGCCAATCCACAGCAATGAGTTGTAGTCCGACTTGTTTCGCGACTCGTAGACTTTCAGCAGAAATTTCTCGAACGAATCACGGGTCTGTGCCAAGCGTTCGTTGTCGCCCGACAGCTTTAAGCGCTTGAGTTCCTCCTGCAATTCCAGCCCCAATTGCGTGTAGACTGCCAAGATATTTTGGCCGCCCACGTTTTCGAGTTGTGTCATCACCCCGAGCGCCAGTTCGATCTGCTGAGTTCCCACGTAAGCCCGCAACAGGAGTCGATAAGTCAGTCCCGCGAACGACTTGCTGAGAATCCCGTCCTCAGGCCGTACTTCGCCCTCCGCAACTTGAATTGCCGCCACAACAGAGTTTGCTTCCCCGCCTGTCAGCCGTCCGATCGTTCCCGAAAAATCTCCATCCAAGTTCAGGATGCTCGCCAGCGAAACTTCTGCTGCGACGACTTCATCGGAAGGCTTGCTATCAGGGCCAACTTTGTCACGGCTGACTTGAATACCCTGCGTCAAGAGGTTGCGTGCTTCCGCTTTCCAGGTCTGCGTCTCCGCTGGCGGCGGGGTTATACCTTCCGCATCTTCTGCAGCGACAGCAGCTTTCTGCGTCCACGCCGCCCAGTAAGACTGACCGGCGCTAATTCGAGCTGATGCATACTGCGGATCAGTTTCCGTTACTTCTAGATACCATTTTGCCGCTTCCAGAGGTTCATTCATGGTTCGGTAGACGGTTGCCAGTCGCATCCGCGCTTCACCACCGCGACTGGATTGCGGGTAAAGTTCCAGAATCTTCTGACACACATCTTTCAACGCGCGAGTTTCAAAATCACGATCACGGCTGGCTGCCATGTTCCATGCGGCGACTGCCGCGGCCATGACAATCTCGGTCGCATTTAATGCCGTGTCCGGATCAGTCGCCCGATCATAAATCATGCAGTGCCGCGCCAGAATCATGGAGTCCAGTGGTCGGCCTAGTTTCAGCATCACAAAACTTTGCAGATACCGCGCCTGAGCCACAGCTTTCACATCACTGTCAGAATCGCGGAGGTCCAACGCCATCTGCAGCAATCTGCCGACTTCATGGAGATGTGCATCGAGGGCCGCTTTTTTCTGAGCCTGCGCATTCGCATCAGCCGCAGCAGTCACGTCGTCGCTCAAGGCCTGAATCTGAGCAATCATGTTTCGCGCACGCTCAAACGCAGTGGCGAAATCTTTCGGTTCTTTGTCCTTGTCTCCCAAGGAAGCTTTAATCCGGCGACTCATCGCGCTCGCGGGTTCCCGGTACGCTCCCTGATACCGCCCGACTGTCGTCGCATCATTCAGAGCGACGCGGAGGGTGGCTTCTCGATCTTTTTCCGTGATTTCACGCGCGGCACCCAGTTTTTCTGCCGCTATCGCACGCTCCCACAAAATCCCCAGACCATAGGGCGTTGACATTCTGACTTTGTTCGCCTGCAGCCAAATTGTGGCCTCTTGCACTACCAGTTGGTTGTCATTTCGCTGCGGATCATTGAGGCAAATCAGACGATAATGCAGGGCAATTCCCTTCAAGAATTCGACGGAGTCGCTTTCCGAAGTGTGTCCCAGCATCTCGTTGTAGATTCCCAGCGCGCGGCTGAGGTCATCCTGCTCCTGATAGCACTTACCCATCATCAGGCGGGCGTGCAATCCAATCTGATTGGTGCGGTAACGTGTGTGAAGTGCTTCGTATAAATTGGCGGCGTTGATCAACGTGGTCTTGCGTTCTTCGGTACCTTTATCAAACGTCTGACCACGTTCATAAGTGCAGCGAATTAGATTGAACCAAGCTCGCAAATACTTGGCCTCGACGTCCTGCCTCGCGTCATATTGTTCTTCATCCTTTGTCTTGTCGATGAAGTTCGGGAATGCATCGAATGCTGCTTTATACTGGTCGTTTGCGGTCTGATAAATCACCTGACCTTCGTCAATCAGTTTGCGTGCGGCAAGCTGGTATTCGCTTCGCTTGTCCGGTGATTCGGCACCTTCCATCTGCCAGATCAGCGTGCGGGCGCGTTCCAGTAATAGTTCACCCAGCATCGAATTCGCAAACGCGGCCTGCGGATGATTGCTATGCGCACTCGTGAATTTCTCAAGTGCCTCTTTCGCCTGCTGCAAGTACAGATCGCGATCTTCAGGGACACGCGACGATGTGCCCATCGCCTGAAATGTCTTCGCACGCTCCAGATCAATCAGGTCGCGAATCGTGCCCGACAGTTCAGCCCGTTGCTGCGCGACGTCTAGGAATTCCAACGCCGTTTCAAAATAACCTCGTTCGCGGAGGCCCTCCACGAATTGAAGGACGGGTTCTTCCGCAATGGCAGCGCCAGAATTGACCAGCGAGAGCCCTGCGACCAATCCTGCCCCGCCGATGCACAAGGAAAAAGTCACCCTGCTAACAAGCCCCGCGCTTCTGCGGCATAGCCATTGGGTAAGCATGGTGCGTACTTGTGAACAGTCCATGCAGAATCCTTTGTCGCACAAAACACGACGTTGTCAGAAAAGGAATACCGAAAGGAAACGCTCACTAAAATCGAGCGAGCGCAGAATCATGGCATCTTGACAAATTGACGCGCCGACAACAATTGAGTTGCTGAGCGGAATCCGGAGATCCTGCCCAAACAGGGTGTCTGTGCCGGTAAGAACCTTGCAACTGTCCTGAGTCCAGCAACTCATATAATACGTCATCGGAGACACGGAACTGCGGCGGCGAGGTCAAACCCGGCCCGGCCGCCTCAGCTATTGACCCACCGACTCGGCAAACGGGAAGAAGTCCAGTTTCACGAGTTGCAACACAGTGCCGCTGTTGCGTGATGTCGGCCGCGGAAATCCGTACGCAATCACAGCTCCAGATGACAGTTCGCCCACATAGATGACTCCCCATGACGGCTGGACACCGCCAGTTGTCCGCAAAGCCGCAGTTCCCGTCACGATTGCATATTTGGGTTCCGGGGTCTTCGTTGAAGTTTGAAAATCGGCCGCCACATTGTGCAGGTACTTGTATCCAAACTTGCCTGTTTGCGTGTTAATTGCCGCACCAGTCAACACACCCGTCAGATGATTCAAGACAAATACGCCTTCAAGTTCGCCACCCTCCAGCAGTTTTACCGTGATCATGGTAAATTTGTCATTTCCGTTGGGGGCGTCGGCTTTTAACAGGGTTTGCGGCCAGAAGTACGCTGCCGCACCCATGACAAACACGCCGGTCGCAAACATTAGAGCCGAACGCAGAATGTGACTTTTCATAACCCCGCCTTTTCATTTTGCTGGATATCTGGGCACCAGAACAGTGACGATGCCGCCTACAATCATGATACTCTTGTAATTGTCGGACGACCAGACTGGCGGCGCGTGATCTTGCGGGGACTTGCCGGCATTTTAACTTTCCGTCACTATTCCTTTCCAATTCCACGTAATTCACAGCCAACAGACGATGCATTCCAACACGCAAAACACCGAAACTTGTATCTGGTCGTCGATCCGCGCACGAGCGTCTGAACGGGCCACCTCGGAGCCAATGCTCGCCAGTTTTCTGCACGCTACGGTCCTCAACCACGAGCGCTTCGAAGACGCCGTGAGTTATCACCTTGCCGGCAAACTTGCGTCCAGTACGTTGTCTGCCATGCAATTGCGTGAGATCATGCTTGACGCCATGACGAAAGACGCGTCGATTGCCGAAGCGATTTGTGCTGACATTCGCGCCGTCCGCGAGCGCGACCCGGCAGTGACGTGCAACCTTGTGCCCCTTTTATTTTTGAAAGGCGTGCACGCTCTCATCGGCTATCGTATCGCCCACTGGTTGTGGGGCGAAGGACGTGAACTGCTGGCATTGTATCTGCAAAACAGAATGTCAGAAGCGTTCGGCGTCGATATTCATCCGGCGGCCAGAATCGGACGCGGAATTTTGATGGACCATGCCACATCCATCGTGATCGGCGAGACTGCCGTCATTGAAGACGACGTCTCGTTGCTCCACGAGGTCACGCTGGGTGGCACGGGGAAATCTTCCGGTGATCGTCATCCCAAGGTGCGCCGCGGAGTCTTGATTGGTGCTGGGGCAAAAATTCTGGGAAACGTGGAAATTGGTGAAGGCGCGAAAGTCGGCGCTGGGAGCGTCGTGCTAAAAAATGTCCCACCACATTGCACGGTTGCTGGTGTCCCTGCCATCGTTGTCGGAAAACCGTGCTCAGAAAATCCAGCACATGACATGAATCATGAAATTACCGCCGGCGATTCCATCTGAAAGCCGGAAATTTTTCTGCCTTCCCTGAATTTTTAATCCTTGCCATGCCCATCGACCTGTTGACGTCTCCTCACTGGAAATCCGAACATCTAGGCCTGCCGATGCCGGATTCCCCGCACGCCGTATCGGTTGCGCTGCCATCGTGGGAACACAACATCAAATATGAAGAGGGCGATGCCCACGTTGTCAATCGGCTGCAGGCGGCGTATCCCCGATTTTGCTTGCATCCATATGTCCGGCGATTGTGCCACGACGTCTTTGGCGCCCAGAATGCAGGACTGATTTTTCCGAGCACTGCTGCAGCTCAGCGCGCGGTGGACTACGTCGTGTGGCGCGGGGGGCGGAGTGCTCGACTTGTGGAAATCGCTGATCAGACGGCCTGTGGTGTCGCGATTGAACTAGACGAGTTTTCACGACTCCGGGAGTATTGGCAGCATGCCGGTGAAGTCCTGACCTCGCGGGCTGCCGAATTGATTCTGCACGGCCAGGCTGTGAAAAGTACACAAACAGCGGCGCGCGAAACCGTGCGCCGACGATTGCGTGAGTTCAGAACCGACCCTCATGCTGAAATCTGGCTGTATCCCTGCGGCATGGCGGCGATCGCTGCCGTCTGGCGTGCCCTGCGACAACACGATCCCTCCCATCCAAGTGTGCAGTTTGGATTTCCGTACGTAGATACGCTCAAGCTGCAGCAACGCTTTGCGCCGGCGGATGTGCGGTTTTATCCCGTCGGTGATCCCGCTGATGTCAAGCAACTTGCGGAGTTGCTCCGCACCCAGAAAATCGCGGGCGTTTTCTGTGAATCTACCACAAATCCCTTGCTCAGTTCCCTCGATTTGCAGTCCCTCCGGCAACTGGCAGACGCACACGGATTTCTGCTTGTGATTGATGACACGCTGGCTGCCTGCATCAATCACGACGTCCTGCCTTTTGCGGATGTGGTTGTGACGAGTTTGACAAAATATTTTAGCGGTTATGGTGATGTGCTTGCAGGTTCGGTGACGTTAAACCCAGCCAGTCGACACGCAGCCTGGCTGCGAGCAGCGCTGGCTGACAATTTCGAAGAACTGCTGATCGATGCTGACGTGGAGATTCTGGAACAAAACTCCCGAGATGTCAGGATCCGCGTCGAAACAATGAATCGCAATGCTAATCAATTGGCCGCATGGCTGACCAAGCAACCGGAAGTTGAAACAGTGTATCATCCAAGCCTTGACGCCAAGCGTTTCGACTGGATGAATGCGCATTCGACCGATCACAACGGAGGACTGTTATCGATCGTGCTCAAGAACCCTGCCGTGACAACGCCCGCCGTATTCGATCATCTCGAAATCTGTAAAGGGCCAAATTTGGGGACAAATTTTACGCTCTGCTGTCCCTACACAATCCTCGCACATTTTACCGAACTGGATTTCGTCGAACAGTGCGGCGTCTCCCGCTGGCTCCTCAGAATCAGCGTCGGCATCGAACCGATTCGTGAACTCCAAACTCGCTTCGAACACGCGTTTCGAAGTGCTGGCAGTCTTCGAGACGCCAGCAAACTTGTCACTGGCTAGACTGGCAATCGAACGGCGGACGTGGGCAACTCAACACAGCAATCCAGCTGTGATTTGTCCCCCACAGGTTGGCGCGTTGTGATCCGCTTGACGCACCCGACAAGGCAACATGGCTAATGCTGATGGTCATGCATGTGGTCGTGGTCATGCATGTGGTCGTGGTCGTGCATGTGGTCGTGGTCATGCATGTGGTCGTGGTCATGCATGTGGTCGTGGTCATGCATGTGGTCGAGCGGCAGTTGTGCGGGAACCTCACTGCCGGGAGTAGTTACGAATGCTGACTCGGCGGCGCGATAGATGTCGCGGAGTGGTACTCCCGTCTCGCGTGCGAGGCGGGCGCAATCTTCGAACTCGGGCGCGAACGTCGGTTGTCGCCCGGTGCGCCAAGCGCGTTTGCCACGAACCTTGCCCCAAGGCGTTGCGGCTTCGACGAAATCGCGATGTTGCACGCTGCGTTGGATTTGCAGGCGGCGGATGCCCAGCGTGCCGGTTTCGGTGAACACGATGTCTTCGCAGCGTGCGACCAATTCGGGACGGCAGAGGACGCTCAAGACAACTCCGGGACGATCTTTCTTCATCTGCACAGCGGTCACAAAAACATCGAGAGCACCGGCAGATTGCAATCGTTCGCGGACGTGGCCGATAGTTTCGCCTAGGACATCGTCGAGATTCGTTTCCAGCATCACAACGTGTTCCGTCTCGGCTGAAATGGTCGCCATGCCGATGAAGATTCGGAGCACGTTTGCGCGTTCCGGAAACGTCTTAGTGCCACAACCGCAGCCGATAGCCTCGATCGTCATCGCGGGCATCGGGCCAAAACTGTCTGCCAGAGTTTTCGCGATCGCAGCACCTGTCGGCGTCGTCAATTCAGATTCGATCGGAATGTCGGCCAGCGGAATTCCTTTGAGGATCTCCGCCGTGCCGGGTGCCGGAATCGGACAGATTCCATGATCAATTTTCACGAATCCACGCCCGGTCGGAATGGCATTGCAGACGACTCGGTCAATTCCCAACAGATCAAATGCGACAGCCACGCCAACGATATCGACGATCGAATCAATCGCCCCGACTTCATGGAAATGGATTTTTTCGACCGTCGATCCATGAACGCGGGCTTCAGCCTCGGCCACCGCCAAAAACATTTGCAGCGCCAATTGTTTCTGCCGCGGAGTCAGGCCAGTGGCCTGTTCGACAATGCGGCGAATGTCGGTGAAGTGCCGGTGAGCATGCTGTTCGGGATGATCGACCAAGACATGCAGTGAGCGGAACCCACCCTTGATGACCGTTTCTACGCGAAGAACGACATCCGGCAGATTGAGTGAAGCAATTGCTTTCCGCACGCTGGCGATGTCGGCTCCAGCATCAAGCAACGCGGCCAGCGTCATGTCGCCGCTAAGTCCGGTTGCACATTCCAACCAAGCAATTCGCATTTTAACCTCAGCTCCGGCTACGCTTGATTTGCGGTACGATGGGCGTTCTTGCCCGCCTGCTCGCAGTCGAATAAGCATGTCCAACTTAAATTTAAGACATGATCGTGTACGGGGACGTCGAACGCCTATTCCTTCTTGGCCGCGCCCATGGCACGAATCCGATCCATGGGAGAGCCACTCATCGGCGTTGCAGGCTTTGGAACACCCGGCTTGGGGGCCTCTTCCGGAGCTATCGGTGGGACAGCAGCTTCCGGAGCTGGTGCAGCAGCGGCAGTTGGCTTTGCCGCGGCGCGAATTTTATCCAGCGGTGAACCACCGCCAGTTGCAGGCGCAGCAGGTTTAGAGCCTGCAGCGCGAATTTTATCGAGCGGCGAACCGCCACCGTTTGCTGGGGCGGCTGCAGTCGTCGTAGCGGCCTTCGCACTGGCGCCACGAATTTTATCAAGCGGCGAACCGCCACCGGTGGCAGGTGCTGCTTTGGCAGCAGGGGTTGCCGTGGCCACTGGTTTTGCTTCCGCGTGCGCGGCGGCCTTCTTTGGTTGCGGCGCATCAACAACCTTCAGATAGCTGGTGTCGATATCATACCAGCCGATATCAACGGGCCCATCGAATTCCACGAGGGCCCGACAACTCATGTTGACGGTTTTCACTTTTCCCGTCAGGTTCGCAAACCGCTTCAATTCCGGCGCGTTGGCAGCGACAACCACCCACTTGTCCGTCAGTTCTTTTTTCAGCCGCTCAGCTTTTTCGATGGTGGACACGATTCGATGTTCCTGAGTTGGTGACGTGGACCGTAACGGCATTTCGCCTTCTGCATGTATTCTGTGACAACCGCAGCAGTCTTTCAAGCGGTGTTCAGGGCGTTGTCGAGGACTCTCGTGCGTAGGATGAAGATCTCCGCCCCCGGAGCCGGTGCAGGTTTATGGTGACTTCTGTTTCAATCGTTCACGATAGGCGGCGAGAGTGCCTGCGGGATCAGCTTCGAACGCCTGTTTGCAGCCTTCACAGCAGACGTAGTAGGTCTTTCCGGCGTGGGCGACGGAAATGGTGCCGAGGCCGCCAGTCACAATACACTGTCGTTCGCCCGTGTTTCCGTTTGCCAGTCGTGCCCCAGCCCGAGTCATCCCGATTTCATATTGCCGCCGAAAAGCGGCCTCAGGGCTGAGACTTTCTTCGAAAAGCATCGTTAAACGAATGTCGTTAATCCTCCGCACCGTGAACCGCACGCGAGGTTCGCCGGTCTTTGAGACGGACTCAAAGACCCAATGATCCTGTGCGGACTTATCGGTCAGAGCGATAGAATCCGGTGCCGGTGACTTTTCCGGTTCTTTCATTTCCAGCGCAATCACAGCCTTTTGCGGCTGATGAAGTTCGATGATCGGTCGCCCCGTTTGGGAAGTGACTGCGAAAAAGATCCGGGTCAATTTTTCGCCCGGTTCAAATTGCAGCAGCAGGCACGCGATCTTTTCGTCAAAGCGCCAGACGATATTTGCTTTTTCAGACCATGCCCCGGAATTCGAACCACGTTTTGGCTGCGCCACACCCTTCCAGTCACCGACCAGAAACGACAACGCGGAAAGTCCGGAGACGACTTTCTCCCGGTTCGTCTCGGCCTGCGGCAGAATCGCAACAGGTGCGTGCGGCAATGAGCCCTGTGGCTCGTCAAACCTCCAGCCTGAGGCGACAATGAGCAGCGGTGTCATGCACATAAAAATGAGCTGAGTTTTCATAGCTTCCACCTGCGAGGTTTGGTTCCCGGATCCGTTGGACTAACGCCGCACCGCGCGCCCTGAGGCAGGATAACTTCCAGAGCTCGCTGCGTCGATCGGCAGGTGTTGCCGGTTCAACCAAGACACAGAAACGCATACAGTCAGCGGAAGGCACTGCACCCGGCTCGTACAAGCAGACAAATCGGTATGCGCCAAACAACTCTCAGCGAAGCGCGACAACGCACGATCGATACATTAGAAATGCGAACGAGCGAAAGCATTGTGATCCGATGAAGGGATGCAGGAGTCCGCCGCGTATCAATAGTAGATGACCGGTGGAAAAATCGTCAAAATCGACACTTCGATGACAGTTGCGCACGACGCGAAGTTGCCTAGGGATGGGCTTACTTTCGGGCAAGCGTATTATTTGTGGGCCACCATGGAGGGTAGTATGCGACCATCACACCAAGTGTGCATGGAATCGTTTTGGAGACTTCTGACTCCAACTGTTGTTTGGCTGGCAGCCTTCAGTCTGAGCGGTTGTGTGTCCACGTCCCCCACGGTTTGTCACAGTTCTGGCATGTTCGGGCAGCCCTGCGGGGGAGAAATGTACGGTGGAGCAGGCCAGAATGACGCACCTTGCGAACTGCGGAAAGTTTCATTGCCGGAGTACGTCGTCGAACCGCCTGACGTGCTCTTGATTGAAACGGTCAACAACATTCGTCCCGCGACGGCACCTGTCCATGTGGGTGAAGCCTTGCTGGTGCAAGTGAATCGCACAATCCCGCTCAGTCAGACCGAGGAATCTGTCGCCGCGCAGTTCAAGACGATCAACGGGATGTACACCATTGGGGCAGACGGTTATCTGAATCTGGGCCCGGAGTATGGGAAGGTCTTGGTCGCCGATCTATCAATGGAAGTGATTCAGCAACGGGTTGATTCGCACCTGCGGCAAGTCCTGACGAATCCCCAAGTTCTGGTCACACTGCCGGTACCTCAGAACAAACAGTTCGTTGCCGGCCCACATCTGGTACGTCCTGATGGAACAGTCGGCCTTGGCGTCTACGGCGGAGTGTATGTTTCGGGACTCACATTGCAGCAAGCACGTACTCAAATTGAACAGCATTTGAGCCAATATATTTATCGCCCGGAAGTTTCGATTGACGTGCTGGCCTACAACAGCAAAGTCTATTACGTCATTACCGACGGGGGAGGTGCCGGAGAACAGGTCTATCGCATTCCGGCGACAGGAAACGAAACGGTGTTGGATGCGATCGCTGGGATCAACGGGCTCCCGACGGTCGCATCGAAGGGTTCAATCTGGCTCGCGCGGCCATCACCGAATCAATGCGGTCCGGACCAAGTGCTGACCGTCGATTGGGACGCAATCGCTCAGGGGGCACAGGCGGGCACAAATTATCAAGTACTGCCTGGTGACCGAATTTACGTGAAAGCATTGCCGCTCGTAACATTTGACACGAAATTTGCCAGACTGACAGCGCCGATTGAACGACTCTTGGGCCTTACGATCCTTGGCAACGGGACCGTGCAGTCGTTGCAGGGGCAGAACTTAAATCAGAACAATTGAACAATCTTAATCCAACAAGGATCATCAACATGTCAAAGCGGAATTGGCTTCAGCTGACTCTCGTCTTAACAGTTGTCTGCGGCTGGTCATCGAGCGCGAGGGCCCAGTTCGGCAGCGGGAACAATTCTCAGGCGAATTCGCCGACCATCAGTCCGTACGTCAATCTTCTGCGGCGGGGAAATGTTGGGTTAAATTACTATGGGATTGTGCGACCGCAACAGAATTTCGCGATCCAGAATCAGCAATTAGGACAAGGCATTCTGAACATGCAAATGCAGGCACCGCAGATGCAGATCAACACGGGCAGCAACAACTATTCGCAGCTTGGAATGACAGGTCATCCAGTGATTTTTAACTCGATTGGCAATAGCCAGTTTTCCGGTGGTTACCTAGGAAGTGGGGGCAGTGGCGGCGTGAGTTCGGGGGTAGGTGGAGTCTCCGGACATATGCCTCAGTTTGGTGGAATTGGCAACACGTACCGCACAGGACGTTAGACGACGATTTTCGGTCAATCGCAATGTCACAGAATTGCAAATCGAGAACACGGATGAACGCAAGGAAAGAAGACATGGACGTGCGTCAGTTGACACGATTAATCGGGATTGCCGCGCAGGGGTCGCTCATCCTGCTAGGATCGACCGCAGCCCTCGCCGGACATTACTCGTACGAACAGCCAACGCGACCACATGTGTCTGCCGCTGATGCTCCCAACTGGGGCTTCAATCAGACCTGTTGGAGTCGTTTTCCACCCGTGCCGGGTTGTGTCAGAAATGGTTATGATTTCATACCGGAAGGTGATGCAAATCAACCGTCGCAGCAGTTGCTTTATGCGCCGCAGAATGCGTTACTACGACTAGACTCACAAAGCGTTACGCCGAAGTATGGCAATTCGCAGGCTCCGGCCAATGTCTTCCCGACTACGCCACCCCAAACCGAACTTGAGGGGATGCCTGCGATGCCAATTCCGAATGTCCCCTCCCAGTCTGGAGCTCCACCGCTGCAGTTTGGACCTTCGAAGCCTCCGTCGTTGCCTGAGGGAAGTTTTATTCCCGGTGTCCCACCCACGCTTCCGCCACAGCCAGCACCGGGGCTGCAAGCACCCGGGCAGTCTTCGCTGCAAATGCCGAACATCATGCTGGGGCCAAATCGTCAAATGATCGCCCGATCGGTTTCCGCCTCGACGACACCCATGCCGCCCAGTTCTCGTTATGGCAGTGTCGGACGATCCGTGTTACCCGCGACTAAAGCAACTCAGGTGTCGGCCGTTTCCTTCACAAACACTGTCGTCGCGGCCACTTCGTTATCGTATCGCAGTGGCAATGCGAAGCCTTCTGTTCGAGGAATCTCTGGTCCGCAGCTGCGACCAGCAGAGTTGCCGGCAATTGTGATTTACCCAACAATCTCGGGTAGACCACTCTACCGCACGCCGTAGCCTGAAATTTATTTGAAGCAGTCTGCGGCCGCCATCCTGTCGTGGTGGACACGCATGAATCGCGGCCCGCTCGACGAATGGCCCGCGGCCGCCCCGGATTTCGTCAAGATAATCACCCACGCGGAAATTGAATCGCTCGGTTGCAGATGCGGAAACTCTGTGCAAGTCATTGAATCCACGAGCAGTACGTTGCCAGCAGGCTCTGACAGCCGAAAATCTGCAGCTTCGGGGCAAATCATCTGGCAAACCGCGAATTCTTGCAATTCCGGCGCTAGGTCACTCGACTCGTGACTGCCAGAATCTGGGAAAGATGTTAACATGGTGGGGCTGAATCGGGCCTTTGAGTGGAAATTTTCGTTGCTCCGGTCGCAGGATGTTTGCGGAAACTGGATCAAAAAAACATACAGATAACGGGACCAGCCGAATGGCAGTTGTGCCATCGGCGGTGCTGACTTCAAACGATTACTGAAACAAAAGGGAATGTCATGGCTAATGATCCGTACTCCGTGTGCCCCTGCGGCAGCGGAAAGAAGCTGAAATTCTGTTGCGGAGATTTCCTACCTGAGCTGCAGCGCGCCTATCGGCTACGGGAAAATCAACCTGAAGCAGCCGTCAAGCTCTTTCGAGATTTGCTCCGCCAACATCCTGACAAAGATGTGATTCTGCGTGAACTGACGCTGACACTGCACGAGCTGGGGATGACCGTCGAAGCTCGCCAAGCGGTTGCCGAATTTCTGAAATCACACCCCGACCAACCTACCGCGTTGCTTTCGATGGCGGAAATCTGCCTGCAAGAGGACGGCTTTGAGGCATCCCGACGAATTCTACACCGTACTTTTCAAATCTGTTCACGTTCACAACCTGCCGCTATCTCGTTTCTGGCGTCAATGATCGCTGCTGAAATGGGCCGTGTGGGTTGCCTGATGGCCGCGCGGGAACACCTCTCATTGGCTGTCCGCATGGCGTCCGGTGAACGCCAAAAAAATCTGGTGCTGCAGTTGGTCCGCTTTGAATCAGAATCCAGTTTGCCATTTCTCTTTCGCAGCACGTATCCTCTCCTGCCAGTTAACTGCAGCGAACAAGCTGCACAGCAAGATGTCCGCGCGCGCAAGTTAAGTCTACTGGGATGCTGGGAACCCGCTGCGATTATTTACAACCGTCTCGCGGATGCGTACCCGACCGAAGGTGCGATCTGGTACAACTTGGGACTTTGTCAGAGCTGGGACGGACGGCTTGCCGAATCCGCTGGTTCGCTGCATCACGCCGCAACGCTCTTAAGCGATTTTGATCAGGCCGTGACTGCGGAAGCGTTGGCACAGCAGATTGATGGGCAGTTGAGTGCTGAACGCTATAACTCTTACGCAGTTTCATTGAATGTGCATTCGGTCTCAGAACTCCTAAGCCGTCTGGATGCCGAACCGCTGCTGCATCGCAACAATTCGCACGATCACCAGCACTGTGATCATCCAGACGGGACTAGTCATGCGGCGGAAATGATTCTGTTGTCATCCGCGATTACTGGCGAAGAGTTACACGACGCTTCGCTGTTGCCGGAATCCACTGCTGACATCGATCTGTTTGATATCACTGACTTGGACGAGGCTGTGGCGGCCGGCATTCAGCATCCGTTCTTGCAGATTTCTGCCTCCGAAGGCTTGATCGACGACGCTGTGGTCAGAATCCGGGCGATCGCCGGTGATCTAATTCTGACTTCGGGTGATGAAGAAAAAAGAGAGCTTGTCAGTTTTGATCGACCGGAAACACGTCCGTTCGATCATCGATTTTTCTGTCCGGCCGGCATGACGCAAAAGCGTTTCCGTGAATTCACGACTCAGCGTGCTCCCCTTGCGATCGAAGCATGGCTGCAGATGCCACAGACGGCATTGGGCGGAAGATCCGTATTAGATGTCACGCAGGACGATTCGTTCCGGATCAAACGCGCGGCCTGCGTGATCGGCCTGATGGTCATCGCGGCCCGCAATGATCTGGCACCCGATTTCACGGCAGTTCGGCAGCGTCTGAATGTGCCGGTACCTGCTCCTCGTGAGGTGCCGGAATACATGGTGATGGCCGCGATCCCGGCCGTCGATTACGAACGCCTTGATGTCGTCAAACTGACTGATACTCAATTGCATGAGTTCACGAATCGCTGTTCGGTGCTCGGGCTACGGCATCAGATCCGTGCGGGCCTAGATGAACTGACGAAACGCCCGGAAGGCATTAAAGAGTACGATGCCCGGCGTGGCTGGCTCATGCGGGCCGCGATCGCACGCGTTGAACAGGATTATGATCTGGCATACCACAGCCTGAATCGTGCGCGAGAATCTGCCGCGGCAGCACCCGATGCCTTTCGCCACCAACTGGAGCTCGACATCCGTGAACTCTCGTATCGCCTTGATGATCCGACAGATCCAGAATTGATTGCCCTGTTGCATCGCATTCGTGATCGCTACCTGCACAAGATTCCCGAGATCGAAGGAGTGATCCGCGAGCAACTGCAGATCGCCGGTTGTCCGCAGCTGGCTTCCGAACTCGACGGTGGCCTGATGTCTGTCGGAGTTGGTTCGTCGCTCTGGACTCCGGGCGCAGACGCTGAACCCGCGGGAACAGGGAAACTCTGGATGCCCGGTCAGGAATAGTCTGGTGTATTTAGACAACGCCGCCACTAGCTTTCCAAAACCCGACAGTGTCTGTGACGCGGTCGATGTTTGGATGCGTGGCGGAGCGGCTGCGGCAGGGCGTGGAACACATCGCAAGGCTGAAGCTGCCGGCCGGATGATCGATGAATGTCGTCGCCAACTGGCCACGTTGCTGGGTGTGTCGATCCCCGCGCAGATTGTCTTCACGCTAAACTGCACCGATAGTTTGAATACCGTGCTGCAAGGATTTCTGGAGCCAGGCGATGCGGTCGTGGCAACCGCCTTGGATCACAATTCCGTGCTGCGTCCGCTGGAAGCACTCAGGCAACGCATCGGAATCGCGGTGGAAATTATTCCGTTCGATCCTGTCACGGGATTGATTGATGCACCGCGTTTTACCCAAGTCCTAGCAGAGAAAAAGATCCGGCTTGTCGTTCTGAACCACGCCTCCAACGTCACTGGGCGCGTGCAGTCCGTAGCCGAATTGACGCGCGTGGCTCATGCGCATGGCGCGTCCGTGCTGCTCGATGCCGCGCAGACAGCTGGGCATTGGCCATTGAGTATGGCAGAACTAGACGTGGATTTTCTCGCTGCTGCGGGACATAAGGGATTGCTTGGGCCACTCGGCACAGGCATCCTGTGTCTCCGGCGTGGACTGGAAACTCAGTTGCCGCCGTTGCGATTTGGCGGCACAGGGACCGCCAGTGAATCATTGGTGCAACCCTCCGACATGCCTACGCGCTTCGAAAGCGGTAACCTCAATTTGCCTGGCATTGTTGGCCTGCACGCGGCGACAAAATGGATTCTGACGCAGGGCGTTGAGAAACTCCGATCACAGATTCATACGCGGACAGCGCAGTTGCTGGAAGAACTGAAACGCCTCCAAAACGTGAGTGTGCTCAGGCCATGCCTAGAATCTGCCAACTGTGGCATTGTGTCGTTCAATATTGGCCACATGGACTGTCAGGACGTGGCGATGATTCTGGATCAGTCCTTTGACATTCAGTCCCGGGCGGGCCTCCATTGTGCTCCGCTTCTGCACCAGACGCTTGATCCTCGGTCCAGTCACGGTACGATCCGGCTGAGCCCGGGTGTGTTCACAACTGAAGACGATATTGCACATGCCGTCCAAGCCGTTCGAGAAATCGCTGCTCACGCATAACGACATTGAAGCAGAGAGTGCCACAACATGACAACCGCTCCTATCAGTCGCAGACAATGGATCATCAGCGGTGTCGCTGGAACCGTGGGACTGGGATTGCGTCCCTTACCCGCCGCAGAACCCGCTGGAGAACTGGACATCATTGACTGCCACACGCACTTCTATGATCCCACGCGGCCCGACGGCATTCCTTGGCCACCCAAAGATTCGCCGCTGTATCGGACAGTCTTGCCGCAGGATCTGCGTGCACTGAAAACATCCCGACCTGTCACAGGCACGGTCATCGTCGAAGCTAGCGATCGCATCGAGGACAATGCGTGGTTACTGGAACTGGCGAAAGACGATCCTTTTATCGTCGGCATCGTCGGCAATCTGACGCCCGGTAGGCCCGGCTTCAAAAACCACGTCACACGGTTCGCAGCGGATCCATTATTCCGAGGAATTCGAATCTCCGTCCAGTTACTGCAAGACCTGCTGCAAAAGGACAAAATAGAAGACCTGAAACTCTTGGCCGATCACGATCTGGAACTCGACGTAAACGGAGGCCCCGACACGGCAACCACTCTTGCGCAGTTGGCTGGGTTGCTACCGTCGCTGCGGATCGTGCTGAATCACATCGGCAACGTCCGCATCACCTCCGAAAAACCACCACTCGACTGGGAGACGGGCATTCAAACAGCGGCGAAGCATACCAATGTGTTCGCAAAAATCTCAGCCCTTGTCGAAGGCGCGGCCCGCGATGGCAAATCGACCCCTAGCGACCTTGCGTTCTACAAACCGTACATCGACGTTGTCTGGAACGCATTCGGTGACGAGCGTGTCATCTATGGTAGCAACTGGCCCGTGTCTGATGGCGCTGCCGACTACAACACACTGCAGCGGATTGTGCTGGAATATGCAGCTCTGAAAGGGGATGCGGCCACCCAAAAATTCTGTTCACTGAATGCAAAACAGGCGTACAAGTGGGTCGAACGACCTGGGCGGCGTTAGACTTTCCGGTGTTATTGGGCAGCCTTCTTCATGCGTAGGATGGACATTCATGTCCGTCGGATTGCCAAAAAACGCTGCCGACGTCGAGATGGTTATGCATAGAAAGTCTTATGTCGGAGAGACGCTGTCTGGCGAAGCACTCGGACAAGAATGTCCAAGCTACAGGGATCGCAGCTTTAGGCGATCTGCATCGATGGAAATCACAGTTGCACTAGCAACAACGGTCACGACGCCAGCGGCTTCAATTCGGGGATTGGAAAGCGTACGATATCGATGAGTTTATTCCCGCGAGAACCTCATTTCGTGATTGTGCTGGGGCCGTGCGTTAAGCAGGACTCCACCAAACAAATTTCACCATGCGAAAACTCATTCGAGCCTCTGCAGGCAGTGGCAAGACATTCCAACTTTCGTCGCATTTTCTGCGGCAGTTGTTTGAAGGCCATGCGCCGGAAACGATTTTAGCGACCACATTTACGCGCAAAGCTGCCGGAGAAATTTTGGGGCGCGTGCTCTTGCGCTTGGCAGATGCGGCCGACGACACACATGCCGCAAAGAAACTGGCCGAGTTCCTCGAACTGCCGGACATTACAATCCTGAAGGCGCGTGATTTGCTGGTTCAGGTGACTCGGAATCTGCATCGGCTGCGCGTCTGTACGCTGGACAGTTTTTTCCAGCAGGTCGCCCGCAGTCTGACCCTAGAACTTGGGTTGCCACCGGGCTGGAGCATCATCGATGAACACACGAACGCAGAACTCCGCGAACAGGCAATCGATGCCGTCCTGTCGCAGCAGGTGCCTGAAGATGCTCAGAACCTGATGCATATGCTGGCGAAGGGTCGATCGAAACGCAGCGTCCGCGACCTGATCGATGAAACTGTCAAGAGCTTCCACGAACTGTTCCTGCTGACCGATGACGAAGCATGGAACAAACTGCCAAAATATCCGCGTCTGACAACGGAACAATTCCAGCAGGCACTGCTTGATCTCAACTCGTGTGCGCTGCCAGAGGACAAGAATTACCAAAAGGCCCGCGCAGCGGATGCGAACCGCTTCGAGACTCAGCAGTGGGATGAATTCGTCACGACCGGCATCGCCGCAAAAGTGCTGGCGGGGGAAACGACATTCAGTCGCAAAGAGATCAGCGATGAACTGATCGCCGCCTACCGTCCGTTGCTCAATCATGCCAAAGCCGAATTGCTCGACCGCTTGGCACTGCAGATGCGTGCCATCCGCAATCTGATCACGCGCTTTGATCGCGAATACTCACGTCTGCGGGCCGATCACGGCTGGATGGGCTTTGGCGACGTGACGCGGACGCTGGCAAAGTCTGTCGATGCGGCCAGCGGTGATCGCATGAGTTTTCGCGCT
>Ga0209553_1000053_pt1 | contig 50232 bp, 39 predicted proteins | sample LauGreFBDMM110DN_2_FD_188217 | JGI IMG/M metagenome (GOLD analysis project Ga0209553, IMG submission 188217) | Freshwater lake microbial communities from Lake Michigan, USA - Fa13.BD.MM110.DN (SPAdes) (version 2) | ecosystem: Environmental > Aquatic > Freshwater > Lake | place: Lake Michigan...
AAGGTCAGTTTCGCCCGGAATGCCACAATCTCCGGGTCGTGATCGCGGAGTCGCGGCCAAAGCCAGAAAAGGCTGCTCTGCCCGATGGCGGCTGCCGCCATCAGAGCCCACCATCCAGGAGTCGCAGTTTGCAGGCTTGTCACGGTAACACCGATCATCGTGACCGATGCTGAAGTGATCAGTGACGCAGCAATCCAGAATCGTCGGCTGGTCATTGAACGTATTCCCTGCAGCATTGCCGGACGATGAACCATCTGCAGGATGGACATTCAGGTCCGTCGCATAGCCGTGAAACGTTTTCGAAGCGAAGACTATTGTGCATCGAAAGTTTTCCAGCGATGGACCGTTGTCTGGTGAACGTCTCGGACATGGATGTCCAAGCTCCGGAATCTCACCACGTAACACCAAACAAAGAAACGCCAGCGAGACATTCAGCTCGCTGGCGTTTTCATGAAGTCGCAACACACAGTCGCCTGCAGCTTGCCGTTAAACAATCAATTATTTCATCGTCGCTTACTTCTTCAGTTCGGATTCAATGACACTGACCACTTCAACCGCATCCGGCTTTGTCTTCGTACTGAATCGACCGGCGACCGTGCCATCCTTACTGATGACGAACTTTTCAAAGTTCCATTTCACGTCATCTTTGCTTTCGGCATTGGCCTTCAGAAACTTGTACAGCGGCGCCTGTTTTTCCCCGTTCACATCCACTTTGCTCATCATCGGAAATGTGACTTTGTACTTGTCGGTGCAGAACTTCTGAATGTCTTTTTCTGTGCCGGGTTCTTGGCCGCCAAATTGATTGCAAGGAATCCCAACGACGACGAGACCTTTTTCTTTGTACTTATCCTGCAACGCCTGAAGCTGTTCATACTGCGGTGTCGCTCCGCACTTGCTGGCAACGTTCACGACCAACAGCACTTTACCCTTGTACTCGGAAAGTTCGACATCCTTGCCTTCAATGTTTTTGAGCTTGAAGTCGTGAATGGAGTCCGCTGCCATCGAGGTTGTCCCTACTACGCAAATGATGCCAAGAGCCAGAGTTTGCCAGAATTTCGTCATTTCATTTTCCCCCTGAGAAAACCTTACCAAGACGACCGGCAACCGGACCACTTTACAAAAGTCGGATACCCGCTTTCCTCACCCGGTGCCGTTACATCGTCGAACTTCGCCGCTATTGTTACCTCCAGTGGCGAATAGGCAAGCGTTCAGTTGCTTTGCCGCCATCTTCCATCCTTGAATTTTACGGAGACTGCCATAAAACAGGCGGAGTATCCGGGGATGCTCGGCAGTTTTTCAGGAGTTCACGACAATTCATGTCCAATCGATGGGATTTGACTCGCGCGTCGCTGGCGCGGCACTTTTTCCTCGCAACCGTCCTTCAGGCTGGCGTGATTCTGCTGCTGGGCTTTACTTTTGGAGTGGTGTGCGGACATCCTGAGCCCACGGAAAAGTTGGAGTTGCCGACCGCTTTTCAGTATGGAACCATGTTTCTGGCGATTGGCAGTTGGTGCCTGCACGACGCACAGACGAACGTCCGCCGAGAACGCCAACGTCGGTTTCGCATCGCATTGCTGCTGGCCCTGAGTACCGCAGTGTTGTTTGTGTCGGTTCAGTCTTACGGCATGTGGGCACTCGTCAAATCCATTTCGCCCCAACTGGAAATGCAGACCAGCATCCACGGAATGGTCATCATGTTCGCGGCAATTCACGCCATGCATTTTATCGTCGCGCAGTCCATCCTGTTGTGGGTGACGCTCGCAGCCTTCACAGATCGCTACGACCACGAATACTCTTGGGGCGTCACCTTCGCCGCTTGGTGCTGGCATGTCCTCGGTATCGTCTGGATTGCCATCCTGTGCATCTTTGCCATCGCTGCCGTCTAACGGATCCAAGGAAGTTCCTCGCGATGTGCCAGAAAATCCCTTGCCTGCCCCAAGTTCTCCACAGCCACAGCCTGAAGTTCAGCCACAGCCTGAACCCGCCGTTCCGCTCACAACCCCGACCTGCTGCTGCTGCCCATGGCCGAAACTCTGTCTCCCTTGCTCAACGCCTGTCGAGTAGCATCCGTCAAAGCTGTTCATTGATTGCATCCAACGGGCGGTAGCGATCCCCGTCGTCGATCCGCCTAGCGATTTCCAGTCGGCGGAAAATCTCGTTGTTGACCTGTTGTTCATTATACTCAGGGTAGCGCATGCGGATCCCGGAACGCATCATGATCAACCCCATATCAAAAAGCTCCGGCCCGGCCAGAAGTTTTTGGCCAAGGGACAATTGCCGCGTGCTGTGTAAGATCGAAGACAAAGAGCAACGCTTTTGCCACCGCCAAATGTCGTGTGCCCAGGGAACTTGACGTCTGAGCACCTGGCAAAAAATGCTCGCCAGCGTTGTCATAGAGACAAATCGTGCGTCCATTTTTTCGAATCGTATTGGCCTTAGGATGGGAGGGAAGGAGTCGCATGCGAGAAATGAATGGTTTTGGGAGAAGCATCATCCGGCCACGCTCCATTTCTATCTGTTCGTAGAGATCGCCGTCCAACTCGGTTTTCGGAAGAGCGACGAGGCGATCTCTCTTCGCATTCAGAACGAGTGTCTCCTCGTACTCATGCAACTTGTGGTTGGCGATTGGATCAGCGTCTTCAAAACTGATTCCAAACTTCTGCCCTAAAATAGTTCGAAGCTGCCACAGTGTTCGCAAAAGTTCTAGGTGTGGCTGAATTCACGGCCGAAGCCGAGCGTATCCGGCGACAACTAAAAATCGCAAGCAATCCCACGCGGGCGAGACACCGGATGTTGGCAACGGCGGAGCCCCGGGTGTTTTGCCGCGCTGGGGCAAAAAGGGGCAAGGGCGTGTGAGCGTGTTTGGTATTCTCGATATCTTCGTCAACTACATTCAGCGAACATTTTTGTAATCTCTGCGTCTCTTGTTTACGGATTTACAATCGAGGCTGGACAGGAGCGGCAAGATCTGCTGAATGTGAGCCATTTTTTGGGGCAGGGCAGTGAGCGGGTGAACACACTTGTGTCTCCGGCTGAGTTGGATTGAGGGCTCTCCGGCAGCAATTTTGGCAATTCGTGGTGAGCATGTGCGAATCTTGCCGGAGAAACTGTGCGGAACGCGGTTGGTTAAGGGAGTCACGGCGTGGAGTAGCTTCATTCGGGAAGTTCTTACAGGGAGTGGCTCGGCATTTGCGGTCAGCAAGACTGTCGATCGGGACTTGTTGGCAAACGGCAGCGGTTCGTGCGGCAAATTGAGTGCGTAAAAATCGCGGTCCACAGCGTGAAGCATGGGATTCGCGGGTTTCAGCGGCAAATGTAAAGGCAAGGGAGCTAGGCATGGTCAGCACAAGTCCAATGGTCGATTTAAAAAGCAACACGTATCAAAACGCTGAAGCACAATCGCTGTTGTCGGGGTTGCCTCTGCAGGGCAGTATTGGTCAAGGTTCGCAGCATTTGAATCCTAGTTCGCGTCCTGCTTGGAATTCCGCTGCGGAACGGAATGTCTGTCTGCTTGAGCGTGCCTTGTTGGGCGAGAGTGTCGCGTGCCTGGCAAAAGCATTTTCGATGAGCAAAACGGCGGTGCACGGAGGGCTGATGGAGGCCCGCGTGAATCGGCTGACGGAAGCGGATGTGAACTACATTGACAGTGACGAATTTCTCGAGAAAAATGCGGAAAGTGTGATCTGCGATACGACGCCGGGATTGGATGAGGCGACGGTCGGTCGGGTTCCAACGGGCCTGCCGGGATATCTTGGTGAGTTGTATCGGGTGCCGTTGCTTACGAAGAAGCACGAGCAGTATTATTTTCGGCGGATGAATTTTCGGAAGTTCCAGTTTTCGAAGCTGCGGAACGAGTTGGATGTCAATAAGCCGTCGGCTCGGATCGTATCAAAGCTGGAGTCATTGCTCGCAGAGATCACTGACATAAAAAACCTCTTGATTCGGTCCAATTTGAGATTGGTGGTCTCGATCGCCAAGCGGTATTTGAAAGCGAATACGGGTTTCTTCGAACTCGTGAGCGACGGCAATATCTCCTTAATCCGGGCGGTTGAAAAATTTGACTATGCTCGCGGATTCAAGTTCTCAACTTATGCATCGTGGGCCATTCTGAAAAACTTCGCACGATCAGTGCCAGCCGAACAACAGCGACAGGACCGCTTCCGCACGGGCAACGACGAAGTGTTCGCGCAGTCGTCGGAGCAGAAAGGTTCATTCTTCATCGATGAGCACATGAATCTGACGCAGCGCGCCGTGATCCAAGAAATGATGCAGGAACTTGACGGACGCGAGCAGAAAGTCATTGCTTGCCGCTTTGGCTTAAGTGCAGGGGAACAGCCGGAAACACTCGAGGAGGTTGGCAATCGTCTGGGGGTCACCAAAGAACGCGTCCGCCAGATTGAAGTTCGCACTTTGGAAAAACTCCGCCGGATCGCAGAACGCCGGGCGTTTGAAATTCCCGGGTTCTAACGCGGTTCTGTGCGATCAGTGATCCGAGGCCCTGAAGGGATCTGATCGGAGAACTCTCCTCCGCGCGGATTTGCTTGACTGTTTTCTTGTAGGCGGACAGTGAAAATCCTGATTCTGGCAATTCGGCGACATATCCGTATGGCACTTCCTTGGGTTCCGCCTTCGGTTTCAAACTTCGCGAACAAGAGCCCTGCGGTCTTTAACCGCAGGGCTGTTTGCGTTCAGGAGGGGCTGAGGAAGGGCGGGTAGAATTCGACGGTTATCAGGAATGAGTTGTGGGGTGCCGCATGCGGGCGGAGCCTAGCGGTGAGCTTATGGTTTGAACACGCCTGAGCAAATAGTCTAGCTGGACAATGGTTGACGCCAGCCTCATGCCAACCGATTTGAACGCAACTCGTATCAGCCGCAGTCCGCTAGAACCCGGTTTTCCGTGTAATTCTGAATGAACCGGACGCTAGCGCGTGCCGCCCAATAGAAGAAAGCGGATGCCATTGGGCGACTGCCCTCGTGGCAGCGGACGGAAATGAGCGCAGAACAACGCGTGATGCTGCCAATTTTGGTCACACGGTCAGGAAATTCGAAATCTGAGAAACGTGCACGGATTTGACCGCTGGTGGATTTCTGAAATGCGAGGGTTCTTAAAAATTGGTAGATTAATCGAGTGCCAATGTCGATAGCCGATCGGCGGAATTTATTGTCAGCGACAGGCTGCCGAAAGTAAAAAGGCTACGGATTTGAGGATGAAATTGCAAGCCTTGCTCAGTGGGTGAAGCCGAGGCCATCAGAGTTTGATGGGGCGCTTGTCGCGTCAAATTTGAGAAGTCGCTGCATCGTGATGTGCTGAGTTTGCCCCGTTGTTGGGAGCTTTCGGGGATCTGCCTTGTCTGGCAGAAACCGATTGCTATACTCCGCCGCTCGCTATCGCACGCGGTTCGCGCTAGTGTAGCTCAATTGGCAGAGCTCCGGTTTTGTAAACCGGTGGTTGTGGGTTCAAGTCCCTCCGCTAGCTTTAGCAGATGAATTGACCTGTTTCTCTTGCGGTTTCGAAGCCTGTTTGGGGATAAAGATAATAGGGTAGCGAGTCAAGAAAAGATTAAAGGGGGGAATACCCGAGTGGCCAAAGGGGCCAGACTGTAAATCTGGTGGCGTAAGCCTTCGCAGGTTCGAATCCTGCTTCCCCCATTCTCTCCTATGGGGCTCTGAAAGCGGGAGGCTTGTGTCTGGGGCGTTTAGGTCTGAGCAGGGCGTGCGGCATTGTGAATTTAGGCAGGTGAGAATAGTTCTTGCAAAAACGCGGATTAAACAATGCGGGCGTAGTTCAATGGTAGAATTCCAGCCTTCCAAGCTGGCTGTGTGGGTTCGATTCCCATCGCCCGCTCTTTGCGTTCTGGGGGCAGTTTGATCGCGAAGATTGCTGCTGTAGCTCAGTTGGTAGAGTACGTCCTTGGTAAGGACGGGGTCAAGGGTTCAAGTCCCTTCAGCAGCTTTCCTGCTTTTTGGGCAGTGGGTGGTTAGTGTTACAGGCTAAGTCAAGTGGGTGATTGCAGTTGATGTGAGGGCGTCTCGCGTGGGGATGCCGAGTTGTTTTGGCGTGTTTGCCGGGCTACGAGAAGTGACCTGGCGCAGACTGATCTGGAGTTGGGGTAATGGCAAAGGGTACCTTCGAGCGAACGAAGCCGCACGTCAATGTGGGCACTATTGGTCACATTGACCACGGCAAGACAACAACAACAGCAGCGATCCTGGCTGTTCAGGCTGCAAAAGGCTTGGCAACCGTAAAGGCGTATGCGGACATTGCAAAGGGCGGGACAGTTCGTGATGCCACCAAAACGGTTACGATTGCTGCGAGCCATGTTGAATATGAAACACCGAATCGTCACTACGCGCACATCGATTGTCCAGGACACGCGGACTATATCAAAAACATGATCACCGGTGCTGCTCAGATGGACGGCGCGATCTTGGTGGTATCTGCTGCTGACGGTCCGATGCCACAGACTCGCGAGCACATTCTTTTAGCGCGCCAAGTGGGCGTACCAGCGTTGGTCGTGTTTCTGAATAAATGCGATCTTGTTGACGACTTGGAATTGTTAGATCTCGTGGAAATGGAAGTTCGCGAGTTGTTGACGAAGTATGGGTTTCCTGGCGACGATATCATGTTGGTGAAGGGTAACGCTCGCGGCGCACTGGACAATCCGGCAGATGAAAAGTTCAGTGCGTGCATCACAAATTTGATGGAAGCGCTCGACTCATCGATACCAGAGCCAAAGCGTGCAATTGACAAGCCGTTTATGATGGCTGTTGAAGATGTGTTCTCGATTGAAGGTCGGGGAACTGTGGCAACGGGCCGAATCGAAGCTGGCGTTGTAAAAGTTGGCGAAAAGATTCAGATCATCGGTCTACGTGACACGCAAGAAACAACTGTGACTGGCGTTGAAATGTTCCAGAAAACGCTGGATCAAGGGATTGCCGGCGACAACGTTGGTTTGTTGCTTCGGGGTCTGAGAAAAGATGACATTCAACGTGGCCAAGTATTAGCCGCGAACAACTCGATTAAGCCGCACACGGTGTTCGAGGCTGAGGTTTATGTGCTTAGCAAAGAAGAAGGCGGCCGTCATACGCCGTTTTTCACTGGCTATCGTCCGCAGTTTTACTTTCGCACAACCGACGTGACTGGGTCAACCAAGTTGCTGGCCGGTGCTGAAATGTGCATGCCTGGTGACAATGTCCGCGTGGAAGTCGAACTTGGTAAGCCGATCGCGATGGAAGAACAGAGTCGTTTCGCTATCCGTGAAGGTGGCAAGACGGTCGGTTCCGGGGTCGTGACGAAGATTCTCAAGTAGTCTGAAGAGTGCAAGAATTTTGGCTGCCTGCCGGCGGTAATGTCGGCAGGCAGTTTTGCTTTGAGTCGCGTTGGCTCTCGAGTTGTTTTCAGTATCTGGTAAGAAGGTTTTTTGTCATGCGTGAGTATGTGTGGCTTGAATGCACGGAGTCCGGACAGCGGAACTACCGAGTGATCAAGGAGACTCGCGGCACGGAGCGTCTGGAGTTGATGAAATATTGCCCAAAACTACGGAAACATACGCTTCATAAAGAATCGCGTAAGAAGTAGGGCGAGATCATCGCCTTGGGTTGAACGGGTGTAGCTCAATTGGCAGAGCACCGGATTCCAAATCCGGCGGTTGGGGGTTCGACTCCCTCCGCCCGTGCTTTGGTATTACTGTCATTCGTTGGCGTCTGTGGTGTTTTTCTGATTCATTTTTTTGAGTGTTCAGATGTCGAGCAAGAGTGCCAGTGCCTCACTGCTTCCAGAGTTGTTCCGGTTTGGCATATATAAGTCAAATCAGGGGCGAATGGTTCGTCAGTTTACGTTTTTTGCGATAGTGGTCGTATCGGCCTTTGGGTGTATCACGCTCTCAAACGGCCCTTTGATGACATATGCAAAAAACGTACAAGTGGGTGTGCCAGTTGCGTTATGGCTGGTTTGTGGCTGGGTGGCGTTCCGGATGGTGAACTACCCTCGGTTCGCAGATTTCCTAGTTTCGGTTGAATCGGAACTAGAGAAGGTCACTTGGCCGGGACGTCATGAAGTTCTGCAGGCCACTGTGGTTGTGCTCTGTACAATGTTTTTTCTTGGTTTGTTTCTGTTCTTGATCGATTTACTTTGGACGTGGCTGTTCAGTTTTATCGGATTTACGGAATACGACGCTAAGAAGTAAGCGACCGATTGGTGGCAAGTTTCAAACGCTGAGCCGAGACGGTTGCAATTTAGTCTGTTCGTGATCATCATACCCGGTTGCGAATTTTTTTGCGGGATTGTTCAGGAGTTTGTGTTTATGGCCAAAGACGCAGCGACTACTACTTCTGCGGCCGGCGGCATGCTCTGGTTTGTCCTGAAAGTGCAGACCAACAGAGAGCGGACAATTCGAGAGTCGCTGCTGAAAAAAGTGAAGCTCGAGGGGTTGGAAGAGTTTTTTGGCGATATTGTGATTCCGTCTGAGAAGGTGGTTGACACGCGTGGTGGCGCACCAAAAGAGCATGACCGGAAGTTGTTTCCGGGATACATCATGATTCAGATGATTCTGAACGATGATACTTGGTATTTGGTTCGGGACACTAGCGGTGTTGGTGATTTTGCGGGGGCGGCTGGGAAGCCCATGGCGATGGAGCAACATGAGGTTGACCGGATGCTTGGCCGTGCTGAGCAGCAGGCGACGGCAGCCCCTAAAGTCCAAATTCAGTTCTCCTCTGGCGATGTGGTGAAAATCCGGGAGGGAACATTTGAGAATTTCGAAGGAACTGTCGAAGCCGTTGACGAGCACAATGGAAAAATCTCGGTGTTGATCGAGATCTTTGGGCGGTCGACGCCAGTTGAGTTAGATCATTGGCAGGTAGAGGCAATCTGAGCGGTTTGCTGGTGTTGTTGACGTTTTTTTGTTTTAGCGACTGGGTTGAGCGGTCATGGGTAAAAAGCGTGCGGTTACGGCGCAGATCAAAGTTCAGGTGACAGGTGGTCAGGCAACTCCAGCGCCTCCAGTCGGTACGGCTCTTGGTCCGCATGGCGTCAACATTGGGCAATTTGTCCAGCAGTTCAATGAGCGTACTCGTGATATGATGGGCATCACGATTCCTTGTGTGATCACCGTGTATAACGATCGCACGTTTGAATTTGTTCTGAAGAGTCCGCCGGCGGCGGTTCTTTTGAAGAAAGTGGCTGGCGTAGCGAAAGGGTCGGGAAGTCCGCTAAGAACGAAGGTTGGAAGCGTGACGACTGCGCAGCTAGATCAGATCGCAAAGCAAAAATATGAGGATCTAAACGCATCATCGCTCGATCAGGCTCGCAAAATGATTGCTGGTACTGCCCGGAGCATGGGAATCGAAGTCATTGATTAGTTGGTTGTGTGGATTTGTGTTTCACAAGTGGTCCTGGTCGGCAGATTTGGGTGTAAAAATGGCACGTCAGTCAAAACGTATGAAGTCACTATCCAAGAAGGCGGCTGGCCTTGGGGTACTCGGATTGGCGGAGGCAGTTAAGGCTTTGAAAGGCCTTGAAGAATCGATGCCAAAGGCGATCAAGCGGATCGGATTTGACCAGACAGTCGAGATCGCAGTGCGGTTGGGTGTTGATCCACGGCAAGCTGATCAGATTGTGCGAGGCTCGATCGTGTTGCCGCACGGGATTGGTAAATCCCAGCGGGTGATCGTGTTTGCTCAGGGCGAGAACGTGAAGATCGCGCAGACGGCTGGGGCGGACATTGTGGGTGGAAAAGAACTGGCAGACAAGATTAAAGATGGATGGCTTGAGTTTGACGTCGCTATTGCAACGCCCGACATGATGGGAGTAGTAGGGCCGTTGGGCCGCGTGCTTGGGCCGCGTGGGTTGATGCCGAGTCCGCGAGCCGGCACGGTCACTCAGGACGTGGCTACAGCGGTGCGTGAGTACAAGGCTGGTAAGGTCGAGTTCCGGGTTGACAACGGATCTAACGTGCACTGCGTTGTCGGGCGTATGTCATTCGATGTAGAAAAGTTGACTGAAAATATTGAATCGCTGTTGAGCTTTATACGAAGCTTAAAACCAAGTGCTTCAAAAGGTGTTTATGTCCGTGGGATAGTTGTGTCCGCGACGATGATGCCAGCGATTCTGGTTGCCGTGTAGGCAAGGGATAGCGGGTTTCTTGTTCACTTGGCTAGTTTTTGGTGAGTTGTAAGCAATGGGTCGACACGTTAAAGATATGGTAATATCGGACATCCAATCTCGAATTGGGGATGCGAAAGATTTTATCGTCGTCGATTGCTCAAAGATGGATGCAATTTCCGCGAATCGTTGGCGGTTGGGGCTTCGCAAAGTTCGCATCAAGGCTTTAACGGTTAAAAATTCCATTGCGGCGAACGCGCTGAGGAAGAAAGGGATCGAAGGGTTAGATCCGATTTTGGCTGGTCCGTCAACTTTGTTGTGGGGAAGTGACGACGTTGTTGCGTTGTCCAAGGCCGTCGCCCAGTACGCGAAAGAGATCCCAAAACTTGAAATTAAGGGTGGCAGTGTTGAGGGGCAAACCCTGAATGCCGCCGCTGTCGATAGTCTCAGCAAGAGTGCCGGTCGCCTCGAAACGATTGGTCAGATTGCTGGTATACTGCTCGCTCCGGGAGGCCGGTTGGCTGGTTGTCTACAAAGTCCAGGCGGCCAGTTGGCTGGTCAGCTGAAGACTTTGTCGGAGCGGGAGGGGTCTGAGCAGGGTTCATCTGAGGAAGGTGCTTCTGGGGAAGTTGCACCGGTGGAAGGTGCTTCTGGGGAAGTTGCACCGGTGGATGGTGGATCCGGAGCAGAGCCTGTGCAAGAGACTTCTGAGTGATTCAGCGGCTAGGTGTTCTGCCGATGTAATTTAGGTGTTTACGAAAAGCGTGTTTCCGAAAGAGAAAGGTATTGGCAATGTCTGCAGAAGCAGCCACTGAATTTGACAGCAAGACGAAAGAGCTTGGCGACAAGATCGTCGGTTTGACCCTATTAGAAGCCAAGCGAGTTGTGGATTACCTGAAGGAAGTCCACGGTATCGAGCCAGCGGGCGGCGGTGCAGTGATGATGATGGGCGGCGGAGCTGCTCCGGTCGAGGCCGCTGTCGAGCAGACGGAATTCAACGTCGTTCTGACTGGTTTCGGCGAGAACAAGATTGCCGTGATCAAGGTTGTCCGCGCGATGACGGGCCTTGGTTTGAAAGAAGCAAAAGACTTGGTTGAAGGTGTACCAAAATCCTTGAAGGAAGGTGTTTCCAAGGAAGATGCAGAGAAGCTGAAGGCTGAAATTGTGTCGGCTGGTGGTACCTGCGACATCAAGTAGTTGATGTTTGGAAACTCTGTGACATTGCTTTTCGTTTGCACTCGCCGGGACGGTCGTTGATCGTTCCCGGTGCTGGCATTGGTTTGTGCTCACAACGCACTGGTCCGTTAGTGAATGAAGGCTCGGCACTTGGTCTCTAGCGAGCGTTCGGCGGTCTCAATATTTGTGGATGGCTCAGAGAAGCAGGCAACTGTCGAGTTGGTCGACAGGTGCCTTTCGTCGCGCGCCGTTCGGCTAGGCCGACGTGGCGGGGCTAAGAGTTTTGCTTTGCAGCGTAGAGATCGGTCCAGCGTTCAATGCTGTGGCGAAGTTGGCTGCGGGTAGGTTAGTAATTTGGGTTTGGTTTATTGATCGCGAGTGTTGTCACATTCGCGGCTTGCGATATCTTCAGCGAAGGCAGGGCTCCGTATGCCGATTCCGTCTGTTCGTACTATCGACCAGGACGAAGTTCGAAACTTCGGAAAAATCAACGCAGAGTATGAGATTTCTGGGCTCACTCTGATTCAGACCGCTTCGTACGCTCGATTCTTGCAGGCCGACAGGTCTTCACGGGATCGACTGGACATAGGTCTTGAAGCGATTCTTCGCGAAGTTTTTCCGATTGAAAGTTACGACTCTCAGTTTCGCCTCGAGTACATTCGGTATGAACTTGGGAAGCCGCGGTACACTCCGGAGGAGTGCCGGCAGTTGCGTTTGACTTACGGGATGCCATTCCGGGTTTGGCTGCGACTGGTCAAGGAGCAGCCAGTTGAAGAGGAAGTGTATCTCGGCGACATCCCGATCATGGTGGGTGGCGGGGAGTTCATTATCAACGGTGCCGAGCGGGTGGTAGTCAGTCAGTTGCATCGCTCGCCTGGCGTTGACTTTGTGATGGCTGAGGAGACAGCCAGCAGCGACCGAAAGACGCAATCTTGCCGAATTATCCCGGAGCGGGGAAGCTGGATCGAGTTACTAGTCAGCAAGCGTGAAGCGATTGGCGTGCGGATCGATCAGAGTGGTAAGTTTTCTGCCGTCACGTTGTTGCGCGCCATGTCGAAGGAATATTCATCAGACGCGGAGATTATTCGGCTATTTTACGCGACGGACACGGTCAAGATCACAGCAAAGACTGTTGCCAAGGATTTGGAGGGGAAATACTCGGTTGACAACGTAGTGTTCCCGGATAAGCACGACCGTGCCGGCGAGATTGTGGTGGACGCGGGTTATGAGATTACGGAGTTAGTTTCGGAAGAGCTGCTCACGTGTGGAGTAAAAAGTGTTGAGGTCGTGAAGGATTCCACGGATTTGCTGATGCTGAAGACGTTAGCGGAAGACGGGACGTCAACGCATGAAGAGGCGTTATTGAAGATTTACCAGAGGCTACGTCCGGGGAATCCGCCGAACTTGGATAAGGCGAGCGATCTGTTCAACGAGAAGTTCTTTGACGTGAATCGTTACCGCTTAGGTCGGGTAGGTCGCTTTCGTATCAACCGCAAATTTGCGCAGGATATCTCTGACGACGAGATGACATTGAAGCCCGAGGACTTCATCAACGCGATGAAGTATATCGTTCGTCTGCGGATTGGAGACAATACGGCACAGATCGACGACATCGACAACTTGGGTAACCGGCGGTTGCGGACGATTGATGAATTAGCGGCTGATGAAATCCGCAAGGGTTTTTTGAAACTGCGACGTACCGTGCAGGAGCGGATGAGCCTGAAGGAAGTTGATGGCATGACGCCTCGGACGCTCATCAATCCGAAGAGTGTATCTGCGGCGATCGACTATTTTTACGGTCGCAGTGAATTGTCTCAGGTGGTGGACCAGACCAATCCGCTTTCGATGTTAACGCACGAGCGGCGATTGAGTGCGCTGGGGCCAGGCGGCTTGAATCGCAAGCGTGCTGGGTTTGAGGTGCGAGACGTGCACATTTCTCACTATGGTCGTATTTGTCCGATTGAGACGCCGGAAGGCACCAATATCGGTCTGATTTCCAGCCTCAGTATTTACGCGCGTGTCGACGATTATGGCTTCCTGATCTCTCCATATCGCGTGGTGAAGAACGCGAAAGTGACAGATGAGGTGGTGTGGCTCCGTGCCGATGAAGAGGCGTCCGGGATGGTGTGTCCAGCCGATACGCTCGTTGAGAAAGGCATGATTGCTGAAGAGCGGGTTCTCGCTCGCACACAAAGCGACGTGCTATGGGTTGATCGCAATGAAGTGCAGTACATTGACGTAGCCCCCTGTCAGATGGTGGGAGTGTCAGCTGGTCTGATTCCGTTCCTTGAGCATGACGACGCGAACCGTGCTTTGATGGGATCTAACATGCAGCGTCAGGCTGTGCCGCTGCTGATCTCAGAGCGGCCGGTTGTTGGGACCGGCATGGAGCAGTATGTTGCGCAGAATTCCGGGATGGTATTGCGGGCAGAGAAGTCTGGAAAGGTGACCTTTGTCGATGCGTGTAATATTGAAATCGACGGACGACGCTATCCGCTACGCAAGTTCACCCGGTTGAACGAACGCACATGTTTGAACCAAAAGCCGATCGTGAAGATGGGTGAACGCGTCAAGGCAGGGCAGATCCTGTGTGACAGTGCGGCGACGAAAGACGGTTCGTTGGCGCTTGGTCGCAACGTGCTTGTGGCCTTCATGTCATGGGAAGGGTACAACTTTGAAGACGCAATTATTTTGTCCGAGCGTCTGGTGAAAGAGGACGTTTATACGTCGATTCATCTTGACGAGTTTGATGTCGAGATTCGCGAAACGAAGTTGGGCCGTGAAGAATTCACGCGTGACATTCCGAACGTCAGCGAAAAGGCTTTGCGTCATCTGGATGACACAGGAGTCGTGAAGGTCGGGACACGCGTCAATCCTGGCGATATTTTGGTCGGCAAGGTTTCACCGAAGGCGAAGTCGGAACTTACGCCGGAAGAAAAACTGCTGCACGCAATCTTTGGGCGTGCCGGCGAGGACGTGAAGAATGAGAGCTTAGAAGTCCCGAGCGGTGTCGGCGGGATAGTAATTCACACGGAGAAATTTTCGCGTCGCATGAGTCTTTCAGAAATCGAACGCAAGCGTTTCGAGGATGAGCTCAAAAAAGTTGAAAAAGAAAATGAAGTTGCGATTGCGGCATCGTTCACGAAGTTCCTCGTTGAGCTTGAAGCGGTGTTGGAACAGGCAGTCACGGATTCCGATGGTCGGCAAATCGGCAAGTTAGATGACTCGAAGGCGGTCGCCGATTACGCACGTCGATTTCATACGCATTTTGAGGACATGGACATTCGCAGTCCTCAAAAGAAAACCGCCGCGCGTAAATTGGTGCGTGAAGGTTGGGTGCTTGTTGAAGACGTGATTGATCGCGAAGATCACCGTCTGAACAGTATGAAGCGCGGTGATGAATTACCGAGCGGCGTGCTCCAGATGGTGAAAGTTTATGTTGCCTCAAAACGTCAGATCTCGGTCGGCGATAAAATGGCGGGCCGTCACGGAAACAAAGGGGTGATTTCAAAAGTCCTGCCGATTGAGGACATGCCGTTCCTTGAAGACGGTACTCCGATTGACATCATTCTGAACCCGCTGGGTGTTCCGAGTCGTATGAATGTCGGGCAAATTTTGGAAACTCACTTGGGCTGGGCAGCCGCAAAATTGGGCTATCGTGCCATTTGCCCGGTATTCGACGGAGCAGCCGAAGAAGAAGTCCGGCTTGCCATGCAGGAAGCTGGGCTGCCGGAAGACGGCAAGTCGTATCTGTATGATGGCCGAACTGGTGAACGCCAAGAGCAGCGGACGACAGTGGGGCAGATTTATATGCTCAAACTGCACCACTTGGTGGATGACAAAGTGCATGCTCGAGCCACTGGGCCTTACTCGCTCATCACACAGCAACCCTTGGGTGGCAAGGCGCGTTTCGGAGGTCAGAGGTTTGGGGAAATGGAAGTGTGGGCTCTGGAGGCTTATGGAGCCGCCTATATTCTCCAAGAGTTGTTGACTGTGAAGAGCGACGACGTCGAAGGTCGTACTAAGATTTACGAAAGCATGGTTAAGGGAGAGAACACTTTAGAAGCCGGCACACCAGCGAGCTTCGATGTGTTGAACAACGAAATCCGGGGTCTGTGTCTGAACCTGCAGCTTGAGAAATCGGTTCATTAAAATGACAATATAAAAGCCGCTCTGCTTGTCGGAGTGGTTGATCGGTTTCTGTTTGCTGTTCAGCCGGATTGACGAACTTCAATTTGGACGAGCTTCATCCAGAAATCAAAAAGCCACCGAAACGCTTGGTGGGTATGCCAAAATTTTTCCAGATCCAAAAGGCGAATTCCGATCCGGACTTTCCTGATCGGACACTGTTTTTTGAACCTCCACATTGAGGAGATTCGTGCGTGAGTGTCACCGAAGGTACATTTGATCGAGTTAACGACTACGCGTCTGTGAAAATCAGTCTTGCGAGTCCCAACGACATTCGCAGTTGGTCTTTTGGCGAAGTCAAAAAGCCGGAAACGATCAATTATCGAACTTACCGGCCTGAGCGGGACGGCTTGTTCTGCGAGCGAATTTTTGGGCCTGAAAAGGACTGGGAATGTGCTTGCGGCAAGTACCGCGGGATGAAATACAAGGGGATGATTTGCGACCGCTGCGGCGTGAAGGTTACCCACAGCCGTGTTCGTCGTAAGCGCATGGGGCATATTGAGCTGGCTGCGCCAGTGGTGCATATTTGGTTCTTTAAATCCATGCCCAGCCGCCTAGGCGCGCTGTTGAACATGAAGACGACGTCACTGGAGAAGGTGATCTATTTCCAAGACTATGTGGTCATTGAACCGGGCGACACACCGTTAAAGCAGTGTCAGATGCTGACAGAGGAAGAGGCACGTCAGGCAAAAAAAGATTATGGTGAAGGCGCGTTTGAAATCGGGATGGGTGCTGAAGCGATCAAGAAGCTTTTGGCTTCGATGCGGTTGGCTGAATTGTCGGGTGAATTGCGGACGGAACTAGCCAAGACTGGCAGTCAGCAAAAGATCAAGGATCTGATTAAGCGGCTGAAGATTGTTGAGGCGTTGCGGGACAGTGAGAATAAGCCGGAATGGATGGTTCTGGATGTCATTCCCGTGATTCCACCCGATTTGCGTCCGCTGGTCTTGCTGGATTCTGGCAACTTCGCCACGAGCGATTTGAACGACTTGTATCGCCGGATCATCAACCGCAACAACCGTTTGAAGAAGCTGGTCGATTTAAATGCGCCGGAAGTGATCGTCCGCAACGAAAAGCGGATGTTGCAGCAGTCGGTGGATGCTTTATTCGACAATAACCGTTGCAAGCGACCGGTGTTAGGTTCATCCAATCGTCCGCTCAAGTCTTTGACCGACATGATCAAAGGCAAGCAAGGTCGATTTCGGGAAAACCTGCTTGGGAAGCGCGTGGACTACTCAGCGCGGAGCGTGATCGTCGTTGGTCCAGAACTGAAGCTCCATCAGTGTGGTCTGCCGAAGAAGATTGCGTTGGAGTTGTTCCAGCCATTCGTGATTCGGCGACTGAAAGACTTAGGACATGCGGACACCATCAAGAGCGCGAAGCGGATGCTTGAGCGGCGTGATGAAGATGTGTGGGACATCCTTGATGATGTCATTCGCAACCACCCTGTGTTGCTGAATCGTGCTCCGACCTTGCACCGCATTGGAATTCAGGCGTTTGAGCCGATTCTGGTGGAAGGTAACGCCATTCGCCTGCACCCGCTGGTTTGCAAAGGGTTCAACGCCGACTTTGACGGCGACCAGATGGCCGTGCATTTGCCGCTCTCGATGGAAGCGCAGATCGAAGCCACGACGTTGATGATGTCGACCCATAACATTTTCAGTCCTGCCAACGGCGCGCCGATTATTAGCGCGTCGCAGGACATCGTGATGGGTTGCTATTACCTGACGCTCAAACGCCCAGATCGTCCGGGCGATGGGATGGTATTTGCGTCATCGGAAGAAGTCTTCATGGCCTTCCAACTGGGTAAAGTTTCGCGGCATGCGACGATTCGCTTGCGGATGCCGCGTGGCAAACGGGTGAAGGGTGATGGAGCTGAAACCTATCGTCCGGGTGGACTAGTTGAGACGTCACCTGGCCGCGTGATCTTCAACGATATTCTGCCGAAGAAGATGTCATATTATAATCAGACGCTGGCCAGCAAGGATCTGGCCCGCGTGATTTCGGACTGCTATCAGGAACTGGGTCGGCGTGAAACGATTGAACTCTTGGACCGCATGAAGAGTTGTGGATTTCGGGCTTCGACGGAGAGCGGCCTCTCGTTCGGTGTGAGTGACCTTAAGACGGCTCCGAACAAACAGGAAGTGATCGGGAAATCCGAGAAGGACGTGCTCAAACAGCAGAAGTTGTTTGAACGCGGCGTAATCACCAACCAAGAACGTTACAACAAAGTTCTGGACATCTGGACCCATGCTCGTGAGGAGATCACGAAGTCCATGATGGAACAGCTCAAGGAAGACGTCCGCGAATCGGGTGCCTATGTGAATCCGATTTACCTCATGGCGCATTCTGGTGCGCGAGGCGGTGTGGGACAGATTCAGCAGTTGGCAGGGATGCGGGGATTGATGGCCAAGCCTAGCGGCGAAATCATTGAAACGCCGATCAAATCGAACTTCCGCGAAGGGTTGTCGGTGCTGGAATACTTCAGCTCAACGCACGGAGCCCGCAAGGGTCTGGCGGACACGGCTCTGAAAACAGCGGACAGCGGTTACTTGACACGGAAGTTGGCCGATGTCTGTCAGAACATGGTGATCACGATGCACGACTGCAAGACGACCAAGGGTCTGACGCGCGGTGTTGTGTATCGTGGTGAGAAAATTGAAGTAGGGTTGGCCGATGCGATTCGGGGTCGCGTCAGTCGGACCAACATCGTCAATCTGATCACGGAAGAGTTGATCGTAAAAGAGGGTGATTTAATCACCGTGGAAAAGGCTCGCAAGATTGAGGAAATGGGGCTTGAGCGCATTCAGGTGCGAAGCCCGATGACCTGTGAATGCACGCTGGGCCTGTGTCAACAGTGTTACGGCATGGACCTTTCGATGGGTGACCTTGTCGAACTTGGGATGGCGGTCGGTATCATCGCGGCCCAGAGTATTGGTGAGCCGGGAACTCAGCTGACGATGCGTACGTTCCACATTGGTGGTGTGGCTTCAAAAGACGTTGAAACCAGCGAGTTATTTGCAAAACGCGGTGGACAGGTGCGATTTACTCGGATTCGCAGTGTCATCAACGCTGAAGGTGGTCAGGTCGTCCTCGGTCGAAATGGTGAGATCAGCATCGTCGACGATCGTGGTCGCGAAGTAGAAAAACAGCGTGTACCGAACGGTGCGTTGCTGCAGGTGAGAGAGAACCAAACTGTCAATTCGGGCGATGTGCTTTGCACTTGGGACCCGCATTCGATCCCTATTATCGCGCAGGTTGGCGGACGTGTGCGTCTGGACGACTGCGTCGAAGGGCAGTCGATTCGGACGGAAAAAGAACAGTCCGGAACGATGCGCCGTACGGTGATTGAGCATAAAGCCGGACTGCATCCGCAAGTTGTGGTGGAAGACGGGGCTGGAAAAATTCTCGACTTCTATTACCTGCCTGAAGGTGCAAGTCTGGATGTCGAAGATGGCGGACAGATTACGGCGGGTGTGGTTGTCGCGAAGACACCACGTGAATCTACGGGAACGCAGGACATCACGGGTGGTCTGCCGCGCGTGACGGAACTGTTCGAAGTTCGTAAGCCCAAAGATCCGGCAGTTGTGGCGGAGATCGATGGGGAAGTCGAGTTTCCACCTGAGAAGAAACGTGGCAAGCGAATTGTGCTTGTGAAAGGTGCTGATGGGACTGAGGTTGAGCATGTCATTCCGCACGGCAAGGACTTGCAAGTGCATCCGGGTGACATGGTCAAGGCCGGTGACGCTCTTGTGCGTGGCCCGTTGGTTCCGCAGGACATTCTGCGCGTCAGCGGTCCGGAAGAAGTTCAGCAGTATTTATTGCATGAAGTTCAGAACGTCTATCGTGCACAACGCGTGGAAATCGATGACAAGCACATCGAAATCGTGATCGCTCAAATGCTGCGGAAAGTCCGCGTGGACAGTGTGGGTGATACCGATCTATTGCCAGGGCTTTTGATCGACAAGTTTGAACTGAAAAAGATCAACGATGGTCTGGAGTCGATGGGCAAAGTGACCGATGCCGGCGGATCGGACTTTGAGATCGGTGATCGAGTTCAGTTGACGGACATTGAAGCTGTCAATCAGGAAGTCAGTAAACCGATCAAGCACACGACGCTCAAAAAGGCCAAGGCAAGTCCCCAGTTGCTGGGGATTACGAAAGCGGCAGTTTCGAGCGAAAGCTTTATTTCTGCAGCCAGCTTCCAAGAAACGACAAAGGTTTTGACCGAAGCGGCCTTGGGTGGCAAGGTCGACAACCTTGTTGGGTTGAAGGAAAACGTAATTCTGGGGCATCTGATTCCAGCGGGAACAGGATTCCATCTGCATCAAGAGGCTCAGGTTCGAATTCATGATTCCGCATTGCGAGAACAGGAAGAGCAGAAAATGCGGATGGCGGCTGCTCGCAAGGATTTGATGGGGAATTCCGATTTACAGGCTCGCCGAATCGATCCGGATCGGCCTTCAGCGCCTTCACTTGCAGATTTGTCGCCCGATGAATTGGTGTGATGCGTGAATTTGAGTGATCGTTGACATGCAAGGTTGACGATCGAGGAAAACGCGGATAGAGTGCTGCGTTTTCTGCATTTCCGGTGAAATTGTTTTTAACTTCATTTGTCTTGGCTTTCAGCTTTCTGTTTGGCGAACTATGCCCACGATCAATCAACTTATTCGGAAACCCCGAAAACAACAGCGCACGAAGTCAAAAACACCCGTACTTGAGGGATGTCCTCAAAAACGTGGCGTGTGTTTGCAGGTGAAAACTGTCACCCCGAAAAAGCCAAACTCCGCTTTGCGGAAAGTGGCACGTGTTCGCTTGTCGAACAGCAAGGAAGTGACGGTCTACATCCCGGGTGAAGGTCACAATCTGCAGGAACACTCCATCGTCTTGATTCGTGGTGGTCGTGTACGTGACCTTCCGGGTGTGCGTTACAAGATTGTCCGCGGTGTGCTTGACACGCTGGGCGTGTCGGACCGTCGGCAAGCCCGCAGTCGCTACGGAGCCAAGCGTCCTAAAGGTGGGGCTGCACCCGCCGGCAAGAAAAAATAATTTACGATGCTCCCGATGCTGTGTTGTCTGGAGTTTGCAATTACTGTAATTCAGTTGCTTCGGTGACTGAGGTTCACGTTTAAGTGATTGAGAGTTTCCCTCGATGGTCAAGAAGTTCACCGCTAGTCGTAAGCAATTGAAGCCGGACACACGCTTTGGCAGTTTGCTCATTTCGAAATTCGTCAACTGTCTGATGTACGATGGCAAGAAGAGCGTTGCCTCAGGCGCTTTTTATCGTGCCATGGAAATTGTGCAGAAGCAATTGCCTAACGAAGATCCGCTCAACGTTTTTGTCACAGCCGTGGACAATGTGAAGCCTGCGATCGAAGTTCGATCGAAGCGTGTCGGTGGTGCTACTTATCAGGTACCGACGCCGGTCAGTTCACGTCGTCAGCAAGCTCTGTCAATTCGCTGGCTGCTTGAAGCAGTGCGTGGTCGCAAGGGGCGTCCGGTTGACAAATCGCTGGCGGAAGAACTGCTGGCAGCTTTCCGCCGTGAAGGTGCCGCAATGAACAAACGCGAGAACGTACATCGTATGGCTGACGCAAACAAGGCCTTCTCCCACTTCGCGTGGTAAAGCACAGCACGATCAGTCACTGATCGAATTCAAACTTGAAAACGCCGGACAGGATTTACAAAAATCTTGGCCGGCGTTTTTTGTTGCTTCCGCCGCCTTTTTAGCGACATGTAAATTTTAGCCGTCTGATATTCTTAGCGAGCCGTAATTTTCTCGTGTCTGCTGCTCGACAAAAGTCGCGACTTCCGAAGAATTAATAAGATTGATGGAGATGCGGCGGTTTTGGCGACATTTGAATTTGTGCGCGGAGAGTTTTCGTTGTCTGAGAGTGCAAACATTCCGTCGGGTTTTCCGGCAGGTTGGCGAGCGGTGGCAGAGGCTGAGTTTTCGGAAGTATATTTTCGGGAACTTCAGGCGTTCGTAGAGACGGAGCGGCGTCAATCTTCGGTATTTCCGGCTGGAGGGGACGTCTATCGGGCGTTTCAACTGACGCCACTGTCGGAGGTGCGTGTCGTCATTCTGGGGCAAGATCCGTATCACGATGGCGGCCAGGCGGATGGATTGAGTTTCTCGGTCAGACCCGGTGTGAAGTCACCGCCTTCTCTCCGAAACATCTTTAAGGAACTGCATTCAGACCTTGGGGCAGTTCCGGCGAGTCATGGTTGCCTTGAAGCATGGGCTCGCCAGGGCGTGCTGCTGCTGAACACTGTTCTCACGGTGCGCGCGCATCAGGCGCATTCGCATCGCGGCAGGGGGTGGGAGAAATTTACGTCACGCATCATTCAGGCGATCAACCAGCAGTCGCGTGTCGTGTTTGTGCTTTGGGGCAAGCCGGCGCAGGAGATCGCAGGTACGCTGGCTGACCGTCACTTGGTGATCGCGAGTCCGCATCCGTCGCCGCTGTCTGCGTATCGAGGCTTCTTCGGCAGTCGCCCGTTTTCACGGATTAACGCATTTCTGAAGCAGACAGGTCAGGTCGAAATTCAGTGGGAACTCCCCTCCGAAAGCAGGCTCGCAGCACCGCTGGACAACAGTTGTTCGGCGACCAAGACGCCAACTTGATCCGCACAGGCCGCGGGTCCTGATGCTGTCTGTTCCAGCCGTGTCGTGCCATCGAGGCTCAAGAGCACACCGGTCAGAGTGAGTCGATCGCCCTCCACCGAAGTCCATGCGCCGAGGGGAGCATGGCAACCAGCGCGGAGTGTTCGGAGCAGGGAGCGTTCGGCAAGGACTTCGGCAAGAGTTGTGTTACAAGTGATCTGTTGCAGCAGTGCGCGAGTGGCTTGATCCGCAACGCGGCATTCGATTCCCAAAGCGCCTTGGCTGACGGCGGGATAGACGGCGGGCGGTTCAAGCATGAGAGAAATGCGACCAGCAAGTTCCAGCCGCCGCAGCCCGGCTTCTGCCAAGACGATTGCGTCGTACTGACCTTCGTCTAATTTCCGAATACGTGTATCGACGTTACCTCGAATCTCACACAACTTGAGATCCGGCCGGAGATGCAGCAGTTGAGCTTGTCGTCGAGGACTGCCCGTACCGATTTTCGCGCCATGCGGAATATCGTCGAGACACTGGACAGCAGCAACGGTCAGTGGCAGGAGCAAGGCATCGCAGCGTCGTTCCCGTTCTGGCACCGCGGCCAAGACTAAACCGTCGGCTGATAGTGTGGGCAGATCTTTGAGACTATGCACGGCAATCTCTGCGCGACCGTCTAGCACTGCCTTCTGGACTTCAAGCGTGAAGACGCCCGTGCCCCCAAATTGCCGGAGGGCGTCGGTTTGATTAGCATCACCGATGGTAACGATTGGTACCAGTTCGACCTCAGGCGCTGCAGGCAGGCTTCGCAGCCGATCCGCTAGATAATGAGCCTGCCAGAGTGCAAGCGCACTTTTTCGTGTCGCGATTCGGATCATGGATCGCCAAATTTTCTTCCAAAGTGGCCAGTACGTTGCAGAGCCTTGGTTCCAAAGCGTCCCGCGAGCTTTGGCAAAAGTGGCATGATAGCAACCAAGCCATTCTGTGCGCTACTCGTGGAAACGCTCCCGGGTTCGGTTTCGGCGCGGCACGGGTTTTTAAATCTTGGCGTATTTTGCGGAACGAGCGGTATACTGCGGGGCGTAATCGACCCCTCCCATCTCCCATCGTCATTGACTTTAAGGGCGAGCGCATGCTGGCAGAAGAACTTCGACTCAAGCAGTCACGTGAGCGGAGTGCAAATTGGCAGCGTTGGGGACCATACTTGTCGGAGCGGCAATGGGGCACGGTGCGCGAAGATTATTCAGCTTCTGGTGACTGCTGGAATTACTTTTCGCATGATCATGCCCGCAGTCGTGCGTATCGGTGGGGTGAAGACGGGCTGCTGGGAATCAGTGATCGAGAATGTCGTCTGTGCTTTGCGCTGGCGCTCTGGAATGGCAAAGATAGGATCCTCAAGGAAAGACTTTTCGGCCTGACGGGGCCAGAAGGCAACCATGGGGAAGATGTGAAGGAGAGCTATTTCTATTTAGATTCCACACCGACGCATTCCTACATGAAGTCTCTTTATAAATACCCGCAGGCAGAATACCCCTATGGGACATTGGTCGAAGAAAATCGCAGACGTGGAAAGTATGATCTTGAATACGAGCTTGCCGATACGGGGATCTTTGATCACAGTCGTTACTTCGACGTTTTTACGGAATACGCAAAGGACTCTGCGGACGACATTCTGATCAGGATCACAGTCGCTAACCGTGGTGACCTTGAGTCCACAATTCATGTGTTGCCGACGCTATGGTTTCGCAACACTTGGTCTTGGGGGTGTACGCATGAGGGCTGTGAAGTCAAGCCGGCGATCACGCGGCAGGCGGATGGGTCGTTATTGTCGGAACACGCGACCTTAGGCCAATTTTTGTTGCACATCGATCAGAACTTCAGTGGAGCAATGACGAGCCCGAGCGAACCATTGACATTGTTGACGGAAAACGAAACCAACAGTGAGCGGCTGTTTGCGGCACCGGAGTCCGGAGCGTTGGCCAAAGATGCGTTTCATGACTACGTGCTTGCGGGTGAAAAACGGGGCGTACTGGATCGGAGATGCGGCACGAAAGCCGCTCGGTATTTCGTGGTGACAATTCCGCCCGGTGGTGAGATAAGTCTAAAACTGCGGTTAACGAAAGCGGAGATCAGCACGCCTGATCCATTCGGGCCGGAATTCGAGCAGATTTTCCGAAGTCGAATTATCGAGGCCGATGCCTTCTATGCAAAAACTTTACCAAAGCAGGCGACACGCGCAGAAGCCAACGTCGCACGCCAGGCGCTAGCCGGTCTGTTGTTGAGCAAACAGTTTTATCACTATGACGTTCAGAATTGGCTCAACGGCGACCCGGATGAGCCTCAGCCACCGGAGGCGCGGCGCAACGGGCGTAACTGTGAATGGACGCATTTGTTTAACCGTGACATTATCTCGATGCCGGACAAATGGGAGTATCCGTGGTATGCCGCGTGGGATCTGGCGTTCCATATGATTCCCATGGCGACGGTCGATCCGGACTTTGCGAAATCACAATTACTGCTGATGCTACGTGAATGGTACATGCATCCAAACGGCCAGATACCAGCTTATGAGTTTAATTTTTCGGATGTCAATCCACCGGTTCACGCATGGGCCTGCTGGCGTGTCTATAAAATGACGGGACAGCGACGAGGGCGTGATCGTGATTTTCTGGTCCGTGCCTTTCAGAAGTTGTTGATCAACTTTACTTGGTGGGTCAATCGGAAGGACGTGAATGGTCGGCACTTGTTTTCTGGTGGGTTTCTGGGACTGGACAATATCGGCGTCTTTGACCGTTCGAAGCCTCTGCCGACAGGTGGTTATTTGGAGCAGGCCGACGGCACGGCATGGATGGCCTTCTATTGCGCGACGATGCTGTCGATTTCACTGGAACTCGCTCGTGATGATGCGGCGTATGAGGACATCGCTTCAAAGTTTTTCGAACACTTTGTTGCGATCACCGATGCCATGAATTGTCTCGGTGGCACAGGACTTTGGGACGATCAAGATGGGTTTTATTACGATCAATTAAGAGTCGGGGACGATGCGCATCGGCTAAGAATCCGTTCAATCGTCGGCATTATTCCGTTGTTTGCCGTAGAAGTCTTGGACGAAGAGTTGCTGCAGCAGTTGCCGGGCTTCCGCAAACGTATGGATTGGTTTCTGACGCATCGAAAGGATCTTTCACGGCAGATTTCGTATCTCGAAAGTGAAGCGCAGGACGGTCACCAGCGGCGCCATCGGTTGCTGGCGATTCCGTCCCGAGAACGGCTGACACACGTCTTAAAGTACGTGCTGGATGAATCCGAGTTCCTGTCACCGCACGGTGTGCGCGCGTTGTCAAAAATCCATGAATCGAATCCCTACTCATTTTGGGCCGGGGGCGAAGAATACCGTGTGACGTACGTGCCTGGTGAGTCGACCGGCAGGATGTTTGGAGGAAACTCGAACTGGCGGGGGCCGATCTGGTTTCCCGTCAATTATTTGCTGATTGAAGCACTCGAACGGTATCACCATTTTTACGGTGATTCGTTCGAAGTAGAATGTCCGGTCGGGTCGGGAACGATGATGAATCTTGAGCAGGTTGCGCATGAACTGAGCCGCCGATTGGCCTCGTTATTTTTGCCGGACGCTTCCGGGCGTCGTCCGTGTCATGGAGATGAGTTTCGATTTGCTGAGGATCCTCACTGGCGCGATCTTGTGTTGTTCCATGAATACTTTCATGGAGATACGGGACGCGGGATGGGTGCCAGCCATCAGACCGGCTGGACAGCATTGGTGACGCGCCTGCTGGGTAAGGCCGCAAGCAGTCGGAATGCCGCTGGGGCTCAGTGAGGCGTTGTGGATTCGCAGGGTTCGCTACGAAACGGCCGGCGAAAAGATCCAGTAGCCGCAACGCAATAGCCAAAACCGTTTTTCCCACCGATCCTTTAAAATCTGGCGATTGATGCGAGAGTATGGGGCATTGCTGCTGCTTTTGATGGGCATATGTGTGGAGTTCAATGCGATGCGACAGAGTTGCGTGATTGGCCTGAATCGGACGCGAGATTGCTTACGACCGTGGGCTCATGTGAGTCGTCTGACCCTGTTCGGAATTCTTGTTCTCATTCCGCATATCGCTTTCAGTCAGGTGGTGCGTCCAGCGTGGACAACATCCCGCATCAGTGGTTCTCCTGAACCAGCGCCGCCGTTGCAGACCGTGCAGAAATTTTCGGCGTTGAAGTTTGATCGGCCTTTACTCATTCGAACGGACTCGGCAGCACTGCGACTGTGGGTTGTCGAGCAGGGTGGAGCGATCCATTCATTTCCTGATGATTCGAACGTCACTGCCGCGTCCTTGTTCGTTGATTTCCAGAAGTCGTTTGCCCAACTCACACCGTATCCGGATGCCAGTGGATTCGGCTCTGCCTATGGATTGGCTTTTCATCCGCAGTATCCTCAGGTACCTGTCTGCTGGATCACATATACACTCAACTCGGCCAAACAGAATCATCTGGAAGATGGAACGCGGTTATCGCGATTTGAAATTGTGTTCGATGAGGCAGGTGTTCCGCACTGCAATGTTGCCAGTGAAAAAGTTCTGCTGACATGGTTGGAAGGTGGTCACAACGGGGCGTGCCTAGAATTCGGTCCGGACGGATTTCTGTATGTTTCCGCGGGCGACGGTGAAGCTCCTAATCCACCGGATCCTCGTGGAATTTCTGTTGTGCGCGACTGGATTCAGACACTTGCTCCCAACGCAACCGAACCCGCGACTTTAACGAAGGGCAGTCCTCCGGCAGAATTGACAAGCACCTCACAGGCTCTGGAATGGATGCTTGCCTTGCACGACAATTCGCTGGCAGCGGACGATCGACAACGGTTGTTGGAGGCAGCGCGTCGTGCACCGCCGGAAATCAGCAATTTGTTCGAACGCTTTCAACCTGTTGAACTTCGACGTCGGATTCGGACCATGATCGATCCGGGCGGTGTGTTGGCAATCGCTGGCGACGCGAGCGCGGGGCGCGACATGTTCTTCGACAAACGCACGCAGTGTATGGTTTGTCATCGGATTGGAACTCAGGGCGGGGCAGTGGGGCCAGCCTTGGATGACATTGGCATCCGACAGACGCGGGCTGAAATTTTGGCGAGCCTGCTTGAACCGTCGAAGAAAATCGATCCAAAGTTCGCCACTTGGGTTGCTCAGACTACGGATGGCAAGGTGCGTTCCGGGCTGCTTATGAGCCGTGACGGCCAGAAAATCGGGCTGCGAAATGCCAAAGCCGAAGATGCAATCCTCAACGCGACCGATGTTGAAGAGCTTCAGCCGCAGGCCATCTCACTGATGCCTGAGAAGCAACTTAACGACTTGAGTGATGCAGATATCGCCGGTCTGCTAGAGTTTCTGAGTCAGCAGAAATCGTTGCCTTTAAGGTAGTCTTTACCACTTATCCACCGGGCCGCTGGGGACGGGGATTTCTACGTCGGTGAGAACGCCACTGCGGTTGCCGTCGATGGGGCCGGACTTTTGAATCTCAGCGATGGCAGCGTTCATTTCTGCTCGCGAGCTAACCTGCTGAAAATCGCCGCGAAGGCGTTTCAGAATTCGCATGCCTTTTAGGTACCAGTGAGCCATCTTGCGAAAGCGAATGATCGCGCGTTCGCTGCCATGGCGTTCTTCCAGACACGCATATTGCTGCAGCATGAGCTGCAAACGTTCGTCAAAGGTTCCTGCCGGAGCATAACTGCCCGTCTGTTCCCATTCGACCAGTTGGCGAAAGATCCATGGGTTGGCGAGGGCGGCACGACCGATAGAAATTCCATGGCAGCCCGTTTCTTTGAGCATGCGAGCAGCATCAGCGACGTTGCGAATATCTCCGTTACCGATGACTGGAATTTTTTCGACCGCTTCGACAACCGCACGAATTCCGGGCAACGAAACCGTGCCGCCAAAACCCTGTTCTCGCGTGCGCCCATGAATGGCTACGGCAGCCACGCCCACTTGTTCGAACTGCCGCGCGAAGAAAGGGGCGGAGAGGCTGCTACTGTCCCAGCCGAGTCGCATCTTGACACTGACGGGAATTGAAACGGCCTCGACAACGGTTTGCACGAGCTTGAGCGTTCCATCGATGTTGCACATCATTCCGGCGCCCGCCCCGACTCCGGCGATGCGATTGACGGGGCAACCCATATTGATATCAATTGTATCGACGCCCAGTTCGACCAGCAGTTGCGCGGCGTCCGCCATGATTTTCGGTTCACTGCCGAAAATTTGAACGGCAAACGGACGATCTTCTGGATGCGTTTCCACCATCTCCATGGTGCGTTCGTTGCGACTGATGAGTGCTCGTGAATTCACGAGGTCTGTGGTCGCGAGGCCAACACCACCAATCCTTCGTACGATGCGGCGAAACGGCAGCGTCGTGAATCCTGCCAGCGGGGATAAAAGATACCGGCTGACCAGTGGTAGTTGTCCATACTTCAGCGCGTCGCGAAACGGCACACGATCCACTTCGGTGCGCGTGGCGGAACTGGCGGAAGGATGGCGAAAGACGTCTGGAATGGCGCTGCGGATGGGATTGATCCTTACGTACCTTGGACATTCATGTCCGAGATGTTCACCAAACAACGTTCCATTGGCAAACATCGTCACTTGAGGCCAATCTTAACCTCAGCGGCAATGCTTGGCCACACGACGGACATGAATGTCCATCCTACTTACGTACCTTGGACATTCAAGTCCGAGACGTGCACCAAACAAAGTTGCAATCGCAAGTCTGGTCACCTGAGGCCAATCTTAACCTCAGCGGCAATACTTGGCCACACGACGCACATGAATGTCCATCCGCCGCTACGTCACGGGACTCGCGGGCCAAAAGACGCGCGAAAATCTGCAGTTTTTGCTGGCGGGTGTTGGTCTTCGGCGGTGACCGATTGTTGATTTGGGGAAAACAGGTCGGTGTTGATTTCGCGTGTGTAAAGTGGCGAGAAAGTGATTGCCCGGATTGGGTTTTTCGGATAGGAATGTCCGTAGTACGCCCATAAAGGCGATCATGCAAGAACAGACATGACGCGTGTTTTCGCGTTGAATTATGGCAGCTTCGGAAAACCGAAGCGGCGTGCTCCGATGATTATGCAGACGCAAACTGTACCACGCGGAAAAATTCTGCGGCGGAATTTGACAGCCATGAACGCAGATGGATTTTCCTTCAGCGTCATGGTCGGGATCGCAGAAACCTATCTCCCAGCCTTCGTCCTTGCACGCGGTCTGGGAGAGGTGAACGCGGCGTTGATCGCTACTATTCCAGTCTTGTTGGGAAGTGTGTTGCAACTGCTCTCGCCCATGGCGTTGCAGCGTCTGAAGTCCTATCGCCGCTTCGTCGTGATGACAGCTTCGATTCAGGCCAGCAGTATGTTGATTCTGATGACGATGGCACTGCTGCCGCATGTTCCTGCATGGGCCATATTTATTCCGGCGACATTGTATTGGGCGGCCGGGCTGGCTACTGGTCCGGCGTGGAACACATGGGTGGAGTATTTGGTTCCTCAGAGAATCCGTAGCGGATTTTTTGCGCGTCGCAGTCGGATGTGCCAGATTGGTGTCCTGCTGGGATTGATCGCGGGAGGCCTATTTTTGAAATGGTCCGTCGCTCACAATCTAACTGTCGCTGTGTTTGCAGTGCTGTTTGGGATCGGTGCGATTGGCCGTTATGTGTCAGCCCTTATGCTGGCGCGACAAACCGAACAGCCGAACTGGCACGAGGCGGGAAATGGGGACGAAGATGATCAATTATCTGGCGATCCTCGGCAGCTTGGGGACGGCACGGACGAGCATGGCAAGCAGGATGCTTATCCCACGGAATTCCCGAACATTGTATCGGCGAAAGAACGCTTCGCAGCGGTTGTGCAGGCTCTGAAACACCCAGGATCGGCTGGTCGCTTGGTATTGTTTCTGATGGTTGTGCAAACAGCCGTGCATGTCTCGGGCCCATACTTTACGCCATATATGCTTAGAGTTCTGAAGATGTCGTGGATGGAGTACATGTGTCTGCTCTCGCTGGGTTTTTTCGGGAAAATGCTTGCGCTTCCATGGGCCGGCCGGTTTGCAAATCGATTCGGATCGGATCGCCTGTTATGGGTAGGTAGCATTGGGATCGTGCCCGTGAGCGCGATGTGGTTCTTTTCGCAGAACATCTGGTGGCTGGCGGGGATTCAGATTCTGAGCGGCCTCGTCTGGGGTTGCTATGAACTTGCCATGTTACTGCAATTCTTCCACCAGATTCCTAGTGAAAGACGTGTGGCAGTCCTAACGCTTTACAATCTCGGCAATTCGGCTGCAATGGTGCTCGGAACTGTCATTGGTGGATTGTTTTTGAATGCACTCGGACGTGGGACGGATGCGTATCTGACGCTCTTTGTGGCGTCCGGCTTTATGAGATTCTGTGCTCTTCTGGCAATGCCTGGCAGGCATGTGGCTGTCCATACGACGCGGGGAGTGGTCTCGGCATGGATGGGGAGATCGGTTCGCCGCTATGTGCATTCATCGCATGCGATGCGTGCGGTTCAGGGCGTGCACATGAATGTTTCTCAAGCGTCTAGGGTCAGCGACGTTGTGTTGAGTATCCACGAAGGATCATCGATTACGTCACGTGTGATCGATGATGGCGGAACCACGAAACGCCGCGATGGTTCGTCAGTGTCGCAAAGTGGATGACCGGGTTCGTTGGGTGGGATTTATGTAGCTTGGACATTCTTGTCCGAGATATTACCAGCCAGCGTGCCATCTCTACCGTGATTCATGTTGCGGAACAGCTTCCGTCTAGATGGTGTTTCTTGGCCATGCGACGAACATGCATGTTCATTCTACAAGAGGGCCTGCTTGACATGTTCGTAATCCTCGGGTGTGTTGCAATTTAGCAGGCTGTCGAGATTCTGATCGACGTTTCGAATCATATCCAGCGGCACCCAGCATGTTCGCAGGTTTTCCGACAACGCGGCGGCGCGGTGTTGGCCGGATGTGATGAGTCTTGCTGCGGTAGCGGCGGCAGCGATGCGGTAGATCGCGCATAAGGGATAGGCGAAATTGGAGTCACGGACGACGACAGCGTCGAATTCTTCCGTGAGCTGATTTCGCAACAGACGGATCAACTCCGGTTTTAGGAGTGGAACATCGCATGACGTGACGAACGCGGCGGCGGGTGCGTCTTCAGTCGTCTGCAGATATGTCAATGCCTGCGAAATTCCAGCCAGTGGTCCGGCATCACGGATTTCATCGCGCAGCACCTCGATGTTGCTCTCCGATTGGGGAATTTGCTGATCAACTGCCGCTACGATGAGAATCCGTGACACTTCCGGCTGCACAATTCGGCAGATTCGTTGAAGTAGAGTTTCGCCGAGGACCACCAGTCGGTATTTTTCCTGTCCCATTCGACGACTTTTGCCGCCGCACAGGACAACCCCGGCAAGTTGCTCGAGTTTAATCATTCAGAAATATTTCCCGTGACGGGGCGACCGTGTCCGCCAAATCGCTCAACGCATTTTACAGTTAAACTACAAGGATCGTATCGTGTCCGAAGAACAATTGCCTCAACTGACCGGGTTGGAACAGACCGGTTTCGAACAGGGGCCACCAGACCAGACCGGTCCATGGTATCGCGATGGCCTGCCGTTTACATGTTCGCAGTGTGGAGATTGCTGCACAGGGCCTCCGGGAGTTGTCTGGGCGAGTGAAGAAGAGCTCCTTGAGATTGCGGAATATCTGGGGAAACCCATTGGTGAAATCCGACTGTTCCATACACGAATAGTCCGTGGCCGAGTTTCGCTGACGGAGTTTGCGAATGGCGACTGCACATTTTTCGATTCAAAAAGTCGCAAGTGTACGGTCTATCCGGCGCGGCCCGTCCAGTGCCGCACATGGCCCTTCTGGAACTCGCACCTTGCGAGCGAAACCGCGTGGAAGAAAGTCTGCGACGTCTGCCCCGGTGCCGGCGTCGGCGCATTCTTCAGCTTGGAGCAGATTGAAGAGCGGGCCAAGCGAATCGATATGTGAAACGTCTTCGAGTGCTCTGTCACGCATTCATTGATGGGTTGTGTGCCACTGGCTTTGCCAGTGCTGCCCATCGAAGGAAGCACTGGCAGAGCCAGTGGCACACATCAAAACACGTCGTTTGACGGGAATTGATGGCGGCGTCTTTGCGAGTTTCGGAGCAGACTGTTATCGTCTGCGATCTCACGGAATGTTTGTTCATTTCTCATCCACGTCCCGCCTGTCAAAGTGTGTTTGTCATGACTCAAATCAATAAATTCAGCCGTCGTATTACGCAGCCAGCTTCTCAGGGTGCCTCCCAAGCAATGCTTTATGCCACCGGGATGGATAAGGCTGACATGGACAAGGCTCAGGTCGGTATCAGCAGCATGTGGTACGAAGGCAATCCGTGCAACATGCACCTGATGGACCTCGCCGCCAAAGTGCATGCCGGTGTGCAGGCGGAGAATATGATTGGCATGCGCTTCAACACGATCGGTGTCAGCGACGGCATTTCGATGGGCACGGACGGGATGTCCTATTCACTGCAGTCGCGCGACCTGATTGCGGATTCGATTGAGACTGTCATGTCGGCTCAATGGTACGACGCAAACATCTCGTTGCCGGGTTGCGACAAGAACATGCCGGGCTGCATCATGGCGATGGGACGTTTGAATCGTCCGTCGCTGATGATCTACGGTGGCACGATCAAGCCGGGATGCGGACTCAAGGGCGAGAAGCTAGATATCGTTTCCGCATTTCAGTCCTACGGTGAATACCTCGGGAAAAAAATCACGGAAGAAGAACGAGCCAGCATCGTCCGCCGCAGCTGTCCCGGAGCTGGTGCCTGTGGCGGTATGTACACGGCCAACACCATGGCGTCGGCGATTGAGGCGATGGGTATGTGTCTGCCCTACAGTTCATCGACTCCTGCAGAAGATCCGGCGAAGCTGGATGAATGTTTTGCGGCCGGTAATGCGATTCGGAATTTACTGGAAAAGGATATCAAGCCGCGTGACATCATGACACGGGCGGCATTTGAAAATGCGATGGTGATCATTATGGCGACAGGCGGATCAACGAACGCCGTCCTGCATCTGATCGCGATGGCTCGTGCAGTGGAAGTGCCGTTGACAATTGATGACTTCCAAAAAGTCAGCGATCGCGTGCCCTATATTTCGGACTTGAAGCCCAGCGGCAAGTTCGTGATGGAAGATTTGCACATGATCGGCGGCACGCCGGCTGTGCTCAAGTATCTGCTGGAAAAAGGTTTTCTCGACGGCAGTTGCATGACGGTGACCGGTAAGACGCTGGAGCAGAATCTGAAGAATCTGCCTGGACTGAAATCCGGTCAGCAGATTGTGCATCCGCTCGAAAATCCGATCAAGGAAAGTGGGCATATTCGCATCATGCGGGGCAACGTGTCTCCCGACGGTGCCGTGGCCAAGATCACTGGCAAAGAAGGTCTTGTCTTCAGCGGTACGGCTCGCTGTTTCGATTCAGAAGAGCTGATGTTGACCGGTCTGGAACAAGGGAAAATTCAAAAGGGCGACGTCGTCGTCATTCGCTACGAAGGACCAAAGGGTGGCCCCGGGATGCCGGAAATGCTCACGCCGACCTCTGCCATTATGGGCGCTGGTCTTGGCACAGATGTGGCATTGCTGACCGACGGTCGTTTCAGCGGCGGTTCGCACGGATTCATCGTGGGGCATATCACGCCGGAAGCTCAGGTCGGTGGTCCGCTCGCGCTGCTGAAGGATGGTGACAGGATTACCGTTGATGCTGAGAAGAATGAAATCAACGTCGATTTGTCCGTGAGTGAACTCGCCGCGCGGAAGGCGGCTTTTGTAGCTCCACCGTTCAAGGCGACGCGCGGTACGCTGGCCAAGTACATCCGCTGCGTGAAGTCAGCTTCGGAAGGCTGTGTGACGGACGAAGAATTGTAGTCGCCGAGCCGTAACAGCGCACGCATATGGCATTGGCTCGTTCAACCTCGTGCCCAGCGGGCCGCGATTGTTCTAGTTGAGATTTCGTATTTGAGATTTGAGATTTGAGATTTGAAATTTGAAATTTGAAATTTGAAATACGAAGCGCGGGGCGTTGCCCACGCGGTTAAACGAATGTGCCACGAGAGGGGCGAACAATGATGAACGCAGCAGTCAGTTCGTCAATGGCCGAACGACTTGAGGAACTGGGCCATATTTCAGCCGACCGACTGCGTCTGTCTCCGGCACCGGGAACTGCTACGGTCGACGACTTGATGGATGCCAACACTCATCGCAAACCGCTTTGTGAGTTGATCGATCAAACGCTTGTGGAGAAAGCCGTGGGGTTTGAATCATCTGTGGTCGCGGCAACGATAGTTGCAATTCTTCATCATTTCGTGGCTCCTCGCCGACTGGGTTTCGTGGCTGGGGCCGATGGAATGTTCCGGCTGCTGGCCAGCACCGTTCGGGCTCCCGATGTCGCGTTTGTATCCCGCGAGCAACTGCCCGAGGGTAAATTTCCGGCAGAAGCGTACCCACCATTCTCACCGGATCTTGTCGTCGAAGTGCTGAGCCTAGGGAACACGAAAGCCGAAATGTCACGGAAGCGGGTCGAGTACTTTCATTCGGGCACGCGGCTGGTCTGGATGGTCGACTGCGTGAATCGCTCCGTCGCCGTTTATACGTCGCCCAGTGCGGTTCGTATCCTGAATGAAGAAGCGACCATCGACGGTGGCGAAGTTCTGCCGGGATTTTCCAGTCCGGTCGCGGACTTCTTCGCTGATCTGGACCTCGACTGTGAATGATCCGATTGACACATCTGTGGCGTGACTCACAACATTGGTCCTTGTGCCGGTCAATGCTCTCTTGAAACTGTCATCAGATTTTGTGCATCTCAGTGACTGTGCGCATGCTGTGGCTGTTGGCGGATGAAGCCGTCAAGATCTTCGGCTGCATCCTGCCAGTTGCCGTCGCGGGCCTGCTGGATGATGTCGGGCAGGATGATTGGGCTGGTGAATAATCACCTGAGGATGGTCATGCAGGTCTGGCCCGCTGTGGGCCTGAACCAAGGCTCCCCCGCTGTCGCAATCGTCTGTGAGGGTCCCGTTCACTTTTTTGCAGGTGACAGAATACGGCACGACACCGACCCATGTTTTATCGCTCAGGCGTGAAGTGTGCTCGCCCACAAAAACGGTGTTGGATGTGCCGTCCGTAATGTCCGCCATGCGGATCCTGCTGTTGCGATAAAACGCACCATCAATGGTCGCAGATCCCGCATTGGGTATGGGCTCAGGAATGGAGAGGTCAGTCGAATATGCCGCTGGCCGTGCCCATGGTCCCTGCGTTCCAGCCATGGTGACGTAGTGAGCGTGCGCTATAAAAATTCCCGGAGCATACGGCTGCGGATTTCCTGGTTGCTCGTGATCACCGGATGTATATCTTCGCAGCGAAACCCATCAACTGCCGCCGACTGCACTTGGACACAGAAACATGGCCAGCTTGACTTTCATGGCCGCCGCATGTTGAGGCGCCCACAATGGAAGCGTCGGATCAAACTGCTGATACAGCGACAACTGTTCAAGTTGCGGCAGTATCATCACGCCCCAGCCCAGCCCTGATGCGCCATTGCGATTGTCATCCGGGTAACTCACGCCAAACGCTGACCCCGAGACCACAGGGCTCCCCAGATAGGCGGGGGGGAACACCTGATGGACGTCATGATAGTTGTGAATCGCGAGTCCAATCTGCTTCAGATTACTCTTGCACTGCGTCCGCCGCGCGGCCTCCCGCGCCTGCTGGACTGCTGGCAACAGCAACGAAACCAGAATTGCAATGATCGCAATGACTACGAGCAATTCAATAAGCGTAAATGCTCGCGAGCGACGCAATAGTCGCCCTGAAGACAATCGGCATATCAAATTTTGATTCATATGGATGAACTCTGCGATGATGAAAGTGGTAACCCGCGTCGAACGCCTGCTTTTAGGTCTAAGTCATGTGTGCCTGCCCCCGATTGTAGCTCGCGCTACAACTCGGAGTGTAGCGTGCGCTACACTTATGTCAATCGCAACTTTACTCGACGCAGTCATGATTGAGAAAGTTGGCGAGCGGCATGCGTCAGCTTGCCGGTACAAAGACGAGGTACCGGAGGGCTCACGCCGCTCCGCTCGCCGGACTCATTTCTGGCCGCGCGATGCAGATCAAAGATTCAGGGCACGATCGGTCAGGAGAACAAGGGACAGTCGTCCTAAAACAAATGCATCTGGCCGGATGATGTTCGGGGAGGCTTGAACAGGTCTGTTCGGGACGCCGGCAGTGTGGCGTCAAGGCCACAGCGTTGGCGGGAGAGTTTGAAGAGAGCGGAGATCTGATCGGCGAACGGGCCGGTACCTCGCATCCGAATGCGGAATTCGCTTTGACTGAGCTTGCCTTCTCGAACGGACCGTAAACGCGATTCAATTTTGTCAGCATGAGTCGGGCGATGGCGTTTGATCCAGTCGATAAAGATTGTTTCGACAGTCAGCGGTAACCGGACCATAATGTAACTGGCGGATTTTGCTCCGGCTTCCGCTACAGCTTTCAGCACGGCGGGCATTTCATCGTCGTTTAGCCCCGGTATGATGGGGGCCACCATGACGTGGACGGGAATTCCGGCTTCCGCAAGTTTCCGGATCGCTTCCAGCCGACCGGCGGGTGCCGTGCAGGCGGGTTCAAGAACTTTCGTGAGTCCCTGATCCAGACTATTGATACTGATGGCGACTCTGCACAGATTCATGGACGCAAGTTCGCTCAGCAAATCGACATCGCGCGTCACCAGCGAGTTTTTGGTGATCAACGACATTGGCTGCCTGGCTTCCAGAGCGACCTCAAGGCACTGGCGCGTGATCTGCAGTTTGCGTTCGATCGGCTGATAACAGTCGGTGACTCCTGAGAACATCACTGGTTCGCATTTGTACTTTGGTCGTGCGAGCCAGTCGCGAAAAAGTGTGGGAGCGTTCCGTTTGACGAAGATCTTTGTTTCAAAATCCAGCCCGGCGCTCAGACCGAGGTATTCATGCGTGGGCCGCGCGTAACAATAACTGCAGCCGTGAAGACAGCCTCGATACGGATTCAGGCTGTAACGAAACGGGAGGTCGGGACTGTCGTTTTCTGAAATGACAGACTTTGACGAATCATCGAAGTACCGCGTGGTCGGGCGTTCAAGCTGCTGCAGGAATTCGTCGTCGAATTCCAGTTGTTCGAAGTCTGCTTCGTGAATGACGGTCAGAAATCTGTTCGCCGGGTTGTCAGCGGCGCCACGTCCAACAGGATCTCGACGGGGATTTTTTGACATGAGAATCGACGGCAACGCGAAAATGGAAATGCGGAGGCTGTAAAACGCTGGCTCCGACTGTACTCTACGCGGGTCGTTGATTTAATCGTAGTCATCGCAGGGTGGGTGAAGCGGACGCAATGCCCCACGTGGGGAACGCGTGCGAAACAGGTGTGTTCCGCTGGCCCTGCACACACCCTACAGCGCGCGTTACAGAGTGTTAAGAGGACCACACATGAAGAATTCGCGGCCCCAAGGGTCGGTAGCCTACAAGAACGCCGGACGGGTGATTTTGGTGAGTGGCGGCGCAGGCGGAATTGGGCGCGCGATCTGCAATGCATTTGCTGCATCGGGCGCGGATGTGGTGTGTCTAGACATTAACGCAGATTCTGCGGCCGATCTGCCGGATGGGATTGCATTTGTCGCGGGCGACACTTCGCTCGAGGACGACTGCCGCAATGCCATCGAATTCGCAGTCCAGACGTTTGGCGCTCTGGATGTGCTGGTGAATAACGCCGCCATTCAGCCTCCGTCTTCTTATGCCCCGCTGCATGAGTTTCCGACAGAGCTCTGGGAGCGCATGGTGGGAGTCAATTTTACCGGCTATTCACTGCTGGCAAAGTACGCATTGCGGCAGATGCTGAAGCAGGACAGTGGTGTGATCGTGAACATCGCCAGCGGTCAGGCGCATCGGACGACTCGAGGGGTTCCCGCCTATGGTCCGATCAAGGCCGCAAATCTGCTTCAGACTCGGCAATGGGGCGTCGAGTATGCTCGTGAGGGAATTCGCGTTGTGTCTGTCTCACCGGGTGCGATCAGGACGCCGCTTGTCGAAGCGACCTTGCATGAGCAGGGCGGTGAGGCACAGTTAGCGAATCGCCATCCACTGGGTCGCATCGGTCGACCGGATGAAGTTGCCGCCGCTGTCCTGTGGCTTGCGAGCCATGATGCGTCGTTCGTAACGGCCACCGATCTGGAAGTCGATGGCGGACTGGGCGCATTCGGAGCTTTTGCTGATCCGTATCCATGTCCACCGCTGTGAAAATCGTCCACAAGCAAAATGGCTGTCCCTTCAGGTTAACGAGTCCGCGCATGTCAAATCTTCAACTTTCGATTGCAACTCTGCTTATGAGTCTTATCAGTGTGTCGCCGATTGTCGCGGAGGACGGCATGTATCCGATGAGCGAACTGCCGCGTTTGAATCTGGCTGACAAGGGCATTGAGCTGACGGCCGATCAGCTGTTCAATCCTGATCACATCAGTCTGGTCGATGGGATTTGCCGCGTGAACGGATGCACGGGATCGTTTGTCTCGGACAGCGGCCTGATCATCACCAATCATCATTGTGCGTTCGATGCGATCCAGAAAGCCAGCACGCCGCGAAACGATTTACTTGCCGACGGATTCAGCGCTGCAACGCATACACAGGAGATTTCCGCCCCGGACTATCAGGTCCGCATTACTGAGAACTACCGCGACATCTCGAGTGACGTGCTGGCGGCAGTCAGCGACGGGATGACGTTTCTGGAACGCACAAAAGCGATGGACAAACGACGAAAGGAATTGGAAGTCGCCGCAGAGAAAGAGCATCCCGGGCTGCGGGCCGAAGTTGCTGAAATGTTTGCGGGGAAGACGTATGTGCTGTTTCTCTACACGTATCTGAAAGACGTGCGACTGGTCTTCGCACCTCCGGCATCGATCGGAAATTTCGGTGGCGAAGTGGACAACTGGGAGTGGCCTCGGCACACCGGCGACTTTTCATTCATGCGCGCTTATACGGCTCCGGATGGGTCAACTGCGACTTACGCGGCGCACAATATTCCTTACAAACCCAAGCGATTTATTCAGGTCGCACCGGAAGGCGTCGAGGAAAATGATGCCGTGTTTCTGCTCGGCTACCCTGGTCGCACGGCGCGCCACAGGACCGCCAGTTTTCTGCGATACGAACAGGACGTCAGACTGCCGACGATTGTCGAACTTTACAACTGGCAGATCGATGAAATGGAGCAAGCCGGTGCCAAAGACCGAGCCGTAGAGATTAAACATGCATCACGCATGAGGTCACTCGCTAACACCGAGAAGCGATCCCGAGGTCAGTTGTTGGGACTTCGGCGGGCAAAAATCGTGCAGACGAGGGCTCAACAGGAAGCCGCGCTGCAGGCGTTCATCGACAGTGATGCCGCGCGGTCGGCAAAATATGGATCACTGTTGAAGGACATTGAAGCCGTCGATGCAGAACTGTCAGCCGCCGGGCCTTTTGAAATCAATCTGGTCCAGCTCCGCCAGGCCTGCCGAGCTGCGGCGTTTGGTTACTTTGTCTACGACGCTGCGGTGGAGCGTGAGAAGGCGGATCTGGAACGTGAAACGCCATACATGGACCGCAATTTTCCGCAGTCCGTGCAGGAACTGCAGGTCTCCATGAGCGACTGGCATCTGCCGACTGATCAGATCCTGCTGGCAGGAATGCTGGAACGCCTGAGCCGGATCCCGGCAGCGTGCGACATCGAACCGCTCAGGATGTTACTGGCCGAACCGGGGACGCTGGCAGCGAAGGCTGAGGCTTTGATTGCGAAGACGCGCCTCGGTGAGCTCAGCTTTGTTCAGGAGTGTCTGAAAAAAACACCAGCAGAACTGCAGCAGGTCGATGACCCATTGCTGCGTCTGATCGTGCAGCTGCACCCGGTTTATCTGAGCTTGCGCGAAACGGAAAAGTCACGTGATGGCAGGCTGAGTCAGTTGTACGGTTCACTGATTGAGGTCAAGCAGCAGTTTCTCGCCACCAGTTTTATTCCCGATGCCAACTCAACGCTGAGATTTACCTGTGGCCGCATCAAGTCCTATTCGCCGGCAGATGCCGTGATCAGAACGCCGATTTCAACGCTGGGCGGAGTGATCGAAAAGACGACCGGAGTCGAACCGTTCATCACTCCTGATCGTGTACTGAAGAAGTATGCAGCCGGTGAGTTTGGTCGGTTCGTGCATCCGCGTCTGGGTCAGGTTCCTGTGGCCATCCTGTACGATACCGATACGACAGGAGGAAACTCGGGCAGTCCGGTCCTGAATTGCAGAGGCCAGCTTGTCGGAGTCAACTTTGACCGTTGCTTTGAAGCCACCATCAACGACTTCGCATGGAACAAGGACTACAGCCGTTCGATCGGCGTGGATATCCGCTATGTGCTGTGGATCACGGGCATCGTTTATGAAGCGGATCACTTGTTAAAAGAGATGGGCGTGGAGTAGTTGCAAGTTCGGCCGATTTCCTTCGGAGTGAAAGTACCCTGATCCAAGTTCCGCGTGTTGACTTGGTTTTCTGTCCTGCAATGTTCCATCGGACTGGCGCAATCTGACGTCCCCGATGGCAACGGTAGCATGCGTGGACGATTCGGAGATTTTGACAGTGTCATCACAACAACCGCCCGTCTTGCGGGTGCGATTCATTCGCTGACTTTGCAATCAGAACCCCGCCGCGGTGGGTGCCACGAGGTGATAGTTGAACGGATGTGCCCAGATAACTAAAATCATGGTTTGCAAAGGACGTACTTCTGGCTCAGACTGAATTGCGTCACCGGGATATTTAGAAATTATTTTCAACTAGGGCTTCCATGAAGATTCAAGCAACGTGTCCGACTTGCCAAGTGGCCATTGCCGTCGCTGCGGAGCATGCAGGCAAGCGGGTACGTTGTCCGAAATGTAGTGGCGCGATTTCGATCCCAGGTGCTGCGGCATCCCAATCTCCTCCTGGACCTCCGGGAAAGTCGAAGCCGCAGGCATCCCCCCTAGGAACGTCGCAACCAAGTAGCGCATCGGCATCGAATTCGCCGCGCCGCGATCAACCGGAAGCACCGCCCGGAAAAGCTCGACGAACCAACGAAGTCCCGGGCGAACGGCCACCAGAAAAAGGCAAATCGGCACCGCAGCGTCGGCGTAAGGAGCCCACTGGTGACGACGTCTGGAATCAGCCACTCTCCAGTTATTCATCGCCTGCAATCGAAGAAGAACACTTTGATGCGTTTGGCATTGCTCCCAAAAGTGGGCATAGTCAAGGCGAACGCCATTCAAACGCGGGGCAGCGGAAAGGCGGCACCTCCAACATGTCTTCAGCGCCTAGCTTGAAAATTCCATTGATCATGGCGGCGATCGGAATCGGATCTGCGTTTCTGTTTGGCGCGATCGGACTTGCCTTTCCGCCTGCGCTCATCGGGCTGGCGATTGGTGGACTGGTGAGCGTTGTGTTGGCAATCTGGGGGTCGATCAAATTTCTGATGAACGCGTTTGAAGTAGCTCCCATGACTGGATTTCTGTGTTTTTTCTGCAGTCCATATGCGCTTTACTTTTTGGTCTCACGCTGGGACATCAACAAGAATGCCTTTTTGATTTATTTGCTAGGTTGTCTCGTAGGCGGTATTTCATTCGTGATCGTGCTCGTAAGTGGCGGCTTAGTTTCAGTTAGCCCATAAGTTCAGCAGCCGGAACAGCGTATGTCCAATTCCGCCAACGTGAATTCGGTCGATGCGATCCGGCTGTTTGCCGCGGCGGTTATGAAGTTTCAGGAGGAAGCACGACTGTGTCTCAGCATGATGGATGCGCAGTTGCGGCAAATTCTGTTTTGGCTAGAACGCGATCGACCGGGATTTTGGAAGCATGAGATTGAAAACTGTATGCGTGAGGTTGCTGAAGCACGCGTGCGACTGCATCAGTGCCGGATGAGGAAGTTGGGTGACTTCCGCCCGTCGTGTATTGAAGAAGTGAAGGATCTGGAAAAATCCCAGCACGACGTTGAGTTCGCTCAGAAGCAGATTCCGAATGTCAAACGCTGGTTTGGCGAAGCAACGCATGAGGCCGAAGAATATCGGGGGCGAGCCGCGCAGTTGACTCAAGCCGTCGAACGCGATCTCCCACGATTGATGGCACTCTTGGCGTTTACGATCGATCGGCTGGAAGCCTATGCCGCTGTCAGCAGTCCGAGTGGGATGCCGGAAGCGGCGCGCATGCCACAGATCAGCGCGGAGCTCGAGGCATTCCTGAAGACGGCGCAGCAGGACGATCTTATGTAGGATGGACATTCATGTCCGTCGCACGGCTAATATCTCGCACATGAATGTCCAAGCTCTAGGAATCGCAGCACTTGTCATACCTTCTCGCACGCGATCGATACCAGAGAGTTCTCTTTCTGTTCTTTCTGCTGTTCTTCGCCGGTAGTTGCATTTCTCCGCCGTATCGACAATTTTTGCTGATGCAGCACGTGCCGACGGTACTCGCCGCCTTGTTGCTGGCTTATTTGGCGAACCGTTTTGTTATCGGTCGGTGGAGTTTTTTGTCGATCATCATGTTTCTATGCCTGCATACGCTGGGCGCCCGTTATCTGTACTCGTACGTGCCGTACGATGTCTGGTCACAGGAGCTGCTGGGTGTCACCGTCAGTGAAGTCTTTGGCTTCCAGCGTAATCATTACGATCGCGTCGTGCATTTTTCTTACGGACTGCTGCTGGCCGTTCCCGTTCAGGAATTCGAACGTCGGTATCTGCGACTGTCCAAAGTCATGTCGTCGTTGCTGGCCCTTGAGTTCATCCTTGCGACGAGCGCGGGTTACGAATTGCTGGAATGGCTGGTTGCGGTTGTCTTTACACCGGAATGGGCCGATAAATTCCTCGGACAGCAGGGCGACATCTTCGACGCCCAGAAGGACACGGCCCTTGCGACGGGGGGAGCGGTCGTTTCCATCTGCGTGATGGCATTGACCGACCGGTGGCGCATGTTCCGTAGCGGAATTCGCAAGAATTCAGAGCTTCCCTGAATTTTTACAAATTCAGCTACACAAACTCTTTTCTGCCAGCTTCGATGGGCGAACAAAAAAGGCTGTCCAGTGTTGCCACTGGACAGCCCGGGAGGATTGATCGCGGGGATTACTCCCCACGATCAGCAGTGACTCCCATCCAGCCATCCGTCCACGTTACGGACGAACCGAGGCGATTCGGGATGACTGGTTTCCAAGCCTGGCTTCGTTCAGACTTTCACGGACTTCACAGTCCGGATGATCTCCGCAGCTACCTTATAAGGATCAGCATTGGAGGCAGGACGACGATCTTCCAGCCAGCCCTTCCAGCCATTCTGGACAGTCGCGATCGGAATGCGGATCGAAGCACCGCGATCGGACACGCCGAAGCTGAACTTGTCGATCGTTTGTGTTTCATGCTTACCTGTCAAACGCAGATGGTTATCTGCACCGTAGACCGCGATGTGTTCTTTGACACGAGGCGCGAATGCATTGCAGATCTTTTCGTAGGTTTCTTTGCTCCCACAGGTACGCAACGCCGTATTTGAAAAGTTGGCGTGCATGCCGGAGCCGTTCCAATCGGTATCACCCAGCGGTTTACAGTGCCAGTTGATGGAAAGGTTGTACTTCTCTGCGGTACGTTCTAGCAAATACCGAGCCAGCCAGACTTCGTCCCCTGCGCGTTGAGCGCCTTTCGCGAAGACTTGGAATTCCCACTGGCCAGTGGCCACTTCCGCATTGATGCCTTCGATATTGATGCCCGCCTGAATACACATATCCAGATGCTCTTCAATTAATTCGCGACCAAAGGCATTTTTCGCACCCACAGAACAGTAATAAGGTCCCTGTGGAGCAGGGTAGCCGCCAACCGGGAATCCCAAAGGCAGATTAGTTTCGCGCTCCCAAAGGAAATATTCCTGTTCGAAACCGAACCAGAAATCGTCGTCGTCATCTAAAATCGTGGCTCGGCCATTCGACTCATGGATGGAACCATCCGCATTCAAGACTTCCGTCATCACCAAGAAAGCATCCATCCGACCGGGGTCCGGCAGGATGGCGACGGGCTTTAGCAGACAGTCTGAAGATCCGCCCGGAGCCTGATTCGTGGAACTCCCATCGAAGCACCAGATCGGGCATTCTTCAAGAGTGCCACCAAAATCCTTCACCACTTTTGTTTTGGCTCGCAGCCCTTGGGTGGGTTTGCTGCCGTCCAGCCAAATGTACTCCAACTTTGCTTTCGACATGCTCTGTCAATCCTCCCGGAAAAACCTGTAGAATCGCGGTATCGCTGGGCATTTACGGCACTCCCGTCACACGAGAAACGGGATGAAATTTTCTACCCAACCTGCTCTGCTTCCCGCGACGGAAGCCGCATCCTTGCAGGAACTCACCGGGTGTCGCCAGACACTGGCGACCAGAAGACACTTGCCCGTTTTGCCCCCATCAGCCGAACGATGAGGAATCGGCTGCTGTTTTAATAAGCAGAGGTGCCCCATCCAAAGGCACTTGGTTGCAATTTTTCTTGATCATTGCCCCCCAATTGTTGTACGCATTCGCTGTTCCAATTGCACGCGATTGGCAGCGACATGTGGGAAACGAGTCTGGATTTCTCAGCTGTTGGTAAGTGGAACGGGCACTGTCTAAACTGCCCCGGCACTTCTGCAGTTTTCCATCACAAGGCACATTTGGAAATGGTGATTCTTTATCTGTTTCTGGCGATTATACTCATTTTGATCAATGGGTTTTTTGTGCTGGCGGAATTTGCAGCGGTCAAGATGCGGCCTTCTAGAATTCGTGAACTCATGGATGACGGTGTTCGTGGGGCGGCGGCGGCGAAACATGTGCAGGACAAACTGGACGAATACTTGTCCGTCTGTCAGGTGGGGATCACGTTCACTTCGATTGGACTGGGGTTCGTGGCGGAACCCGCGATCGTCGTCCTGATCGAACCTCTGTTGAAGTGGACAGGCCTGTTTCCTGAAGAAAGCGATGTCACTTTTTTGACGACACATGTCATTGCATCTGCCATTGGCCTGCTGATTGCGAGCTATCTACATACGCTTATCGGTGAACTCATTCCAAAGTCCATGGCGATTCGGCGCACCGATCGATCAGCACTCCTGACGGCTGCACCTCTGAGAGTCATCCGCACGCTGTTCGTAATGCCGCTATGGGTTCTCAATGGTTCGGCCAACGGGCTGCTCAGGTTGATGGGACTGGGTGGTTCAAAGCACCATGAAACTCACAGCGAAGATGAACTCCGCATTTTGCTGAATCAGTCTCAATCAACTGGAATGATGACCTTTCGGCGGCTGCTTTTTCTCGAAAACGTCTTCGACCTCGGCGACCTCGTCGTGCGAGATGCGATGCGACCACGTTCGCAGGTACGATGCATGAGGACTCAAAATACATGGGAAGAAAATCTTCAAATCGCGCGGCGTTATCGCTTCAGTCGTTATCCACTGTTGGATGAAAACGATAAGAATCCGATCGGAAGTGTGCATTTGAAAGACGTACTGTTTGCCGGTGAACATGGAGACGATCTGAAGCCGCTGCTGCGTCCATTGCTGACGGTGACTGAGACGGCTCTGCTGGAATCAGTGCTGGCTGAGATGCAGAAGAAGCGCATCCATGCGGCAATCGTGAAAGATGCGAAAGGTGTCTGGACGGGTTACCTGACATTGGAAGACGTGATTGAAGAAATCGTCGGGACAATTCGTGATGAATTTGAAGACGAAGAGCCAATTCACTTGTCGGATTCTCTGCTCGAAGATCGCGTGCATCTGCATATCGAAGCTGAGAGCACAATCGAGGCGGTTCGCATGGCCTTGTCACGCATGAAAAGCGAATCGCTGCCGGTCCCAGCGGACCAGATTATTCGGGCCGTCGAAGAGCGAGAGCGTCTGATCGAGACTTATCTGGGTCGCCATCTTGGGATGCCTCACGCCCGCTTACCGGGTCTGCAGAAAGCGATTGTGCTCGTCATTCGTTCAGAAAAAGGCATCCCCTATCGCGGTACGATCGAACGCGCCCATCTGCTGTTTGTGCTGTTAACCCCCATGGGGCAGCCGCGCGTGCATCAACGACTCCAAGCAATCATTGCAACACTGCTGGATGAAAGCGAATTTATCCCCGAACGCCTCCGCACCGTCCGCACACCCGCTGAGGTCGTCGAGATCTTGCGTACCGGTGAACAGGCCACGCTGGACTAAATCGGACATCAGCCAAACGCTGCAATTCCCAATCTGGCTCGTTTCAGCGAAACCGTCTTGATGCCAACGCCGAGTTCTTTGGCGACGTCGGTGTCGGCTGCTTTGCCAAGTCGCTGAATCATCTTTTTGGTCCATGGCTCCATGAAATGTTTTTGAAAAGGGGCGATTCCCAGCGACTCGCGTTTACTGCGGACGTGCCGTCTGCCACGTTTCGTTACCTGTGCAACATGCGTGTCCGGAAAACGCCCGAGCATATTCAGTTCAGCGTCCGTCCACGGTTTACGAATTTCGTACGGCTTCCCCGTCGAAGCAATTCCGAGTGACTTTCGTTTGGCAGCCACAGTATCTGTCCTCACTCCGAACATCGCTGCGAGTCTTGCGTCTGGAATCGTTCCAAGTCTCTTGATTTCGCGGGCACTCCAGACGTGTCGTGCTTCCTGAAAAGAAGGGCCGAAAGCCGGGATCCCCAACCGCATTCGTTTCGAATAAATAGTTGTCGCTACAACCCCCAGTTTCCTTGCGACTTTTTTATCGGACATGGTGCCGAGCAGTTTGATTTTATCTGGCGTCCAGTCGACTCGACCAAACGGCGGGATTTCGAGACGTTGTCGTGCCTGACGCACGGTAGCGAGGTCTAGGCTGAAGAGTCGCGCTACCTCCGTGTCAGCAGTCTTCCCCAGCTTGCTAACGACTGAACGCGGCAAAATTTTCGCTCCGCGTGCCACCGATACCGATGTTGGATGAGCACGTTCGACGTTTGATTTTCGGACCATCAGGATATCCTTCGAACAGGTTGAAGTGGCAATCCGCTGCCGTGGATTTCTTCGAATTGTACACGGTACATGTCGCACACTTTCAAGGGAAACGCAAGGATAGATCGTCAATTGACTCCTCAACCACGGTTCGGCCCGGCCAATGTGGTATCCACGGCATACCACGATCAATGACGGTGTCCTGGCAGATGCGGGAGAATTCAGTTGACCGACGGTCTCCTGATGGAACGATGTCGGTGATTTTCAGATCAATGATGTCGGCCGCGATGATGCGGGCTAGGTTTTCGGCTTCCAGCAATTCTGCGTCGGACCAGTCTGCCAGATCTTCACCGATTTTCGAAAGATCGCCCGGAAGCTGGATATAGCCGAGTTCCACGTTGCTGGTGATTCCATCCGACCGGACCAGCAATCGATACAGCGGCAGTTGCAGATCGACCCATTCGTGCTTACTGCGATGTGTGGTCTTGGGGGGCAGGGCGGATTCACTTGTTTTGTAGTCCAGCACGCGAAACTGGCCGGTCTGCACATGCTTATCGATTCTGTCTACACGGCCAATCAGCGCGACAGGGCGATCTTGGATATCCGTGAAGTCCGTGTACTCGTACTTCTTCTCAGTCTGATGAATTCGCCAGCCAGCTTTGCAAGTCTCTGCCTGCCATTTTGCGAAGGCCGTGAGGCGCGATTCGATCATCTTGAGCTGCACGCTGACGGTCGCCGAACGTGTGCGGCCGAATCGTCCGAGTGCTGCCTTGTGAAGGGCATCCAAGAGAAAGTTCCGGATCGCTTCATCGTCAAACGCATCGCGAACAGTTGACTGTCCGAACTGATTAAGGACTTCATGGATCAGACTTCCGAAAGCGCGTGCGTCGAGTTCACGGACATCGTCTTCAACCAGTCGCAGCTTCAATTCGCGACCAAGGAAGTAGCGATACGGACAGGCGAGATATTCGCGAAAACTGGTGACCGGAATTTCTGTGGGAGCGGACGGCACCGACATCAGCGGAGGCACAAGAAAACCACTCTGCCGCGGCGGTGCAGCTTCGGGTTCCGTCGGGATGGGCAACGCGGTGGCAATGTCACTCACGGAAGCCGGATCGTAAAATTGGCGGACTCGTTCGGTGAGCGATTTCGGATCGGCTGCGAACCACAATCGACTGGGAGCAAGTGGATTGCCCTTTACATCTGTCCGTCCGGTAATCACGATGACGCGCCGCCGACTGTGCAGCACGGACGTCAGCGCGTATGCGTCGCGGGCATAGCGGCGGCGGTTGTCGGTGAGTTCCAGCCGCGTGCGAAGACTGTTCGGCATGAAGGCATCGGCGTTGATTGATTCCGGAATTTTGCCTTCATTGAATCCGGTCAGCACCAGCACCGGGCTGTCATCGAGCGTCAGTTCCAGCCAGCCGAGTAGCTCGACGGCTTGGTCATTTGCTTCCGGTGGAATCGAAGTCTCACCAATCTGCCGCAGCAACAACTGCAGCGCCTGGCTGGCGGTGCATGCGGGCAGCACGCTGGCCGGAATTCGTCGCAGTTTTTCGTTGAGTTCCTGCAGGCGGGTCACGCAGGCGACAATGCCGCGGTCGGCTTCGGAATCACTGTGTAATTCCCGATCACGGTAGATCGTAGCGAGAATCCTCACGGCTCCATCGGCCCATTCCGACAGCGACCGTTTTTTTTCCAGTTGATGCGTGAGCGACGCTTCGGCGGCGTCTTCCAGATCGTCAAGCGTTCTTTGCTGCGGTCGCTTCCTATCCTTTGCGATCGGGGTTGCGCGACCCACGGCCGATCGAGCACTCTCCGCTTCTGTGGCACTAGGAATCAGGCAGCGCAACAGGAATTCCACTGCGCGGCAGACTTCGGCCACGATGGATCGTCGAGGTGCGGTACCTAGGAGCACGCCAGGTGTGAGTTGCAGATGTTCGGCGAGGTATTGATCGAGTTCATTGAGCCAAGCATGGCGACGTGTGAAGGCATCGTCGTCGTTGAGATTTTGGTTCAGATGTTCGTTGACCCAGTCGTACACGTCCGGATGGCGGACGAAGTCGGTCAGTGTAGTAAAATCCGGCGGCATCTCATCGCGGGCCGATGCCACATGCAGAGCCATGGCCGACAACAGTTGAAACGGTCGCGAATCGCGGAGCAGCATGCCGATCGGCCATTGCCCGGCAATCCCGGCATCGGCCATCGCCTGGGTGAGCGTCGGAACCATCGCATCATCTGCCACGCCGATCGTAATATCGTCGGCTCGAAACCTCCCATCGAAGCTGGCGAGTTCCACCATGGCCAACTGTGCCTGCTGCAGCGGAGAATCTGCAATGCGGGTGTTTTCCAGCGGGATGTTGAGCAGTCGCGTTTCCCATTGTTCGGGACGCACGCAGCCGTATTCGTCAAAAGCGTCCGCTTCGGATTCCGGCGCGTGAATGATGGTCGTGACCCGATCGGCGACCTGATCAAGCATCTGCCGGATGATGCGATTCATATCCACCGTGCCGATGAGAATAATGTCGCTGTCGGTGCGGCATTCTTTCTTCTTTACGGCAACCAGTCGCGCAGCTTGGCGGTCCCAAAGTTGCAGCTCATCCATCTGCCGGAGATATTCTGCCTGAACGTGGTGCAACGCTTTCCAGCGTTCGGCTTCTTCGGAATGGCCGAGTTCGACCAACTTTAGATGGACCTGATTAAATTCCATTCCGTCAGCCGCAAGTTCGTTGTGCTGCTTGCGGAGCGATTCGCAGAGTGCCAGCCATGAGGAGACAGAATTTTCATCAGGTCGATTTGGCAATGCCGCGCGAATCTCCTGCGGACGGACGGCATACAACGCTTTTCGCCAGACCAACAGTTGCGTCAGATCATCGGCCAGTTTTTGCTGTTGCGGATAAAGCAGTTCCGGAAACTGCGTGAACGTCACCATCCGCGGTGGCACCAACGCGGGCCATTTTGAGCCACCGCGCTGAACCAAGAGTTCCAGCATCCGGCGCGCCGCACGGCGTCCAGGGAAAACGAGGATTACGTGCGCGAGGTTCAGCTGGTCGCCGTGGGCATACCGACTGATCAAATAATCAGCCACCGCTGTTAAAGCGGGCTTGTTCCAGTCCAGAAAATGTCGCA
>Ga0209553_1000054_pt1 | contig 50109 bp, 33 predicted proteins | sample LauGreFBDMM110DN_2_FD_188217 | JGI IMG/M metagenome (GOLD analysis project Ga0209553, IMG submission 188217) | Freshwater lake microbial communities from Lake Michigan, USA - Fa13.BD.MM110.DN (SPAdes) (version 2) | ecosystem: Environmental > Aquatic > Freshwater > Lake | place: Lake Michigan...
GAATGGGCGCGCATGGACGCTTTAAAGCGGGGGCGACTGCTATTTCGCCTCGCCGAACGTATCCGGGAAAACATGGCTGATTTGGCCATGACCGACACGCTGAATGTCGGAAAACCGATTCGGGATACCATGGGTTTTGACGTCCCCTGTGCAGCCGATCTGTTCGAGAGCTACGCCGGATTACCGGACAAAATATCGGGCAAGTGCTTTGGGAACCTAGCGGACAACGTCACACTGCAGATTCGTGAGCCGATGGGAGTTATCGCGGCGATCGTCCCCTGGAATTTTCCGCTCACAAATGCGGCCATTAAACTGGCCCCGATTCTGGCGTGTGGAAATACGGTCGTCCTGAAACCATCCGAAGTCTCCCCGTTGTCGGCTTTAATGCTGGCGAAGTTAGCGGCTGAAGTGGGCTTTCCGCCCGGAGTGATCAACGTGATTCACGGCACGGGGCACGAAGCTGGAGCAGCGTTGGTGAAACATCCGGGCGTGGACAAGATCACGTTCACCGGACGGCATCAAACCGGTGCGAGGATGCTTGAAGCTGCCCAAGTCGGGATGAAAGGCGTGATGCTTGAGCTGGGCGGAAAGACACCCAGCATCGTGTTTCCGGATGCGCCGCTGGACAACGTCATTAACGGAGTCATCACGGGGATTTTCTATAACCTTGGACAAGTCTGCGTTGCCGGGTCACGTTTGCTGATCCATGAAAGTCAACATGATGATCTGCTGGAACGCATCGTGGCCAAAGTCCGCAGCCTGCGGCAGGGAGATCCCACCGATCCCGATATGCAGCTTGGCTGTCTCGCGACACCCGCACATTGCGACACCGTCCGCAAATGTGTTCAGCAAGCCGAACAGGAAGGCGCGCGGTGTGTTCTCACGGGGAACCGTCCGGTGGATCCGTTGGACTGTTTTTATCCACCGACAGTGTTTGATCAGGTCACGGCTGGCATGACGGTGGCTCGGGAAGAAGTGTTCGGCCCGGTGCTGAGCGTGATGACCTATCGTGACGAAGCGGAAGCCGTGCGGATGGCGAACGACAGCGAATTCGGTCTGATGGCAAACATCTGGACGTCCGACGGAACTCGAGCGCTCCGCGTCGCCCGCCAGATTCGCGCGGGACGAATTGCCATTAACGGTGGTGGCGCCCTACGAGCCAATGTCCCTGTGTTTGGATATAAACTCAGTGGCATCGGTGCAGAGCTGGGTTTCGACGAAGCGGTCCACGAGTATTGCAGTTCAAAAGCTATTCTGTATTCACTAGCCACGGAGAAATCGGGATGGCCGGAGTAAGTCGGTCGGCAGCGACGTCATCATCTCAGGAAAGCCACACTCAGGACGCGCGGATCGGGCGGGCGATAGAAGAACTGGATACACCCACACTGTTGCTGGATCGAGCGGCCAGCGACCGGAATCTAGCCAAGATGGCAGGCTTCTTTCGTGATCGATCGGCGAAACTGCGTCCGCACTTTAAAAATCATAAATGCGTGACTCTGGCCAAACGCCAGATGCTGGCCGGCGCGGTCGGGATGACATGTGCAAAGCTCGGCGAGGCGGAGGTGCTGGTTGAGAATGGGATTAGCGATGTGCTCATCGCAAATCAGGTCGTCGGTTCCGCCAAGGTCGAGCGCCTTGTGCAGCTGGCAAAGCGCGCCCGCATCAGCGTGGCCGTCGATCACATGGATCAGGTCGAAGCGATCAGTCGTGCCGCAGCGACAGCCAGATCTGTGGTGCGTCTGCTGATTGAGGTGGACATCGGGATGGGACGCTGCGGACTCCCGAGCAGTGAGGCGGTGCTGGATCTGGCAAGGAAGCTGCAAGGTATGCCAGGCGTGGAATTCGGTGGACTCCAGGCGTATGAAGGTCATCTCGTGAATGTGGTTGATCGCGAACAACGGCGGATTCTGTCGCGGGCGGCAATGGGACTCGCCGTGGAGACGCGGCAACTGATCGAACGTGCCGGGATTCCCGTGTCGTGCATCAGCGGCTGCTCCAGTGCGACGTATGACAGCACGGGAATTCTAGACGGGGTTGATGAAATTCAGGCGGGGACCTATGCGACGATGGATCGTCAGTATGTTCGATTGACCCCTGAGTTTGAAATAGCGTTGTCGATTCTCGTGCGTGTCATCAGCCGTCCTAGTCTAGGCAAGGCCGTCCTTGATGTAGGCGTCAAAGGCGCTGGAGCGGAATTTGGCGTCCCAGCGATTCGCGAATATCCGGATGTGGTCATCCCGTTCTTTCTCGCGGAAGAACATGTGGTGGTCAATCAGACACCGGAGTGGTTGATCGGACAGCCACTGCATCTGATTCCCAGCCATGCCTGCACGACTTGCAATCTCTATCGCGAGATCGTCGCGCATGAAGACGGCGTCGTCGTGGACATCTGGCCAATCGAAGCGTCCGGACGTCTGGCGTAAACATCTCAGGACATCAACACCATCGCGAAATCTGTCGTCGGCAGCGTCGGGAAAAAATCAATTCCGGCTGCGTGTCGAAACACAAATCCGGCCTGTTCCAGAGCAACCACGGCCTGCGGCAGGTCCTCGCGCCGCAGCAAAATGTCGATGTCCTGCGTCAACCGGACAGCCGCTCGGCCAATCCGCCCGACCCATTCCGCCACCGCGTTCCCACCCGTGACCGTATACGGAACTGATCCCGCTGCCAGCGCCTGAGTTGGCCGCCGCAGGCGATCGCCAACATCTTCGATCGCCATAGCCACCTGCTCCCATCCGGACGTGTGGAAATCTGTGGACACGGTTTCATTCCTGACGACGAATGAGAATCTTGATCTGATCATTGCTCAGCAGAAGAATGATTGAGCAGCCGAAAGTACGGATGTCCTTCACATGGTACAGGAAGCATGATGGATACCCAACGATTTTGCTGACACAGACGAATGGAGCCTAGTTGTTAACGGCATCCGTTTCAGTCACTTCCAACAGATCTTCGGTGCTTTTGCCGTGGCAAAGGACGACGCTGTCGGCGCCAATGGCGTTGAGAACCGTTTCATCGTAGCGGAGTTCGCGTTTGATCATCACGCCGCGCACAATGTCGAAAGTCAGGGTGCCTTTCGGAGTGGCCTTGATAAGTTGCGATCGCATCGTCGGGCTTTTGACGGCGGCTTCTACTGATGAGCGGAATGAAATAGTGGCGATATTATCCTCGACGGATTCCAGACGAAACGTACGCAGGATGTTGATCTGGCGACTGATCTCTTCAGTCACGCGTACGTTGACCGGGATCAATTCTCGCCATGTGTCACCGGCGGCGATAGGTTTTTCCGGCAGCGGCATCAGAAACGTCACGGCATTCGAGGAACCAGATGGCGTGGCATTGGGCGTGGACAATGTTTCGGTCGTGGTGTTGCTCCTCGCCACCGCTGGCTGAACATTGCTGGTGGCCGGAGCGGAAGGCTTGGCTCCCACAATTACGTTTCCGGCTTGCGCGACGGCTTTTTCAGCCGGGGCGTAGCCTGCAGCAGAATCCGATTCCTGCAACGCACAACCAAGTTTGGAGATCCAGAAGTGGGGGGCACTGCCTTTCAGTTGGCGAGCAGTATTGCGAAACGCAGGAGGTATGTCATCCTGTAGCATGGTCGTGTCGAATATGACAGGCTCGTACTCGTTCGTCTGCAACCTCATCCCCACAAATTCATACTGCATCGTGAGCCGCGCGGCACCCGCTTCATCCACCGTCGCTACGGTGAAAACTCGTCGCTGTTCGATGGACGTGACATCAACCTTGCGATTTTCACCCAACATCGCGTCCAGTGTGACGTTTTCGGTATTCCGGTAACGCAGGGTCTGTCCGGGTGCAAACTTGTAGCGGAGTGTCCATGTCGGCGCGTCAACAACAGCGGCTGGCGCGTCAACATCGGCCACAGTTGCAACCGCCGCGGCCGGTGATTCAATGATCTCTTCGGACGGACATGCGGCAGCGAATGAAGCAGCTAATAGACCAACAGACAGCAGGAATTGGACGAGCATCTTCCATGATCCTCAAGAACGGACGACAAATCTCAACCCGGGAAATGACACCGGGGACCTCCTCGGCAGCATATCATCTCGCTTGAGGAACAAGTCGAGATTTCCGGGTGCCTGAAACAATTCGTGGCACCAGCGTCACGCAGATCGGCAGATTTTGCCGCGACGAAGTGCCTGCGGATGGCGGCCGTGTGCCATGACTGATCCCTAGCGGACTGTCTAAAATGCACAAACCAGCCAACCTTGACGATCACACTTCGGCAGAAATGGCCGAAAGCTTCCCAGCGGCAGAAATCCGGATTCCCGACTGTACCGACTCTACTAATCCTGCCGATTATCGGGAAAGGCGATAGTCGCGAGGATTGATCCGAGGATGGTCAGGATTCGGCTCATCACCAGCGAGTCGCACGCATGAACAGGTTTATAGGTTTTCGATTGGGGGCGGTCACATGGAAGCGCACGCAGTAGATCAGGAACAGGGTGGTCAGGGGCATTTCAAGCGACGATTGGGGCGAGGTTTGAATGCGCTCCTTGGTAACGGCTCGGACGAGTATGTGGGTCATAACCCCTCGACAATTCCCATGCACGCGCTCAGTTCACCTCCAGCCCCGTCGACGGATGAAATATCGATGGAACTGCTGGAGCGAAATCCGCATCAGCCGCGTCGTGAATTTGAACCGGCGGCAATTGATGAACTGGCTGAGAGTATCCGAAAACATGGCATCCTGCAGCCACTCCTCGTTCGTGCCCGTACGGATGGCGAGGCAGGGTACCAGCTCGTCGCAGGCGAGCGACGCTGGAGAGCAGCGCAACAGGTCGGCATGGAGACTGTGCCGTGCCGCGTGATTCAGTTCGAGGATCGGCAAGCATGCGAAGCGGCGCTGGAGGAAAATCTGAAACGCGAAGACCTGAACGTGCTTGAAAAGGCGACAGCCTTTAAAGACTATCTCGTCCGCTTCGGTGGTACAATTGAAGAGCTTGGTCGTCAGTTGAGCATGAATCGAGCAACCGTCAGCAATATGATGCGCCTGCTGGAACTCCCGGAATCAATTCAGCAGTTGTTGCGGACGAATAAGCTAACCGGGGGACACGCGAAGGCGTTGTTGCCCCTCTCCGAAGCGCAGCAGAACGAATTGGCACGCCAGATTGAAACCGAACAATTGTCCGTCCGTCGCGTCGAAGACATCGTGCGGGAAATGCTCCGTGGCGGGATGTTGCCCCAGCCACACGGGACAGACGCAACAGCAGCGGCCGAACAAACGGAAAGTGGCCAACAGCCAAGTGTCTCCAATCATGTGTTGGGACTTCAGGATTTCCTGCGCGGCCATCTCGGAGCGAAGATAGATATTCGGCAAAAGAAGAACAATGCCGGCCAGATTGTAATTCATTTCGCCAACAACGACGACTTTGAACGCATCGTCGGACGGCTGCGGAATGCAGGCTAAGGATCGTTCAGGAAATAACTGTCTCATCAGCCGCCACGCGCTAGCGTCTGGTTTCCTCACGAACCTTGAGCTAGCGCGCTGCGGCTGATCACCAAATGTGACACCTATTTATCCAGCCATCCTAATGATACAGCCTGAGCATAGCAGTATCAGTGAAAGGAATAGCGAACCGACATCAGATCTCAACAGCGCCGTTGTGCAGACAACAGACGGTGTTTTGATCCGAGTCCATGTTCAGCCAAGAGCGCGGCGTGAACAGATCATCGGAATGCACGGTGGCCGCATCAAGCTGGCCGTGACGGAGCCTCCCGACAAAGGCAAAGCTAAGGAAGCCGTCGTGCGACTGGTCGCCGCGGCGTTGAATCTTTCCTCATCACGCAGAGAACTGCTGCGCGGCGATGCCAGCCGACAGAAAGATTTGTTGGTGCTGAATCTCGATGCTGCAGAAGTATCTCGGCTGCTCACCGCATCCTTGCCTTGATCCCGATGCCGTCCACCCAACTCCCCTAAGGCTCGGCAAGTAACTGTTCTACGACCTGTTCGATCGTTTTGTCTGCAGTGGCTCCCTTCCAGTTCAATTCTCCCTGCCACCATTGGCGAAGGTAACCGTTCTTATCGACAACGTAGACGGTTGGCCACATCGTGGTCCCCCACGCTTCCCAGTTTTTGGATGCGACATCAACCATGATCGGAAAATCCAGTTTGCGTTCCGTTGCGGCCGACTTCACCGCCATAGGGTCACGCTCCTGCGACGTTTCCGGCGTTTGAATGCCGACAACCACAACTCCTTTCTCACGCCATTGATCATGCCAGCGTCGATAGATTTCGAAGTTCGCGTGGCAGTTGTGACATAGGAATGCATAGAAGTGGACCAGCACAACTTTGCCTCGAAGTTCCTTTAATGTCAATGGCCCGGAGTTGAGCCAATCCTTGACCGCAACAAACTCAGGGGCCATCGGATAGATGCGTTTCAGTTTGCTGGTCTCAAAGGACTCCCCCAGCATTTTCTGCAATCGCTGCAGTTGCTCAGGTTTTAGCACCTTTTTGATCACATCCTGCTCGGCTTTTGCCGCTGTCTTTGCTTTCGCCTGCAGGTCGTTACCCGGATCGCCACTCGTGACTGCTTTTTGCACTGCTGACTGCGCCGCGTCGGTTGACCTAGCCAGTTTTGCAAAACGCTCTTGCTGCATCGACTCCAGTTTCAACTCCAGCGCCACGTCATTGCGGAGCAACATTCTCACGTTCTGAGCCTGCAACTCAATTTGCCGCAGTCGTTCCCGCTGTTCGTTTGTGACATGCTCGGCCAACCAACTGTGTACTCGTTGATCCAGTGAATCGAGGATGGGAAGCTGCTGCTGCTGTGACAGATTTCGCAATTGAAACCAGGGCCCATCGATTTCCGCGAACAGTGACTCCAGTTCCGCGACCTGTTTCGCGTTCAGCTTCAACTCCTGATGAACCTCTGGCGCGTGCAACAACGCTAACATTTGGCGCGGTACGAGCGAGCGATATTCACTTGAGACGGATTCCAGTTGCGTCCCGATCGCTGACGGAAGCAGTACCAACCCAACCAGTAGAAGAGAAATGATCCGAGTTGTCATAACACGCTCCTCAAAACCGACGTAGCCGGACCTTGACCTGCTCGGACGTAACGGGTCAACGAGGAGTCTGTCTGAATACCGATCTGTTTGTAAGCGGCAAGGCGCTGGCCGCCGGTTTTTTCAGGCAAGTTGCCCGCTGCCAGCGGGCTGTTGATTGAGTGTTTTTGGCGGTGAATTTCTTTACTAACCCGAAGCGTCAGCGAGGAATCGAAGCTGTTAGCCTCGCTGACGCTTCGGGTTGGTACTAAATCCACAGACCGCTAGCGCCTTGCGGCTCACCATTTTGGGGTATCGGGACAGACTCCTAGAAGCGTTTTCTTGCCAAGCCTCATCTCAATGCGCGTACGAAAGTTGGTCCGCCGCCGCGGGTTGGTTCGTAACTCGGCGTTCAAGTCTCGGTCGCTGCAACTGTCAAAGTCATCCGGACCTCCTTCCCGCCGGGCTTGGACCCGGTTAAGATTGCCGCCCAAAACGCCTGCAGCGACGCGGAGCGAGGTCTTTTGAGCATAGGCCCTTTTCGTTGATCTTGGGCTCAGGCTGTGATGGTGTGTTATCATGAAGGTGAGAGAGCTTCTGAAACTACTGAGCCGCGACGGATGGATCGTCGATCGTTCGCGAGGTAGCCACCGACAGTTCCGGCATCCCGCCAAGTCGGGAACTGTCACCGTTTCAGGACATCCGGGCGATGATGTACATCCCAAGACATTGAAAAGCGTGCTTCGACAAGCAGATCTGGAGAAACAGTCGTGACTGAATACACGGTGATTTACGAGCCGGGTGAGCGAAACTGGTCGGCGTACGTGCCTGACTTGCCAGGTTGCGTCGCCACTGCGAAAACACGAAAGAAACTGGAAATTCAGATTCGAGAAGCAATGGAGTTTCATATTGAGGGCCTGCGGCTGCACGGCGAACCAATCCCTCAGCCGACGATCGAAGTGGGGACCGTGGCGGTCACTGCGTGATCTGCTGGCTCGCCTGAGAGATCGCGGGGTTGCGGCGCAAAAGTCTCAAAGTGCCTGTCACTGGCGTCCGTTGTTGCAGTTGAATAATCTTTGCAGTCGTGGCTTCGATTCTGGACCGTAAACCACGCCAGTCCTAGGTCCTCACGTCTTCGAAAACGAGACTATGTGACGCAAGACTATGGACGTTTACGAAATGGTCTGGAGCAAGTGCCGTTGAATTCCAGAAGGTCGGGCAAAGTTAGGTTAAGGTGCCTGTCCCCGCCGTCCCCGCTCGGTGTCAATCTTGAAGGCCATTAGATCCTTGCCGTGGGCAACGGCACGGCTGCGTGTACTGAACACGTCTGGTTTACGTATCATGGGCCAATGACCGCAATTAAATTATCGTTGCGCCTTCAACTGTCGGTACTTCGTGCGGTACTTATCATACAGTTGAGTGTGGCGACTGGTGAGATCGACTTTGCGACCTTGAATCCATGCGGCCGTGACCAAAGTATCGGTTTCCAGTGGATCGCCGTCACTCACAAACAGCGTCGCGTCTTTGCCTTCGGCTAGCGTTCCAACACGATCAGCAATCCCAAGGATTTCCGCTGGGTACTGCGTGATGGATCGCAAAGCATCTTCGCGCGGAAGACCATATGCCGCGGCAGTCGCGGCGTGATACGGCAGGTTGCGCGTGTTCCATGTTTCGGATCGACCAGTTGCGGAAATGCAAAACCGAATTTCGGCGCGACGCAGACGTTCGGGCAGAGTGTAGGCCGCATCGTATTCTTCGTGAGCTCGCCGCGGAGTTTTGTGGACGGCATCGACAATTATGGGTACGTCGTAACGTCGCAGCAGTTCGGCACACATCTCTGCGTCATGCCCTCCCAGAATGATGACTTTCACTTTCTGTTCGACACCAAACGCCACTGCGCTCTGAATCTGATTCGCAAGGTCTGCCGAGATCAGGAGCGGAATCAGACCTTCGACCACCGGGATCATGGAGTCGAGGCGACTATCAAAGGGCTGAGCCTTGGGATTTGAGGCACGAGCGGTGATGTATGTGCGCGTATTTTCAAACAGTTCCCGCAGATCCTTCAACGGCTCAAAGCGTTCCTTGTCCCTGTCTTTCGCTTGGCCATCGGATTCAGGGCCTAGCACGTGGATCATCTCTGGTGCCATCTGAGGCCAGTTGATCATCAATGCACAGTCGGGTTTTAGCGTCATGTCTTCATAGGTCCAACCGTCAAGTTGCAGCACACTCGCCTTGCCGCTGACAAGACCTCCGGAAGGGGCACTGACGGCAATCAGCACGCCATTCGCACGGGTGACGGGGATCAGTTCACTGTCAGGATTTACACTCACATGCGCACGGACATTCGGATTGATGGCTCCGATCTCCGACATATCGAGCGTCGCACGTGTCGACGAAATTTCGACAAGCCCCATGTGCGAATGGGATTCAATGAGGCTGGGGTAGACGTGTTTTCCTTTGAGGTCAATCACGTCAGCGTCTGCCGGCGGTTCCATCCGCTGTCCCAGACTCACGATTTTTCCGTTGTCAAAAATCAAAGTGCCATCTTCAATCGCGGGTCCGTTAATCGGGTGCAGCACGGCGTTGACTAACGCAATCGGCTTTTTCTGCGGCGCGCCGGGGATCTGGTCGGAAGCCGACGCCGAGGAAATAATGGTGAGGAGTGCCACCAAGGATATCGTGATTCGGATCATATTTAGGCTTTGGATGTGTGAGCGAACAGCGTCGATCCCGAGGGAAGAAAGCGGACCAGTATCCGGGTGCCGATGCCGCCCGGCTAGCTGATTATTTCGAGTTATTTTGATGGTTGAAGTGGTGGCAAAATTCGTCATACCGCGGCCAAAGCGCGGCGGGATCGGAATCGCGTTCTCCGACTTTTCGCATTTCTTCGTGCGATGCCAGAATTTTCTGAATCAACGTATTTCGTTTCTGTAGCGACTCTACCTGCATCTGCGCATCCTCATCGCGGTGAAAGTAGCGCCGTCCATCGATCCATGTTTGCTCACAACGTGTGAAGTTCGAGAGCGGGTCGCCGTTCCACACAACGAAGTCCGCGTGTTTGCCAGGCTCCAAAGATCCTACCAGATGTTCAATCCGCAACTGTCGGGCAGGATTGAGCGTGACAAATTTGAGCGCTTCTTCGCGGGGTACGCCGCCGTACTTGATCGCCTTCGCCGCTTCTTGGTTCAGATGGCGTGCCATTTCGCCATCGTCAGAGTTAAATGACACGACGACTCCCTGTTTGTGCATCAGAGCACCTGCGTGCGGGATCGCGTCATACACTTCAAATTTGTAGGCCCACCAGTCTGAGAACGCGGACGCCATCGCCCCATGTTTCGCCATTTCGTCGGCGACTTTGTAGCCTTCCAGAATATGCTGGAAGGTTCCGATCGTGACGCCGTACGCTTCCAAGATGCGGAGCAGGGCGAGGATCTCATCCTGTCGATAACTGTGGCAATGAATCCAGCGGTGCCCTTCGACGATCTCACGCAAGGCATCCAGTTCCAAGTCCCGTCGCGGAGGTAGCCCACGCCGATCCGCCTGCCATTTGTCCATCTTCTGGGTGTAGTCACGCGCGGCTTCGAAAGAATCGCGGAACAATTGTTCGACACCCATGCGTGTTTGAGGATAACGCGTTGTGGCTTGTGGCGAATTGCTTTGCTTGACGTTCTCGCCGAGCGCGAACTTCACTCCCTGCGGCGCTTCGGAAAATTTCATCTCTTCCCCCGTCATCCCCCAACGAAGTTTGATAACTTGGTTCTGGCCGCCGATCGGATTGGCTGAACCATGTAAAATGTTGGCAGAAGTGACACCGCCCGCTAATTGACGATAAATCGTGATGTCATTCGCATCGACGAAGTCACCGACGCGGACTTCGCAGGTAATTGCCTGGGTGGCTTCATTGACGCCACCATCCGTGGCCATGTGGGAATGGCAGTCGATAATGCCAGGCGAAATATGCATTCCCTGCATGTCCATGACCTGAGTACCCTCAGGGATTATCACAGCCTTGCCGACAGCCACAATACCTGTGTTGTCGATCAGAAGAGTCCCGTCTTCGATAATGCCTTCAGGGCCAGACGTCCAGATGGTGGCATGGACGAACGCTACGGCTCCTGAAACAGCCGGTGCTGTAGTCCGGCCGAACGCGCCGAGCGGATAATTGATCTCGAACGAGGCGCGGACTGACTGCGTATCGGCATCCTTCGTCTCAACTACGGTTTCGGGTGTCGCGTCTTCTGACTTGTCAGCGGCTGCTGGAGCAGCCACCCGTACCGCGCTGGTGATGGCCGAACTGCCATCCGGCCAGACAATGCTGCCGATTGCCGCCGCGCGGTCTGTTTGGGCGGCATCTTTTTCGGTCAGTGTGAGCGAGATTCGAATCACGCCAGCGATGCCCCATTCCTTGCCATTGAATGTCGCCGACAGGGCCGTGTCGCTAAGTTGAACGCTCTCAAGGGTGATGATTTCCGGAGATTTCTGTTCCGCGCCGTCTGTTGATTCCGCCTTTGGCTGCTCTTCGGAATCAGGGCTAGCATCATTCGCCGCCGATGGTTGGCCCTCGCCGGCAGTCGCGTTATTGGCTTCAGCAGCAGTTTCTTCCTTCGCTATTTCGCGCTCGGGCTTTTGATCTTCAGCCTTTGGCACTGGCTGTCGAGAAACACGGCCTTTCAGCTTGCCATCCGTGTCCGTGATTTCGATAAAGAGCTGATCTGGAAACTCAGCAACCTTGGCGATTTGCAGTTCAAAGTGCCCGTCAGCTTTCCGCGCGGCCTCAGGTAAATGCTCAAACCGCAGACCATCCACCCATGTTTCGACGATCTTCGTTTCTTCTTTAAAGAGATCACCGTCGGTCACGACGAAACTGGCCAAGCGGCCTGCTTCCAAGGTGCCCAACTGATTCTCGACCCCTAGGATCTGCGCCGGACTCACTGTCAGGGCGCGCAACGCAGCTGTCTGTGACAGTCCGCGTGCGACGGCCTTTCGCAGATTTTTCAGGAAGTCTTTTTTGGAAGTCAAGCCTTCGGTTGTCAACGCAAAGCGAATCCCCGCAGTGTCAACTCGCGCAAGATTCTCGGGTGCGAGATCCCAGTGTAGCAGCGATTCGAGCGTCGCGTCTTGGGCCGCCTCGGGAGTGGCCACATTGGGGGGTAAAGGAAACGCGAGCGGCAAAATGAGCGAACACTTTGTGGCCGCGATTTCCGGCAACCGACGGTACTCATGGCCACTGCCTTTGATAATCAACGACAGTCCAAACTCACCAGCGAAGCGGTCGGCGCGGAGGACAAACTGTTCATTTGAGGCCGAGACGATAATCGGGATCGAATTGGCGATGACGGGGAGCAACGCGGCGAGTGCATCGTTGTGTTCCGGACGGGGAAGTGAACTGTCAGCGGCGAAAGCGGCCTGTGCGTCGCGATACCATTGGGCATCATACATGGCCTGGCGCGCCAGCGCGACGGCACCCATCGGACTTCCAGGGTATTCGTCACGACTTCGCCGCGGAACCGTCAACTGCAGGTGCTGAGCAACATTGCTGGCAAGTAACGCGGTATTGGCACCAGTTCCGCTCAGGGCCACCAGCGCGCTGCGACCTTGAATCACGCCGTCGGTCGGAGCGACAAGCTGCGCCACAAATCCCTGCTGGCGGAGGAGGGCGAGATCGGCGTTGGCGGGAAGTTGATCGGCGACAGACAACTGCGGTGTGACCTGACCGTTCCAATAGCGCGCGGAACCGTTGAGTCGTTCCGTCGAGATTGTTTGTTCAGAATAAGCATCAATGAAGCCGGCGTAGATCGTCTTCCCGGTCAAATTGAGTTCTTTGGCGTCTGCGGGAATTTGGACGTTCGCTCCGATTGCGACGATCCTGCCGTGCCGCACAACAATCGTCGCAGGTTCGGCCATCGCATCAGGCTGCGCCACGATCATGGCACCCGTGATGGCAAACACACTCGGAGGATTCGTCCGCAATGCTTCCTGCGGCGTTGAAGTCTGGTCGGCCCTCGCTTCGACAGCGAAGCAGGCCAAGAAATGCACAGTGATTAAAATCCGCAGCATCATGGTTTGTCCAAGTTCAGCGCGCAATGTCTCGGGAATCGGCAGATCATCGTGCAAGCCCCGCCGTCGTAAGTAAACAGCAGACGGGCTTAGGAATCCAAGATTTCGCAGTTTCACCCTCCGGCAATGGACCTAGAAAGCAGAATCATGCTGGCGCCGAGCCTCGCGGTCCAAGCGACGGTACTTGTGCGGTCGGGAAATGGTGACCAAGGAAAGTGATTTAACGAGAACGAGGCAAAGAACGTCTCAGCTCCCGAAATCGCGCCCGCTCGACATCTTTAATCGAGCGGCGCGGAAATTTCCAGCAGGTCGATCGCCGGTGAACCGTTACAGAAGATGGTTGCCATTCGCCCGTAAGTGACCTGTCCTTCTTTCATTTGCAGTCTGCTGACTAGGCTCGGTCCAGCAGTGAAACGAATAATGGCACCTAAATCCACATGCCGCAGCACGTTGTGTTGAATCAGAACTCGCCCAAGGGGAATCACACCCGCGAGGATTTCTTTTTTGACACACTCCGTCACGTAATCAAAATTGAAGCGGACGTAGCCCAGTTGCACGATCTTGTCAGAGCCGCTTTTTCGGAGCAGACTTCGCCGCAGATACAGATCATTCTGAAATCGCTGGTCAACCACCGTCACCTCGACCTCACACTGGTGAAACGCTTCCATGGTGACGGTCATGTGCAGTTCATGGACCAGCATCTGCCGATAGGGTTCGGGCGTAGCTTCCTTGGCAACGTGCTGCGCTGCCAGATAAAGCGGTTCCCCTTCCGGTTCAGGAAACAAGCTGACAAGTTCCTGAAGTTCGATCATCGGATTCACGGTGAGTTATCCTAACGCGGGCTTCGCCCGCAATACAATATGGCCCGAATACCTCCGCGGCGAGAATTTTTGCCCCGGATTAACGAGCATTAAATGAAGAGCGCACAGCGCGTTTTAAAAATTAAGACGCTCATTGGATGGCTTTGGTCTGACAAACAATCGGCGACTGCACCGCACAACACGCATCGTGTGCCCGGGTTGCGGTTCGTCACCCCGTACAAATTAACAAAGTCGTGAGTCGGAATAAAGGAGCGGATGTCGTGAACACTTTTTCAGCGACCGCAAACCATCATGGAGACTGTCTCTTCCTCCGCTCAATGGCTTTGCGATAGACGGCCACATATTCGTGAGCGCTCCGCGTCCATGACCAGTCACGTGACATCCCGTTGCGCACAATTTGGCTCCAGATGTGCGGTTGCTGGTAAACCCCGAGGGCTTTTTCAATCGTTTCTGCCAGCAACTCTTTCGAATAAGCCGCAAAAACAAAGCCCGTCGCCGTCTGCAGCGATTGCGATTCGGATTCAAAGTTTTCAACAGAATCCGCCAGCCCGCCTACTTTGCGGACAACCGGCACTGTCCCATAGCGGAGGCTATACATTTGATTGAGCCCGCATGGTTCGAAGCGACTGGGCATCAAAAACATATCGGCACCTGCTTCAATTTGGTGAGCAAGGGATTCATCGAACCCAATTTCGACAGCGACCTTGCTTGGATAGCGTTGGGCTAGGTCCCGCAATTGTCCTTCGTAGCGTGGGTCTCCGGTACCGAGAAACACGAGCTGCAGATCTTGGGCCAAAATTCGTTCGGCCGCGCCGGTAATCAGATCGAAACCTTTCTGGTCCGCCATGCGTGAAACCATCCCAAGCAACGGCACGTCGGGCCGCTGATCGAGATGCATTCGGCGCTGCAGATGCGCTTTGCACTGCCGCTTGCCAGTCGCCACCGTGTCGATCGAGTACGGCGCAGCAAGATGGTGATCCGTATCCGAATTCCAGACGTCATCATCAATCCCATTGAGGATTCCGACAAGATCGTCCCGGCGATGTGAAAGTAGGCCTTCTAGTCCGTAGCCTTCGTCCGGAGTACAGATTTCAGCGGCATACGTAGGACTGACGGTAGTAATTTGATCCGCAAAGGCGACGCCCGTCTTCAGGAGATTCAGATCGCCCCATGCTTCCATCTGATCTGGATTGAAATAGCGCCAGTCCATACCCGTGAGGGGCATATCGAAGTGCCAAAATCTGCCCTGATACGCCATGTTGTGAAGCGTCATCACGCTCCCCGTACGTTCAAAACCGGGACGACCGTGGGACTGCGTCTGCAGCAGGCCATTAATGAGGCCTGTCTGCCAGTCGTTGCAGTGAATCACATCCGGCCGCAGGATCATCTGCCGACAAATTTCCAGCACTGCACGGCTGAAAAAGCAAAAACGTTCGCAGTTGTCGACGTAGCCTTGACCATGCTCCTGATACAACTGGCGTCGGTCAAAGTATTCCGGTTGGCGGACCAACATCACCCGCACATTGGTATTCGGCAACGTCGTCCAGTTCACAGCGCCAAGGACCGCGCGCCCATTCATCATGAGCGAAAATCGCAACCCCGTATCGTGGATCGCAGGCAACGATGTGTTGTTTTGTCGCAGCAGAAAATAATCGGGCAGCATCAACGTGACGTCGTGACCGAGTTGGCCGAGCGATTTTGCGAGCGCCCCGGCCACGTCGGCCAGTCCACCTGTTTTGGAAAACGGCACAGCTTCGGACGCCGCGATGACGATGCGTAATGTTTCTCGTGGACTAGACATGCAGATATCTTACGGAATAGGATCGTGCAGAATTATCGCGGATCTTCGGCGAAACCGTGAAATAGACAATGTGTAATCGCTGTGTCGGAAGAGTCAACTGTCAGACTGGTGGCTCTTTCGTGGGAAAGTGGGCGCTTTTTAGAAAGTCTTCAGGACACGCAGGTTGCTCCGAATCTTCCGTTAATCGAGCGATGGTTCCTCGCCCCAGCGATTCATCAGCGTATGTTCAACCTGCAGATGGTCCAGAATTCTGGCTACGACAAAATCTACCAGATCTGCGATCCGCATCGGCCTGTGATAAAAGCCGGGCATCGACGGCATGATTGTGGCTCCAGCCTGACTGAGACGCGTCATGTTTTCGAGTTGAATCAGACTCAACGGCGTCTCGCGGGGCACAAGGACCAGTGGTCGCCGTTCCTTCAAATGAACATCCGCCGCGCGTTGAATCAGATTTGTGGATGCGCCAGTTGCGATGGCCGATAACGTGCCCATCGAACACGGACAGATCACCATCCCACTGGTGCGAAACGAACCGCTCGCAATTCCAGCGGAATAGTCGGATGTCCCGTAGGCGCGCACAGAACCGTGGCTTGGTGCGGCATTTGAAGTCGCTGGTGGGCAAAATCCCCAAGCACTCGCGATTGGCCCAGCGAGGGTGTGCTCAATCATCGCCGTCCACTCTTCCGACGACGCACCGTTGCGAGGAAACTCGGCTGCCAGTTCGCGCGCCATCACCTGTCGAGCCGCTCCGCTGACAACCAGATGCAGATTTTTTCCAGCCGCAAGCAGCAACTGAGCCAGCCTCAAGGCATAAGCAGAACCACTGGCCCCAGTAATCGCCAGCACAACATTATTCGCACTCATCAGACGCCACTCCGGCAGAACGGGTAGGGACAGGCCACAGGCGGATTATTACCAGTCAGCAGCGGATTCCACAGCGCGCATGCTTTCATGCGCAAAATATCGATGAATCACTCAATAAATCCAGCAAGTGGTGTTAAGCTGCCATGAGTGGGCTAAAATCGGCCATATGATGTCCAAAATCAACATGAACCCGCTTCCGCCGCAGAGGCAGGGGCCCTTTGAAACATCAGGCAATGAAATTATGCTGCCGCTCGGTATCCCAGACACAAATCCGACTTCGATCTTTGAATACTTTCGCGGCAACTACGGAACAGAGTTGCTCACGGCTGCCGTTGCCCATTTTGACGTGTTTGGGCGACTGGCAAAGCAGCCACGGACGCTGGCTGAATTGCAGTTGGAGCTGCGTCTCGCTGAACGGCCGGCGATCGTCTTGACGACGGCGCTGCGGGCGATGCAGTTGCTAGAAAAGAATCCGGCCGGGCAGTTTGAACTCACGGCGATCGCAGCCGAGCATCTGGTGCGTGGTCAGGAATTTGACGTCGGCAGCTATTTGAGCCTCGCCGCAACGTCCCCGGGGGTTATGGAAATGGTGGAGCGACTTCGTACAAATCGTCCGGCGGGATTGTCGGGCGATGAAGCGGGGGCCGCGTTTATTTATCGCGACGGTATGAAGTCGGCCATGGAACAGACGCAATTGGCCGCGCACTTCACGCTGGCCCTGTCAGGCCGCGCAAAAAATGTAGCGCCGATGATGGCCACGCAAATCCCGTTGCAAAATGCCACGATACTGTTAGATGTCGGCGGCGGAACGGGGATTTACAGTATCGCGTTTTTGCGTGCTAACCCCCAGCTTCGCGCGATTGTTTTCGATCGTCCCGAAGTCCTAAAAACGGCCGAAGTTTTTGTCGCCGACTACGGGGTTGCCGCTCGACTGCAGTTGCAGTCGGGCGATATGTTCGCCGATCCGCTGCCGCACGCAGATGTGATTCTGTTGTCCAATATTCTGCATGACTGGGACGTCACGGAGTGTCAGACCTTGATCCATCGCTGTGCTGCCGCGCTCAATCCCGGCGGCCGATTGATCATTCACGACGTGCTGCTCAACGATGAACTCGACGGGCCGCTACCCATCGCCCTGTATTCGGCTGCCCTGTTTACGCTGACCGAGGGTCGGGCATATAGTGCGTCAGAATACAACGGCTGGCTGAGGAACGCTGGGCTGCAACCTCAACCGCCGATCGCTACATTGATTCATTGCCACGCAATCGTGGCTCGGAGTTCTTAACCGTGTTTCTGATTCGACAGTTGCGAATTCGTAGCTTGGACATTCATGTCCGAGTTATTGGCCATGGACTATGGAATAATCGAACAACTCTCTCGGCACAAAAACCTTCGTTTCGGGGGTGTTTCATGGCCATCGGACGGACATGAATGTCCATCCTACATAGCATTTTTCAAAGAATTAAGAGTCCTGTGATGCTTCGTTTTTGTCTGTTTCTGTGTGTGGCCCTTTTCCCTTGCAGCCGCGTATTGTTCTCTCAAACACTGGACGACGAATTGCGCCAGTCGCCTGCCACAGAGTTGGCGGCGCAGTCGCGACTGCAGGGCGATGCGGCGCGTGGGGCAGTTGTGTTTTTTCAGCATCAGATGGCATGTTCCAAATGCCATTCCGTGGGAGGTTCTCTGCCATCGTCGCTCGGTCCGGATCTTGCCACGCTGGCGAAAGATCTGACAGATGAATCGCTGGTGGAATCTGTGCTTTTGCCCTCGAAAGTCATTCGAAAAGGCTTCGATTCGGTCACGGCCGTCACACATGAAGGCCAGACGATTGTGGGCCTGCTCGTCGAACGCACGCCGGACACGCTGGTGATTCGCGATGCCGCCCGTAACGGCGAACAGGTGACATTGAAGACTACAGATCTGGAAGACTTCGTTCAGAACACGGTCTCGATCATGCCCGCCGGTCAGATGAATCAGCTGGCCAGTCGTCAGCAATTCTTCGACCTCCTGCGATACCTCATGGACATTCGCGACGGCGGGGCCGCTCGTGCGAAAGAACTGCAGCCGTCACCATCACTGTTGACGTTTACGGTTCCGGAGTATGAACAGCACATTGATCATGCCGGGATGATTGCAGCGTGGAACACGGATTCCTTGGAACGCGGTGAAGCAATCTATCGGCGCGTCTGCATGAACTGTCACGGAACCAGAGACCAGCCGGGTTCATTGCCCACGTCACTGCGATTCGCTTCGGGAAAATTTCGTAACGGAAGCGATCCGTTGACAATGTACCAGACGCTGACGCGCGGCTTTGGCCTGATGGCTGCTCAAACGTGGATGGTACCGTCTCAGAAATATGACGTGATTCACTACATCCGCGAGATCTACCTGAAGCCACACAATCCAACGCAGTTCGTGGACGTCGATGCCGCGTATGTCGCGCGACTTCCCAAGGGCGACACGCGCGGTCCGGAACCGAGTCTGATCCAGCCATGGAACGCGATGGATTATGGCCCGAGTCTGACTCATACGTATGAAGTCCCCGGTGCCGCTCACAATATCGCGTACAAGGGAATCGCTGTGCGGCTGGATCCAGGTGCGGGAGGCGTCTCACGCGGCCGTCACTGGATGATGTTTGATACCGACACGCTGCGTATGGCGGCCGCATGGAGTGCTCAGGATCCGCCGAGTGCCGAACAGAATTTCATCGATTGGCGAGGCATCCAGTTTAACGGTGAGCATCAGATTCATCCGCGCGTCACAGGCACCGTGGTTGCTTCAAATCCGACTGGTCCGGGCTGGGCGAATCCGGCGACAAATCAGTTTGTCGATGATCAGCGTGTGCTCGGTCGCGACGGACGGATGTACGGTCCGTTGCCCCGTGCCTGGGGGCAGTTTCGCGGCGTGTATTATTATGGGCAGCAGGTTGTGCTTTCGTATGCGATTGACGGCACGGATGTATTGGAGTCGCCATCGTTGCTCGATGCCGATGATAAGTCTCCGCCGACGTTTCTCAGGACGTTTAATATCGGTCCGCGTGCCCGCGATCTGACACTGCAGATCGCAGAACAAGAGAACGCAATTGTGAGCGGGACGGCGCTAGCCGCCGGTGCCGGAAACGCTGACACAGGTGCGGCGACAACCGTCAAATTTGGCCCTCCACCAACTGACGGCACAGCCGCCATTCTGGCGACGAGTCTCGTCTTCGACGGACAGACATTCCTCGAAATCGCTGATGGCAGTGCGTTCGATGTGACGGCGAAAGACTTCACCATCACCGCGCGAGTCCAGACCCGTGTCGGAGGAACCATTTTTGCCATCGCGAAGCCCGAACCGAAATGGACTCCGGATGGTCAGGCACTGTTCGTACGCGACGGACAACTGACGTTCGATATCGGCTGGGTGGGCGCTGTGACATCGAAAAAGAAGATCGATGACGGACGGTGGCACAACGTTGCCGCGACGTGGACGAAATCCAGTCAACAGCTTCAGTTGTTTATCGATGGAAAACCGGATGGCACGGGAACACTGGCCGCAGGCCAAGCGCTGACAGGTGCCGTGGCGCGGATCGGATTTACGGCTCCCGATTTCCCCGGGCCGGAGCCATACTTTGAGGGCGAACTTGCCGAAGTTCGCTTTTATCAGCGACGGCTGACCGATGAATTGAAAACACCTGAGACTCTGGCGGCGGCGACCGAAGGCCTGATTGCTCGCTGGGACCTGACCGGAGCTGTCGGCGCATCGATCCCGGAGGCAGGCGGTCACACGCACGAGGCTGTAGTTCGACGCGGTGATTCTCCAGGGCCAGCGAATTCCTCGCTGCTGGCTGGTTTTTCTCCGGCCACGGTGCCTCTGAGGTGGTCAGCGCAGGATGGTCGACTGACGTTGACGATTCCAGCGGGAGCCGAAACATTGAGATTTACGACGTGGCTATCGGCGGAATCCAGCAACGAGAACCCCGAGGCATCGCGGAAACCTGTCATCACCAACGCCGATCAGGATCTCGAGCCGCTCACTCTCGGCGGCCCCGCGCGGTGGGGTCAGAAGTTGACGACAGCCACGATCACCGGTACTGACGGCGGTCCGTTTGCCACCGACATCCTCACGGCCCCGGAATCCAATCCGTGGCTGGCGCAAACCCGCTTCACAGGCCTCGACTTCTTCGCTGACGGGCGCATGGCGGTGTGTTCGTGGGACGGTGATGTCTGGATTGTGGACGGATTCCTGAACGGTGCTCAACTGACGTGGCAGCGAATTGCGTCCGGCATGTTCCAGCCGCTCGGCCTGAAAATCGTCGATGACCAGATCCATGTGACGTGTCGCGATCAGTTGACCGTGCTGCATGATCTGAACGGAGACGGCGAGGTTGATTATTACCAGTGCCTCAACAACGACCATCAGGTGACGGAGCATTTCCATGAATTTGCGATGGGCCTGCAAACCGACGCAGAAGGAAATTTCTATTATGCCAAATCAGGTCGACACGCGCTCGAAGCGGTCGTACCTCATCATGGTACGTTGTTGAAAGTCAGCAAGGATGGTTCGCGCACGGAGATCTTGGCGACGGGTTTTCGAGCGGCCAATGGAGTCTGCCTGAATCCGGATGGCTCATTCGTGGTGACCGATCAGGAAGGTTTCTGGAATCCGAAGAATCGTATCAACTGGGTGACGCTGGATCCCGGTGGCAAGCCAAAATTCTATGGCAACATGTTCGGCTATCACGATGTCACTGACACGTCGGACGCAGCAATGGAACCGCCCTTGTGCTGGATCACGAATGCATTTGACCGTTCGCCGGGCGAACTCCTGTGGGTCAACAGCGATCGCTGGGGACCGCTAAATGGATCGCTGTTGAACTTGTCGTACGGCTACGGCAAAGTGTTCCTTGTGCCTCATGAAAACGTCGACGGGCAAATGCAGGGTGGCATGATGGAGCTGCCGATTCCGTCATTTCCCACGGGCGTGATGCGCGGTCGATTTCATCCCGCCGACGGGCAGCTCTATCTCAGCGGCATGTTCGCCTGGGCCGGCAGTGCGACTCAACCCGGCGGACTCTACCGCCTGCGAGCCACCGGCAAGCCGATGCAGCTGCCGCTGCAACTGCACGCCACTAGGTCAGGCCTGAAGTTGGTTTTCACCGAGCCGCTCGATGCGAAGTCCATTGATCCGGCAAACATTCATGTGAAGACATGGTCACTGAAGCGCACGAAGAATTACGGCTCCGAGCACTACGATGAAAAACCGTTGACGATCAGATCTGCATCCCTGTCCGACGACGGACGAACTCTGACCATTGACGCCGACGATCTTCGACCGACATGGTGTATGGAGATTCGGTACAGCCTGAAATCTGCGGATGGTGACAGCATCGACGGAACGATTCACAACACGATTCATCGATTGAGCGAATAGAATTCGCGGTGTCCTCAGACGTCTGTTCTTAGCCGCATATGAACGGCGATGAACACGGATGAAAATACGATCGTCGCTTAGGGTTGCGGGCGAAGCCCGTCCTAATTTTTTCAGCGGCAATGAGGATAATCAATCATGCCGCAGCGGTTGCGGAACTGCTTGGCTGCGACCGTGGCCGATATGCGGGATCTGCCGTCCGATCAATTTCGTCCGCTGCTGCGGTGTCGCCGTCCTGCATCCGCAGAGCAATCAATTCCAGACGTCCCATTTCTGCGTTCACGAATTCAGCCCACATCGTCATTTCTTCGCGCGGCAATTCGGGCGGGACGGTCATAGGAGTGCCGGCAATCAGGATCACTTTTGAAAATGGCTTTGGAATGACCATGTCGGACCAGTGTCCCGGAATCGTCCAGTAACGATTGCAGACCAATGCCGTTGGCACGATGGGACGCCTGGAACGCGAGGAAATGTAAACGATGCCTTCCTTCATTTCTCGCCGTGGCCCGCGTGGCCCATCGGGAGTCATCGCCAGATGCAGATCAGGGCGATCTAGGATTTCCCGAACAGCTTCCGCACCCCCGCGACTGGTGCTGCCACGTACGGGTTGAATCCCAGCGATGAAAGCTGAATCCGCGAGGTAGCCACCGTCGCGATGCTGACTGATCAATCCCGCTAGATGCCATGTGCGAAGCGAAAACACAGCCAGCACTATTTGATCATGCCACATGCAGAACGTGAATCGTTGCGTACCCTGCGGTCGGGCGTAAGGGGTGGCATCATCCACGATTTGGCGATGCTGCACGCGAACCGTCAGGAACAACAGCCTCAAACAGCACGTTGCCAAATAAGACAGAACTAGGTTCAACCAACGTGCGCGAATTTTCATCGGCTTCCGTGCCCTCGAGAGAAAAGCCCGACTGGTGGGAGTGGCGGAAAGTGGGAGAAGTTGACATCCAGCGGCAACTTTAAGCAGCCGATTTTACCGAATTTGCAAGGTTTTGTTGAGGCCAAAACCCGGCGGGTCAGATCCAAATTCCCAGCGTACGAATGTGCATCAAAAGGTCGTTTTGAAACGCTACGTTGTGTTGATGGATTTCGACTCGTCCACGACTACTGCATAAAAAAGCTGAAATTTTAACAAAAGATCTTGGCAAGTGTTAGTTTTTGGCTAAGATCGTCGCGAGTCACATTACAGGAGATTGGTGTGTGTTTGAAGTGAAGAAGTCTTAGTGTGACCAAGTTCGATTTGGGTTCATTCGCTTGAGGCAGTTGACGCTGCCTGCGGCGGTTTCCATCCTATGTTCGGGGGTGCCGAACAACGCTCGCGTGATCGATTAAGGAGACGTTTCTGTTCTTCGGTTCTTGTTTATTTGCGGGTGTTCATTCCAGAGCGGCTTCAACTTCGAAAGGAGTTGAAGCCGTTTTTTATTGCCATTTTTGATTGAGCGCTCCACATTTGTGATGTTGCGATACAGCTAGCTACGGTCATTGTGAGGCTCGGGTCTAGGGAAATCTTGCCTCGTCGGAATAATCGTGTCGAATAAAAGTAGAATTCTTTGTGAACGTTAGATGAATTGGCCTGCTGGTTTGGAAGTCCTGCGAATGACTGGGTAGACTGTCTTTCCGACGGGAATGCGTGAATTGACAGCGGACTCACCGCGACCAGATCACGCCGCACCTCCCAATTCTCAGACAATTCACTACTCACGGGAGTCTCTACTCATGGCAATTCGATCTCGCCGCGAATTTCTGAAACTGGCCAGTCTGGCAGGTCTTGCAACAGCCGCTGCACCTTACTGGTTCGCGCCGTCATCGTTTGCCTCTCCGTTCCGCAGTCCTAATGCTCGCCCGATTCTGGGGTGTATCGGGACGGGAGATCGCTGGAACGCCGTCGGCCCGAATGCGATGGCATTTTCCGACTGTGCGGCTGTCTGCGACGTCGATCAGGCACATGTGGAAAAAGGCAAGGCGAAGGCTTTAGAAATGCAGCGGAAGCCTGGCGCGGAACGCACGGTCGATATGTATGAAGACTATCGTCGAATTTTAGATCGACCAGACATTGACGTCGTGACCATAGTGACTCCCGATCACTGGCACACGAAAATCGCCATCGAAGCGATGAAGGCTGGCAAGGATGTGTATTGTGAAAAACCGCTGACGTTAACCATTGACGAAGGCAAGATGATCCGCAAGGTTCTGGATGAAACGGGTCGAGTATTCCAAGTGGGTACGCAACAGCGCAGCGAAATGGGTCTAAATTTTTTGCGTGCTGTGGCATTAGTTCGTGAAGGTCGGATTGGCGAACTCAGGACAGTGACTGTCGCCATTGGTGGGGCTCCCTCGAGTGGGCCGATTGATGTAGCTGAGGTGCCGAAGGGCTTAAACTGGGACATGTGGTTGGGGCAGGCTCCGCTGACCGAGTATCGCTTCAAAGACACCGACGGGAAGTATGGGAAATCCCGCTGTCACTATGAGTTCCGCTGGTGGTATGAATACTCCGGTGGCAAGATGACCGACTGGGGCGCGCATCATGTGGACATAGCGGCATGGGCCTTTAATCTGGAAAACACCGGGCCGGTGAAAGTGGAACCTGTCATGGCCAAACATCCCGTACCGTATGAAAATGGGATGCCGACAGATCCTACCCAGTACAACGCGGCGACGGAATTTCACGTCACCGCAACTTTCAAAAATGAGGCTGTGCTACATATTCGTGATGATGCCAAAGATCTGGGCTTTGACAATGGTCTGATGCTAGAAGGAACCGACGGTCACATCTTTGTGAACCGAGGCAAACTGACCGGTGAGGCAGTGGACAGTATGAAAGATAATCCCATCAAGGAAGAAACGCTAAAAACGCTCTACAAGGGCAAGCAGCCCGGCAATCACATGCAGAATTTCTTTGAGTGCATTGTTGACCGAACTCAGCCGATCAGCGATGTTCACAGTCATCATCGAGCGATGACGGTTTGCCATTTGGCGAATATCGCCATTCGCCTAGACCGGACTCTCAATTGGGATCCCGATACTGAACAGATCGTGGGCGATCCTGAAGCAGCAAAATGGCAGGCACGTGAACAGCGCAAAGGTTACGAAATTCAGGCGTAATTTTTGTGGGCTCTAACCTATCAGTATTCGCGAAGTGCGGCCACTTTGTGCAAGCAGGCCGATTCTTCATCTTGTTCGGAGATGTTCATGCATGAAAGTGCAGTCGGTCAGGAATCAACACCTGGACTGTCCTACTTTGTCGATGTGTTTGATCGCGTCGATCTTTTCGACAGAATCGACAATCAAACGGTGGTCAGGTTGTCGTGCCTTGGACAAAAATCGGGATTCGCGAGTGTAGAATCTGTACAGAAATCAACGGGGATCGCGGTTCGGCGGATGCTAAAGTCTGGCGTCCAGTCTGTCGATGTTGCCACGGCCGTCTTCGACAAACTTTGCCGTGTATCCGCGTATGCGCCGGCAGATTTTTCGGTAGTTCTGCTGTGTCATTCCGGGGTGGATGATGAATGTGCCGCGCAGATGGCCTCCGCCGTTGAACGACACTATCAGTTGTCTCCCCAGACCGTACGGCCGTATAACTTCGGCTGCAGTGGATTCCTGAAACTGCTGCAGGAAGGCACATTACTGCTCGCCGATCGCAGGAACATGAAACGCATCGCGCTGCTGAATGTTGAAACACCTGAAACATGGCATGATGGATCAGATCGACTTTTCTGTGGAATCGTGTCAGCGGGTGCCACCGGTGTCGTGCTTGAACGCAATCTGGGAATGCCGATCTCTGTGATCCGAGCCGATGACTTTGCCATATCTCCCTCGTTGCGGCCTAATCCAGATCCGTTGTTTCGGAAAGAGACAGGGCCGGTCTATACATTTCGAGGTGACACGATCAGTCGTACCGTGATGCGGATGAATGCGGAAACCGTATTTTTGAATGGCATCGAATTGATGCTCAACAACCTACGTTCGGCTGTGGCATCCATCGATTTACAACCCGGTCAGCGCGTGATTGTGATTCCACATCAACCCAGCGGAAAGTTACTGAAGGCGCTAATTGCCGCTGCGCGACTTGAGTATCCAAGTTTTGAGTTTTTGAATAACCTCAACAATTTTGGCAACACGATTTCAGCAGCTGTACCAACCATTATGGCGCGCCTGCCGCAGGTGATAGAGCAGAATGGCGGTCAGCCGATCCGCCACGGTGATCTCATTATTTTACTAGCTGCAGGGATCTGTATGCACGAGATTGCCAACCATATGTCCGCTGGGCATGCGTGCCTCGAATGGGTGTCCGCAGAAACAAGTGTCGCCCGCATCGAGTCCGTGGTCATGATGCGGTAAATCTCCTGACTCGAGGAATGATGGACAATGCGGAGCACAGGCTCACTCCTCGTAATGAGCATGATGGCAGCGGTACTGTCAGCGGCATACTTGGCAGACGATGCTGACATTCCACATCACCGGATAGCAAAAGATATTCTGTATCGAAGCGAAGACGGAGCTTTGACGGATACCATGCGAGAACGTTGCCGACTAGACGTGAAATCGCCGATAGCGGCTTCAGGGTTACCCGTGGTAGTCTGGTTTCATGGGGGAGGGCTGACTGGCGGAGCGCGATCCTTTCCAGCGGAACTCCATCGCCAGGATCAGGTTGTCGTGACAGTCGGATACCGGTTGCATCCCGACGTGAAAGCGCCAGCGTATATTGAGGATGCGGCAGCTGCGGTCGCTTGGGTGTTTCAGCATATCGAAGAGTACGGTGGCGCGGCGGACAAAATTGTCGTGAGTGGACATTCCGCTGGCGGCTATCTCGCCAGCATGGTCGGCCTCGACAAACGTTGGTTGGAGGTGCACCATATTGACGCAAATCGGATCGCCGGACTTGCGCCTCTCAGCGGCCAGATGATTACTCACTTCACGATCCGAGCGGAGCAGGGTCTCGAAAAGACACAACCCGTGATAGATGGCTTTGCACCGCTTTATCATGTACGGAAGGATGCACCGCCGATCCTGCTAATTACCGGTGATCGGGAACTGGAAATGCTGGGACGCTACGAAGAAAATGCATACATGTGGAGAATGTTAAAAATCGTCGAACACGGCGATGTTACGCTCCATGAACTGGGTGGCTTCGATCACGGCGGGATGGCAGCACCCGCATTCCCGCTGCTTGTGAAATTTGTGGCTCGAGTGACGCAGAAGTTACCATAACGGCGAAAGAAGCAGATGCCGCATTTTACGGACGTCCCCGCTAAGATTCGCACGAAGTTGGGCGGTTATCGAACCATCACCTGCCTGCCCGTGCAATGGGGCGATCAGGACGCATTCGGGCATGTCAACAACGTAGTCTACTTTCGCTGGTTCGAATCCGCGCGAGTTGATTTGCTGAATGAGTGCCATTCTGCCGTCACGATGAGCGGCACGGGACTCGGCCCGATTCTGGCTTCAGTGAAGTGTGACTACCGTCGGCAGTTGCGGTTTCCGGACACCGTGTATATCGGGTCGAAAATCACACGTGCGGGGCGTTCCAGCGCCGAGATGACGCATGCCATCGTCAGTCGTGAACAAGGCGAAATCGTAGCGGAAGGCGTTTCCGTCATTGTTGTCTTCGATTACACCACACAGCGTGTGACTCGAATTCCGGATGATTTGCGGCAGCAGTTTGACGAGTCAATTCAGGGCACCGACCAAGCCTGAAGCGATCGAAGGTCGCTCGCCAAGATCAGACCGGTGAACTCCGCGCGGGCTTTATGGACGTGTTTTGTCGGAGCCGGAATCGTCAGAATTCGGCCATGCACATTGTCCGCCTCCGAATTCTTGCGAATCCGGCTACACTCCACTTTTGCTCGCGCGGAGAATAATCGGAGTGAGTCATCAATGTCTGGTTCCAGTCGGATCAATATCCCCAGAATTCGCTGGTCTGATTGCGCGAGCCGTCGCTTTCTCATCGCTGCCGTCGTCGCGACGTATTTCATGGTCGGTCATGCGACAGGGCAGGCGGGCGAGACGACAGTTGTAATTGAGTGTTGCAACCTGTTTGATTCCGCATCAGGGACGATGCTGCCTGAGCAGACAATCGTGATGAGAGGATCACAGATCATCTACGCGGCGGGGATAGATGATGTACCCGACATACCCGCTGATGCGACAAGAATCGACGGCCGCGGGAAATTTGTACTACCGGGATTGATCGACGCTCATGTGCATGTCGTACATGTACTCGACTTCGCACACGTGACCGGCGATGAAGTGCTGCCGCTCTATCTTGCGGCTGGTGTCACCTCGATCCGCAGTACCGGGGACGAAGTCGTGGCGGCCACCCTTGTCGCGCGATTTGCCGCAGCGCATCCGGAGTTCTGCCCGCGTGTCTTCACCTGCAGTCCGCTGCTCGACGCAGATCCTCCGATTCATCGGGACGTCGGTCGTGCCGTGACCGATCCGACCAGGGTACCGGAGCTGTTTGACGACTTGGAACGTTGGAGTATCACGACGGTGAAGATTTATGCGGGTACATCGCGACCGGTCGGCCGTGCTATTATCGAAGAAAGCCATCGCCGAGGACTGTTTGTGACGGCACACCTTGGAAATTACTCAGCCCAAGATGCGGTGGCCGATGGCGTGGATGGTCTGGAACATATCTGGTCTGTGTTCAACTACGTGATCCCGCCCGAAGTGACAGGTCAGCCGGGCCACCGGGGGCAACTGGATCTCAACAACCCGCTTTGTGATGCGCTGGTGGCGGAGTTGGCTCGGCGGAGAACTTTTGTCGATCCCACGCTGGCCGTCTTTCGAAACATGATTTTGCTGCCCGATGTGCCTGAGATCCATGATCATCCTGACAATGCACTCGTGCCCAAACGGTTGCGCGAATTCTGGCCGGTGTATCTGCAGCGAACCGGCTGTCCACAGGGCGGATCACTTGATGATCGCGGCCGGGAATTCGCCAAATATCAGGAGCTGACCGGCAAGCTTTATCGCGCTGGTGTGCCGCTGCTGGTGGGGACCGATTCGCCAGAACCCCAGGTGACGCCGGGTTTCGCGCTGCATCAGGAACTGGAAATGCTGGTCGAATCAGGAATGCCGCCGGCTGCCGTTTTAACTGCCGCGACTTTGACCAACGCGACGGTCCTTGGCGAACATGAGCGCCTCGGATCAATCTCGGTGGGTAAGACAGCCGACATGCTGTTGTTGACTAAGAATCCCCTCGACGATATTCGCCACTCACGGAGTATCCAACTGGTGATTCATCACGGGCTGATTTGTCGTCCGGATGAGTTGCTGAAAAAAGTGCCGTCTGAATAATGGAAATCACACAACCCGGCAGCTTCGTGAACTGTCGTTTTAGTCTTCAATGTCGGCATTTTCGTTTAACGGCGAGCCGCAGGCGTAGGTGAAACTTGGCAGCGACGCCTGCGGCTTGCCGTTAAACGATTAAAACCATAGTCCCCGCGTGAACAGGAAACGGCGGAACAAACATGCCCGCAATTTTTGAATATCGGCTTCAGGTGACAGCGGACGAAATCGATGGCGTCGGGCATGTCAACAATATCGAATATCTGCGGTGGATGCAGCAAGCGGCTGTCGCGCATTCGACGGCTCAGGGTTGGCCGTCGCAAGCGTATCACGAGCTTGGACAGGGCTGGGTTGTGCGTTCGCATTTCATTGAGTACCTAGTCCCAGCGTTTTTTGGCGATGATATCGTGGTGCGCACATGGGTGTCCGACATGAAACGTGTCACTTCAATGCGGCGATATGAACTGCTGCGCATGGCTGACGGAAAGCAACTGGCGACTGCCTCCACAAACTGGGCTTTTGTGAAGTTTGCGACTCTGCAACCGTGTCGCGTCCCGGCAGAAGTGCTGCAAGCGTTCGAACTTGTGCCGGATGCGAATTCGCGAGAGTGCGGACCGATTCGCGCCAAATTACCCGATCCCTGAATTTGGCGGGAGCGGATGGTTGAACCAGGGCACTGGTTTTGACAAAGTGCGACAGATTCACGCAATATACCCGACGCGGTCATGATTGTGAGAATTGGCGAGCGGCAGGCGTCAGCTTGCCGGTACAAAAACGAGGTACCGGAGGGCTCACGCCACGCCACTCCGCTCGCCGGACTTATTGCTGGCCGCGCGGAGTTTCGCTTCGAGGCACGACGATTCTTTCTCAGGCAGGCTTCCGGGCATTTACACAGATCATCACTCATGACTCAATCCGCAGGAGATCTCCTTGCACGCTGATTTTTCTTCATCTGACGAACAATCTTCATCGGCCAGCGGCCCTTGGTATAAAGAATTGAACCGGTATCACTGGTTTGTGTTGTTGATCGCAGCTCTCGGATGGCTGTTTGACACGATGGATCAGCAGTTGTTCAATCTGGCGCGTGTGCCGGCCATGAAGGAACTGTTGCCGCATGCGGTGGGACAGGCGCCGGAAAAAGATATGGTCACCTTTTACGGGGCGTTGGCCACTTCTGTATTCATGATTGGCTGGGCCACGGGCGGACTAATTTTCGGCGTTCTTGGCGATCGCATAGGGCGAGCCAAAGTCATGCTCTGGACCATTCTGATCTATTCCGTCTGCACTGGCCTGAGCGCGTTCTCCGTCGGATTTTGGGACTTTGCTTTTTATCGATTTCTGACGGGGCTTGGGGTCGGCGGAGAGTTTGCCGTCGGTGTTTCCTTGGTAGCTGAAGTGATGCCGTCGAGGGCTCGACCGTTTGCCCTCGGAATGCTGCAGGCCTTGTCGGCTGTCGGTAATGTGTCGGCCGCATTGATGAACATCGCATTGGGTCAGGTTGAAAGCGCTGGAGGTCTGGAAAACCTTGTTGTGGCCGATACTCCGATCAAAGCATGGCGAATCCTGTTCATTATTGGAACGCTGCCAGCTTTTCTGACAATCTTCATCCGGAGAAATCTGAAGGAGCCCGAAACGTGGAAAGCTCAGGCAGATGCCGGACTGGGCAAACAACTTGGCTCATTCAGTGAACTCTTCAGTAACCCGGTCCTGAGAAAGAATGCCATCGTTGGACTGATCATGGCTTCGTCAGGGATTATTGGTTTATGGGGGATCGGTTTCTTCAGTTTCGACTTGCTGTCTCCCGTGTTCCGAAAACACTTCGAGGCTCAGGGTCTCGCGGAAAACGTCGTCAGCGGCAAAGTTGCCACATGGGTTGGTATCACTTCTGTGATGCAGAACATCGGCGGCTTCCTCGGAATCTATGCCTATAGCCATCTGACCAGTATCTTTGGGCGAAAACCGGCGTTTGCGGTGTCCTTTGTGGCTGCCATGCTGAGCACGGCTCTGGTGTTCTGGAACCTTGACCAGTTCCACGAGATCTTCTGGATGATACCGCTGATGGGTTTCTGTCAGCTTGCACTGTTCGGTGGTTATGCGATCTATTTTCCGGAACTGTTCCCGACGCGTCTGCGTTCCACCGGCATCAGTTTTTGTTACAACGTCGGTCGGTATGTCGCTGCGGCAGGGCCTTTTGCGCTCGGGTTGCTGACCAGCAAAGTCTTTACAGAGGCCAACGGCTATGAGGCCGGCATGGGGATGAGATACGCAGGCGTGGCCATGTGTTCGGTATTTCTGATTGGTCTGATCGCCCTGCCGTTCGCGCCAGAAACCAAGGGTAGGCCGCTACCAGAATAGTTTGACGAAGCGATAGCACTACGTAGGCAAAGTCGCGCGGCCGACTCGGATGCCTGTCGATCCACCTCGAAAATAACGCCGCGACGAGAGGACCAGTTGTCTCCTTGTCGAAACCGACCAGTGAAGCGTTTACCATGCATGAGCGATCCGGCATCCCCTTCCGTCGCATGACGGCTATTGGCTTTTCTGTGTCGCTGCTCGCGGTGTTGGCCGGCTGCGGTGGCACTTCCCTACCACGCCACGCTGCGTCTGATTCTTCCGAAGTTTCTGACACAGCGGCGGCTGAAACGAAACGCGAAGCGGAGCGGCCAGCGGCATCCGAAGAGACGTCAACCGTCACAGGAGCGCCTGCCGCAACGTCACAATCACCGCCAACGGTCGAGCAAAACATGCTGGCCAGTCGCGCGGGTTCGAATACCTCCGGGAATCCTCCTGCCGCCGCATTGGTTCCTCCGCAGCGATTTCGTTTGCCCGATGATCGACCAGCCTTGAACCGCGACGAGCTCATGGCAGAAGGAGTGCGGGTCGTAGAATCGGAACACTTGATTCTGGTCACCGACCTTCCGCTGGAATCCGTGGTTGATCTGCCGCCACTGGCCGACGCATTGTTTGCAACGCTGGAGCAGCGTCTGGGAAAACTGGCTCCCGACATAGCCGGCACGAAATTTCAGGTCACCGGATTCCTGATGGATGCGCGAGATCGTTTTGAACGCGCCGGTGTCCTGCCTTCGGAAGAATATCCGATTCGGCATGGTCGGCATCTGGGTTATCGGTTCTGGATGAACAACCAGACGGCAGACTACTACCGTCGGCATTTGCTGCTGCATGAATTTGTCCACTGCTTTTTAATGTGCGAATTTGGGATGCTCGACATTCCGCCATTGTGGTACACCGAAGGCATTGCCGAGTATTACGCGACTCATCGCATGTACGCAGACGTCCTGAAGAGCGAATTCGGAATCCTGCCATCGACTGTCAATGGATTTGAAGGCTGGCATCGGATTGCAGAAATTCGCCGACACTTCAATCAGGAGCCCTCAGTAACGGGTGAGCTGGCTGACATCGTGCCCCTTCAGACCGTCCTGCATCCGCCTGCCTCCAAGTTTCAGGACGATTCACAATATGCCAATGTGTGGGCCTTGGTGTGGCTCATCAATCATCATCCGGAACTGCAACCTGACTTCGCCGCCGTTGCCGCCTGTCGTTCGCGGCAGCAGTATGAAGATGCGATTGGCGAGATTCCGGAACTGGTATGGAAGCAACTGGATCAGGTCTGGCCGCTGTACCTTGACGGGCTGCACGAAGCGGATGTCGCTGCCGTACGATTTCCAGCCCTCACCGGATTGAGGCCGCATGCGAGGAATGGTGACATCGCGTTGCCGACGGAATTTGTGCTAGACGCCGGTCAGCAGTGGGCTTCAACGGGGATCTCGTTAACCGCAGGACAGGAAATCCTCATCGAGTGCAAGGGCCGCTATGTGGTTGAAGAAACGACAAAGCCCTGGATCGCGGAGCCGGACGGAATCACAATTGACTACGTCGATGGCCGACCACTGGGAGAAGTTATCGGGGCCATCGTCTCCGCCGATGGTACGCAAACCACAAGTCACATTCCCATTGGGACCCAAAAGAAACTGCGGTCACCCATCGACGGCACGCTGTGGCTTCAGACCAACGACCACTGGTCAAAACGCGAAAAAAACCACGGGACGGTCACTGTCGGGATCTCAAACGGAACCCCTTAACAACAGCCGGCCTAGGTAGCGGGTGACCGCAAATGGATTGCGCAGCATAAGATTCACGCCGTTCCGCAAAGAAGAGTCAACCTGCGACTTGATCCTATCGAACTTGCCACGCTGCAGACGATGAATCAGAGTGAGCTAGGGTGTTTTTGCATGCTTTGAACTAGATTCACAGGGCCATCAGTGTTACTACTTGATGCTGGCGAAGTTGACAGGTGTGGTGTCTGCGTAATCAGGTCGACCGTGAGGTCTCTCAGAGAGTAAAACCGGATGTTGAAACTTAGCGGACAGCAAGATCGAAATGGGCAGTTCTGTGACGGTTTTTCCCGACGCAGTCTGTTGAACATTGGCACGCTTGCCGCAATCGGGACAGCGGGAGGCTGGACGCTGCCGTCGATTCTTAAGGCAGAAGAAGCGGCCGGCAGAAAGGCTTCACCAAAGTCTGTCATCATGATTTATCTGGTGGGGGGGCCACCTCATCAAGACATGTTTGACCTAAAGCCTGAAGCTCCTCGGGAAATCGCCGGTCCATGGCGTCCGATCGCCACGACTGTACCCGGTATGGAAATCTGCGAAGCATTTCCGCTGCTCGCAGGCATGGCTGACAAGTTCACCATCATTCGCTCGCTTGTTGGCAATCAGGCCGATCACGACGCCGTTCAGGTGTTTAATGGCCGTAACCCAAAAACGCCGAAACCAAGTGGCGGATGGCCTCAGTTTGGTTCGATGGTCTCCCGCGTTGCCGGATCATCGATCCCAACTGCGCCGCCCTTTGTGAGTCTGTGCTATCCATGCACGCACGGTCCATATAATGAACCAGGGCCAGGTTTCCTTGGCACCGCTCAGGCTCCGTTTCGCCCACTGGGTCCGACCAAAGAGGATATGATTCTCAACGGTGTTTCGCTGGACCGCCTTGCTGATCGCAAGTCATTGCTGCGAAGTGTCGATCAGCTGAGACGCGATATTGATGCCACGATGACCATGACGGGGATGGACACGTTTACTGAGCAGGCGATGGGACTTCTGACGTCGTCTAGGCTGGCGGAAGCACTTGATCTTTCGAAGGAAGACCCAAAGGTCGTCGCCCGCTATGGCAAAGGCGATCCGACAATTTTCATGGATGGTAATGGCGCACCGCGTGTGCCTCAGAGCTTGCTTGTAGCGCGCCGCTTGATCGAAGCGGGAGTCCGCGTCGTCACGCTCAACTACAGCAAATGGGACTGGCACGGCGGCGTCAATGCCGAAGGACGCCCTAACAACTCCATCTTTGTGCGGGAACAGGAAGATTTCCCGGTGTTTGACCAATGCGTGAGTGCCTTGATCGAAGATCTGCATCAACGCGGACTAGCTGACGACTGTGCCGTGGTCATCTGGGGCGAGTTTGGCAGAACACCCAAGATCAGCAACATCGTAGGCCGAGACCACTGGCCGCAGGTCAATTGCGCCTTAATGGCAGGCGGAGGAATGCGGCATGGTCAAGTGATTGGCGCGACGGACCGGATCGCTGGCGAGGCAATTGCTAGACCTGTCACCTTTGGTGAAGTCTATGCCACCTTGTTTCATCATTTGGGGATCAATGTCGACAGTGCGACAATCGCCGATAATAACGGTCGCCCACAGTATCTGGTTGAGGAGGGCGGCAAGGTCATGCCGGAATTGGTGTAAAAGCCTGCCGATATTCTTTCAGCGATGGCTCGCATTGATTTCGGCGAGGACTCCGTCCCACAATTGAATACGTCGTTGAATGGCCGTCCTTGTTGTCTGGATGCATTGCCCCGTTGTGGCTGAATCGTGACAGAGCAGATTCACCATACTGCGGGCGAGCGGTCCGTGATGGTCGCCATCCAATTCAATATGTCGCCGGATGTAGTAACTGAGAGCCGGAACCTGCAGGTGAGCATCTTCGAAAGAACTCAACAGTCGCTGAAACATCTCCGGAATGATATCTTCTCGTCCAAAGCAGAAGACACAGGCGACCTCTGCCGCCGAGCAGCTGGATGCCACATGATGCGTGAATCCTACAAAGTTCTTAACACTGATCGGCGTGTTCGCCATAGCGAGGGCGTCAGGCACGCTAACACCGCTTCGCAGGCTCTGCGTGAATTGGTGCAATGCATCAGGATTAGCGTGTACATCTTTCATCGAATTCAGATACAGCGCAAAGTGACTGCAAAATCTCCCGCCGCCATCCTCGTCCGACTCCTCACCTAAAACAATCTCGTTCACAAATCGAGTCAGATCGGAGTTCTGCGACGGCAGCCAAGGATTTTGGATGCAGGTCAGTTCTTTCTGCAAACGTTTCAGCAGCCACATAAAATCAAGGACTGCAAAGACGTGATGTTGCATGAAAATCTGAAGCGCCGGCACATCACAAATTCGCGCGTAGACGGGATGTTGTAATAGCGCAGAACGCAGGTCTTCTGTCTCGGCAAGAATTATGTCCGCAGCAGGCCTGTTGGTCACTTGGATGCAAGCGGCAGCGGCAGGAGAAGAAGAAGTCATCGGTTCGAACCCTGTGAAGTCTGGTAAAGCGAAAGCAACATGCGGCAGAATGCCGCAATCAACAGGTCTGTTTCGTGATCGCGTGGGAGTCTGCTGGCGTCGTGAATAACTCATGACGATAAATCAATCCTAGACGTCTGCCGCCATTTTACCAGGCTCTAACTGGAAAGCGCTTGTCCTTAAAAATGACGTGGAAATATTTCTGCATGTGACACAACAGTGATACCGATTTTACGGTCCTTGCCGGCGATCTGCAGAAAAATGAATTGTGAATGAAGATTCATCGCGTACACTCCTTGTCCCTCCTCTGACCTTGGCTCGCCAAACCCGCCTTCCAACCTGCTGAACGGTGCCGTACATGGGTCGAATTCGGACAATACTTTCAATTGTGCTGCTGGCATTGCCTAGTTCCACAGCGAGTGCGTTCGATGATCATCCTCGGTTTGAAGTCGATGTCCGGCCAATTTTGAAAGCCCATTGCTGGCAGTGTCATGGCGAAGAGAAAGAGTTGCAGGGCGGCATGGATGCGCGGCTGGTGCAGTTTCTGGTAAAGGGGGGCGAATCAGGAGCCGCGATTGTTGTGGGAGATCACGCTGCAAGTCTCCTGTATCAGCGGATGGCTTCGGGCGAGATGCCGCCTGGCAAGAAGAAAGTTTCTCCGCAGGAGTTGGCGGAAGTTGCCAAATGGATTGATGCTGGTGCCATGACGGTCCGCACCGAACCAGAGGCGCTTGCCGTCGGTGATACGTTCACGGATGAAGAGCGTCAACATTGGGCGTTTCTGCCCATTTTAAAGCCCGCCATACCGGATGTCACACATGCAGAACTTGGACGAACTCCCATCGATGCTTTTCTGTTAGCCGGACTTGAACGTCAGGGCTTGAGTTTCAGCCCGGAAGCTGGTCGGGAAACGCAGCTGCGTCGAATCTACTTTGATCTGATCGGATTGCCGCCCTCCATTGAGGCGGTTGATGCATTTGAGGCCGACGAGTCTCCTGAAGCGTGGTCAAAAGTCGTTGATCAACTTTTGAATTCAACGACTTACGGTGAACGCTGGGCTCGGCACTGGCTAGACGTGGCGGGCTATGCCGACAGCGATGGCTACACGGCCAGCGATCCTGAGCGAAAATGGGCCTGGAAGTATCGAGACTACGTCATCCGATCTCTGAACGCTGACAAACCGTGGAATCAGTTTCTAGTTGAGCAGCTAGCGGGCGATGAACTTTTGCCGCCGCCCTATCAGGATTTGAACCCTGAGCAGGCTGAGCAGCTAATCGCCACGGGTTTCCTCCGGATGTGTCCGGATGGGACTGCTGATGGGAGTGTTGATCAGAATGTGGCGCGTAACGATGTCATGGCAGAGGCCATCAAGGTCGCCTCGACGTCGCTGCTGGGCCTCACCGTCGGCTGCGCGCAGTGCCATGCCCATCGATACGATCCGATCAGTCAGGCCGATTACTACCGCCTGCGGGCAATCTTTGAACCGGCGTACGACGTCCAAAACTGGCGTGTGCCGGCCGCGCGTCTGGTCTCGCTGTGGTCATCAGAGACGCGGACCGCAGCTGCGACGGTTGATGCCGAACTGACGGACATCGCGAAGAAACGCGACACGGAATTGGATGGCATCGTCAATGATACCTTCGAACGAGAGCTTCAGAAGCTGCCTGTCGCACAGCAGCCTCTGGCACGCACGACGCGGGACACGACTGCCGATAAACGGACTCCGGAACAGCAGTTGCTGATTAAAGCGTATCCGTTTCTCAACGTGGATCGCGGATCAGTTTATCTGTATCTGCCAGATCGTCTAACTGGCTTTAACAAGAAATGGGACGAACTCACGGAGGAAACAAAGAAGAAGCGACCGGCCGACGATAACGTCATGTGTTTGACGGAAGTCGCCGGCCAAGTTCCCGTGACCAAACTGTTTGCGCGGGGCGATCATCAACAGCCGCAGGAGGAAATCGCCGCGGGCGAACTGGCCGTGCTGAATTCGACGGGGCTGGCGATTCCGGGGGACGCAGCTGAAATTCCCACCACGGGCCGACGCCTGAAGTACGCCCAACATTTGACGAACGGACAACATCCGCTGGTGGCGCGCGTCCTCGTGAATCGATTCTGGATGCATCACTTCGGACAGGGGCTGGTCTTGACGCCGGGCGATTTTGGAATCAAGGGCGACCGACCGTCGCATCCGGAACTGCTGGACTGGCTGGCCCGCGACTTCATGGACGAAGGCTGGACGCTCAAACGCCTGCACCGCATGATCGTGACCTCGACGGCCTATCGACAGTCGTCAATCCATCGTCCGGAACTGGATGCGGTCGATGGTGACAACCGGCTGCTGGGACGCATGAATGTGCGGCGGCTGGAAGCGGAAACGCTCCGCGATGCGGTGCTCGCGGTGAGTGGCAAATTGGCCGACAAACCGTTTGGTCCGCCGGTTCCTGTGAGTCCCGATGACGTGGGGCAAATAGTGCTTGCGATCGATACGCGGGATTCGGCTGGGCGACCTTCGGGGAAAGTCGAACCGTTAGGTGACGCAGAGTTTCGTCGCAGCATCTATGTTCAGGTACGACGGTCCATGCCGTTAGGTGTTCTTGAACCATTCGACCTCCCGCGGATGACACCAAATTGCGAAAAGCGTGCCGCATCAACCGCTGCGCCACAGTCACTTCTCATGATGAATAATCCGTTCGTGATTCAGCAGGCGGAGCTTCTAGCAAATCGTGTTCGCGAAAAAGCAGGGACTGATTTGGCCGCCCAGGTGAGGCTCGCTTGGAGTTTGGTATTTAGTCGCAAGCCCACAGACATCGCAGTGCAGGCCGGGGTGGAGTTTCTGACGGTGCCCAGCGAAACGCCCGAAGCACAGGCGGCTGCGTTGAATCATTTTTGTCATGCATTGTTCAGTTCGAATGGGTTTTTATATGTCGATTAACACACGACGTCACTGGTTGGCGCAACAGAGTTTAGGGCTGAGCGGGCTCGCATGGGCTTGGTTACGGCAGCAGGAATTGCCTGCGGCACCACCGAAGCCGCAACTTGAACCGATCACGTTTGATCTGAAACCGAAACCGTCCGCAGCCCGGCCACAGGCGACGGCCATGATTTCGATGTTCATGCAGGGTGGGCCAAGTCATATTGATCTATTTGATCCGAAGCCGGAACTCAACAAACGGCATCTGCAATCATTTACGGGTGACATCCAATACGACAACGCCGGCGAAGCCAGCAGTCGACTCTTTGGCTGTCCGTGGCGTTTCCGCAAGTACGGCGACTGCGGCATGGATCTCAGCGAATTGGTGCCGCATCTCGGAACGGTAGCGGACGAGATCTGTTTGATTCGATCGATGCGCACCGGCGTCAATAATCACGGAGAATCGATTAATGCTTTGAATACGGGACGGCAGCTAGCCGGTCGGCCGGCACTGGGTGCGTGGATGTCGTATGGGTTGGGGAGTGACCGAGCCAGCTTGCCATCGTTTATGGTCCTGACCGACCCGTCTGGCCTTCCAGTGTTGGGTGTCGAGAACTGGCAGAACGGCTGGCTTCCGTCGGTCTATCAGGGGACTGTGGTCAGATCTCAAGAGCCACGCATTCTGAATCTGGATCCGCCACCGTCACTGCGTGGGGCCAACCAAGTGCGGATGCTGGACTACTTGCGGCGACTTAATGAGACGCACCTGCTAGAGCATCCGGGAGAGCATGATCTTGCGGCGCGGATGCAAAGCTACGACCTGGCTGCCGGCATGCAGATCGCAGCGAGTGAGGCGATGGATATCTCCAAGGAGTCTGAGACGACGCAAAAGTTGTACGGCCTCGACAACGAAGTCACGCGGGAATACGGCACGCGGTGTCTCATTGCACGTCGCCTCGTGGAACGCGGCGTGCGGTTCGTGCAGTTGCATACGGGAAATCAAACATGGGATCATCACGGCGGAATTATGACGGCGCTGCCGAGTGCCTGTGGTCGCACGGATCAACCAGCAGCGGCGCTCGTGCAGGATTTGAAGCAGCGCGGGCTGTTGGATTCGACGCTGGTTCACTGGGGCGGAGAGATGGGACGGCTGCCTGTGATTCAGAACGAACAGAACATCGGACGTGATCACAACACCTACGGCTTCAGCATGTGGCTGGCTGGCGGTGGCATCAAAGGCGGCTGTATCCATGGCGAAACCGACGAATTAGGCCACAAGGCCGTGACCGATGTTGTCAATCACTTCGACTACCACGCCACATTGATGTACCTCTTCGGACTCAGTAACGCGCAGCTTTCGATTGCTCGCCCAACAGGAATCAACAGTCTGCTGGATGGACAGCCGGGCGAGGTCGTGGCAAAGATTCTGAAACGTCCGCCGGAAGTGGTGGCAGTTTAGCACCGTGGGACGATTCAAGATTGCACCAGCCGGCAAGAAGCAAATAGGAATTTGATGGAAGAAAACGCCATGGATTCTTGGCCGCAATAAGAAGCAGTGAGCTTATCCCACAGGGAATCCAGAGACCGTTTTCGATCGAGAAATCCGGGTGTAGCGAGACGCGTCATTCTGTGTGGATTGGGATGCTGACCATCTAATCACCGAAGCAGAGGGTTATGTTTTTCTGTGCGTCGTCGGCTTGATAGCCTTTGTGATGTAGGGGTCGACGGGGGTGCGATCCGCGTAACGGCGGAGAACGTGTATCATACCCTGCCGGCCGAACGTTGGGCCTATTTTTGCAGCATGAGGACAAGTTGCAGCAGTAACTTCGGACGCGTGGTGAAACAGGCTGAGATGTTGCCAACCGTACGATGGACATCCTTGTCCGTCGTGGCTTGCCCCCTTCGTTCGTGGCAAGCTGAGGAATCTCGGACAAGAATGTCCAAGGTACTGCGGAAACGCCGCCTACCGTGGCCGTCTGGTTTGATTCTGGGGGGTGTTTGATGTCATCTTGTAGGGATCTGCGGAGGCTCCTGCCGCAGGATTCCGCGGTCCATCACCACCCGACTTGTTCGGATCGTAGTACGCCGCCTTGTACCACTCGTCCATGCTCGGCAAAACGTACGTTGCACGAAGGCTGCGATACGGATTGCTTGCGTCGTAGTCGAGCGGGTTTGCAGAGGTCCATGGCGTGATGTTGTCATTCACTCCTGACGTTGTGAAGTTGTACGCCGCAGATCCGCCTGTGCTCGTGTTCAGCCAGTTCGTAAAACGGGCCGCTTCGTTCCAACTCACACCCGTTGCCGGCTGATTGACCCCGCGATTATCCATGGTGATTTGCAATGACTGTGAAGCATTAAACTTCGTGATCATGTCCTCCGACACTTCGTACTTGCCCAATCCGTAAGCGGAACCCACTGCTCCGGCCGGATTCGGCTTACCCGTCGTATCATCCGCGTTGCCGGCGTTGCCGATGTCCACGAAATTCATCGTGAACTGATTGCTACCGCAGCCAAACGTGATGGTGCCAGCTGTTGCATAACTCTGCCAAAGACCGCAAACTAGTAAGCTCAAAAACCATGCCCTGAACCGAAAACCATGGAAGAATCTCATCCAACACTTCTCCCACAAAAAACACGCACGGCAGTAGAACGCTGACAACCATCACGTAAACTACTCATCCCCCACCGCCCTCATGCAAGCCTACCGAGCCTGATTAGGGTCAGTTTTTTGCACAGATGGGCTTTTGTCGCCACGAGGAGGGGGCACACCGTTCAGCCATTGCAATCGGAACAGAATAACAGGAGGGTTGAATTGAGAGGCAGCAAAGAATGCAGGAATTTTGCGGGCTTTCAGGGTTCTGCCAGAGAAGAAAGGTCTAACGGGATTCGGCATTTGACCAGCCAGCATTCGTGCCATATAGTCATTTTGCCGTAAAGAAGGTTCAGGGTTATTGCTACGGTGTACAGCGATATTTAGTCGCGGTCAGAGATATCAGCCGTGAAGACAAAAAGTCTGATTTCAGGGAAGGAATCAAATTGTGAGGCATGATGCCGCTCGGTGACGAGCAACTCAAGATAGGTGATCAAAAACTGCAATCTTGGCAGTGATGATCGAGGGGAAAGTCATGCCGATGAGTCCTAGGATTTCAAAAATCCTGTCGCAACTGTTCCTTGCACTCGCAGCATTGCTGGTGTCGTCGGGAGCGGCGGCAAAGGACGTGTCAGTTGTTGACCTTTCCGTCTATGCCAATGCTGAAGAAGCAAAACTAGCTGGCGAGCAACTTGAAAGCAGTCGGCAGTGGGTAGATGCCATCACGCTTTATGAAGCGTCACTTGAGGAATGGAAAAACGACGAAGGTCTCAAGTACGCTCTGCGTCGCACACGAATTCACTTTGGCGTCGATCGACGCTATTCAGATCGCAGCTTTGAAAATCAGTTGCTTACCAAAGGCCGCGCAGAAGCATTGGATCTGTACGAAGACATTCTTTCCCGCGTTCAATATGAATACGTGGACAGCGTATCACCCACGCGTTTCGTCGCGCATGGCACGGAAAGTCTGTACATGGCGCTCAAGAACGAGAAGTTTCTGGGGCGCAACGTGAAGCCCGGCAATGACGAAGCAGTGGAACGAGTTCGGAGTGTCCTGATCAAGGACTTCTGGAACCGTCGCCTTGAAACGCGGATGGACGCTCGATCGGCCATCACCAGTGTGTGTGAGCTGTGCGATCGCGAGCTAGGAATTTCCGGCACCGCCGTTGTCATGGAATACATCTTTGGCGGCTGCAATGCACTTGACGAATACAGCAACTTCCTCACACCCGATCGTTACAACGATCTATTCGGAAGCATTCAGGGTGAACTGGTCGGGATTGGCATTGAAATGAAAAGCGTCAAAGGACGCGGCATGCATTTGGTGAACGTGTTGCTGGACAGTCCAGCTGAGCGCGGTGGATTACAGCCGGATGATTACATTGTCGCGATCGACGGTCAGGACTGTCGCGATTTTTCGACCGACGATGCGGCGCGGCTGTTGCGTGGTTCGGGTGGTAGTCAGGTGGAGCTCACGTTTGAATCCCCCGGGGGAACGGAAAAATCAACCATGTTCACTCGCCAGCGTGTTCAGATCCGGAGCATCACCCGCACTGTCATGTTGGATGAAACCCGGGGCATCGGATACATCCGCATGGAGGGCTTTCAGAACAATACGGCAGAGGAACTGGATGAAGCGTTACGGACTTTGGAACGCAAAGGTATGAAGGCGCTCATCTGGGATCTGCGCGGCAATCCGGGTGGTCTGCTGGAAACGGCCGCCGCCGTCATTGAACGCTTTATCGATCGTGGCGTATTGGTTTCCACGGAAGGCCGTGCACCTGAGCAGTCACAGGTCTTTCAGGCACACGGCAATAACGTGCGTCACTATCCGTTGACGCTGTTGGTTGACGAAAACAGTGCCAGTGCCAGCGAGATTGTCGCCGGAGCGATCAAGGATCATCATCGTGGGACAATAGTAGGGCGAAAGACATACGGCAAGTGGTCGGTGCAGAGCATCATTCATCTGCCTGGTGAAACCGGACTGAAACTGACCACCGCGAAATTTTATTCCCCCGCTCATGGAAACTACGCGGGTAAAGGCCTAGCTCCGGACGTGGTTGTGCCTTTACCGGTAGACACCCAAGTCACTTTTTTCCGTGGTCGGACTTCTGATGAGATTTCTGCAGACGCAGACGTCGCCGCCGCGATCGCAGATTTGCAGACGCGTCTCACCCGCAAATAATTCAGGCAGATCGCGTGGCTTCACCACTGCTTCACAACAGCCACGGTTCTAGGCCGGCGGAAATCTTTGAAGATTTCTTTCCTGACGGTGTGGTCGCGTTGGATTTCGCCAATGAAGCCCGGACCTTGCTCGTGGGTACAAAAACTGGCCACCTGTGTCTGATGAATCAGAATGGCGACCGCGTTCTCGAAGATCGCAGTTTTGTCGGACTTCGCAAACTGGTGTGGTCCGACAGCGGAAATATCGGCGTCGCGGTGCTCGGCGACAGCCGCATGTTGTGCTTCGATGCGCGATTAAAGCCGCTTTGGGACGCTTCAATCACGGGTCGAATTGTCAGCATCGCAATCTCTCCGCACGGGGGCCATATCGCGTTCAGTAGCGATGCCGCCAGACTGCATATCGTGACGGCCGACCGCAAGGAAATCGCGAAGGTTGAAACGAAACGTGCCATGGAACATCTGACGTTTCTGGCTGAGGCACCGGAACTCATCGGTGCGGCTGAGTTTGGTCAGTTGTGTCGCTTCGATCTCAAAGGCCAAGAAATCTGGAACGAACGCTTGATGAACAATGCCGGCGACATGGCCGTTTCCGAAGGCGGCAAACGTATTTTTCTGGCGGCATTCAACCATGGCGTGCAAGTCTATGATCGCTCGGGAACTCAACTGGGATCGTTTGCCATTGATGGGATTCCCTGCCGCGTATCGGCCTCGGCGACCAAGAATCGCGTCGCCGTGCTGACGCTCGAGAACCGAATTTTCTGGCTCAACTTCGAAGGCACAATTCAGTGGGCCGTCGATATCTCACAAGATCCGCCCGTCCATATCTGCACGGGCCCTCTCGGCGATCGGCTATTCATCGCCACTCAATCCGGCTGTGTGTTACAGGTTGCTTGGCCATAGCCGAGAAAACTTCACTTAGTTTTTCGTGTCGCTGATCTCAAACGCCACGCGTTCCAGAGCTTCCACAAACTCTTGGAGGAATCGCCGTGAATCTATCACATTGATCATTGCGGCATCTGTACGCAGGCTGATCGATAACTCGCCAGCGTACTCACCGATTGATACGGCGGCGCGTGTATTGGGCCGCACGGGGGCGACGCCCGTCACGCGTTCGACAAGCACATCGCCCGCGATCCACTTGCCGTTGTTGAGCGGAAAGCGACCGTTAAAGCGTCGTCGAATATCGCCGACATTGGCTAGCACAGCAGTACTCAGGCAGGACTTCAACCCGAGAAACATCTTCATGCCGCGTGGAAATTTCCGGAGCACCTTAAAGATTTTGAGACACACAATCCCTTCGCGATTGAAGACAACATCGCCTGTCTGGCGATGAATCGATTTCAGAAGTGCGTCCAAGTTATCGCATTCGTGCTGACGGCGAGTCACGAATGCATAGCTGACGACGTTGGCCACCGGCATGTGATCGTGAATCCGCGTGCGCATACTTACGGGGATACTCAACCGAATCCATTTTTCCCCGTTGTCGGGCAGGATTTTAGAATTCCAGCGACGAATATGCAGCAGAAACTGGGCAATGAAAAGATCGTTGATCGAAACGTCGTGCGTAGCTGCCACGGCCCGCAGTTTTCGATGCGCGGCTTTAGGAATCACGGCTTCCAGAATGGCTGGTGCTGGTGCCCGCGTAGCAGAGGAAGGCACGGCAGAAGAAACGGCAGATGGCGCCAGCGTCACGGGTTTCCGCAACAGCAGGCGGGAGATTTTCCCGACTGTCTTCTTGAGCGATTTTTTTTGCCGTTCGGCGGTTGCATGACCGCCGTCGTAGTTTTCTCGTTCGAGCAGCAACTCCTTCCTTGGCTCGTCAAACACGGGTCGCTTCGCATCAGCAGCCCCAGTCTTCTGGCCATAACGTGCCAGCAATTCGCCAAGAATCTGAATGCCGCCGATTCCGTCACAGCAGACATGATGAATGTACAGGATCAAACGTGCCCGCGTCGGTGAAGCGCGCACCACTACCTGTAAACCAGCTGCGGACGTCAAATCCATTGAACGCACCTGCGGCACAAATTCTGCTACCGACGCTTCATCACCGTCGATCCATTCCAGCCACCCCACGCCAGTCGCTGCTGTTCCTAAGTTCGCAAGTGGCATCCAACACCAGCCATGCCCTGCGATTTCTGCGACGCAACATCGCAGGAGTGGATGGCACTGAATGAGTTCATCCAAAGCTTGCTGCAAGGCTGTCTGTTGAAACGTCCCCGACAGTTGTGCGGCCATGACAAACACCATCGGATGCGACGGACGATCATCGACCAGCATATAGTATTCGAAGTCGGACAGTGGCAGAGGAAACATAATTGTGGGGGGCAGACGTCTAGGCCGTCATGATTCAAGGTTTGGTGTTTAAAACGCATCCTGTCGGCAGCCAGCCCCGCGAAACGGTGCGTGTGTGGCGGCCGAAGTCGGATCATTCTGCCGGATCGTTTCCTTTGCCGGACGTTCTAGGTAATAATATCAAAGATGAGCCGCAGGTCTGCGTATTGACTGATCAACGCGGCCTGTTTTTGCGTTTAAGTCTGCAAGTCATCTACTTGCCCGATTTTCCTTCAAGATTAGTACCGGAGCCATTGTATGACGACAAACCTCTCCGAAGCCTCACGACGAAGCTTTCTCAAATCATCCACAGCCGCAGCGGCAGCCACCACGTTGCTCAGTGGAGCAGCATCCGGAATGTATGCCGGGCAGGACAGCACAATTCAGATTGCCCTTGTCGGCTGTGGCGGCCGCGGTACGGGCGCGGCCGGCAATGCGTTATCAGTCGACAATGGGCCGCTCAAGCTCATTGCTATGGCTGATGTCTTCGACAAGAATCTGAAGGCCAGTCACGAAAATCTGAACAAATCGCATGCCAGCGACGGGAAGTTGGATGTGCCCGAAGAACGTCGCTTTGTCGGTTTCGACGGCTACAAAAAAGCCATGGACTGTCTGAAGCCCGGCGACGTCGTGATTCTGACAACTCCGCCCGCATTTCGCTGGGTGCATTACACGTATGCCATCGAAAAGGGGCTCAACGTGTTTATGGAGAAGCCGGTCACCGTTGACGGACCGACAACCAAGCGAATGCTGGCATTGAACGACAAGGCGATTGCCAAAGACCTAAAGGTCGCGGTGGGCCTGATGTGCCGTCACTGCGAAGCACGCCGCGAATTGTTTGACCGTATTCAAAATGGTGAAATCGGCGATATCACCATGATGCGTGCCTATCGCATGGCTGGACCAACTGGTACTGCAGCGACTGGACCAAAGCCGGAAGGCGCCAGCGAACTGCTCTACCAGATCAGTCGCTTCCATGGATTTCTTTGGCTGAGTGGCGGCGCGGTGAGTGACTTCCTGATTCACAACATTGATGAATCCTGTTGGATGAAGAATTCGTGGCCGGTGAGTTGCAAGGCCAGCGGTGGCCGTCACTATCGCGGCGACAACGTCGATCAGAATTTCGACACGTATTCGATGGAGTACACGTTCGACGACGGCACGAAACTGTTCGTCAATGGTCGTACCATTCCAGGTTGTTACCAGGAATTTGCCAGCTACGCACACGGCACGAAAGGGCTCGGTGTGATTTCCTCCGCATCGCACTGGCCATCGCGCGCCCGGATTTACAAGGGACAAAAAGAAGATGAGGCCAACATCGCGTGGCAGTTCCCGCAGCCCGAAAAAAATAATCCGTACGAGGATGAATGGAAGCATCTGATCGCTGCCATTCGCAACAACGAAAAGTACAACGAAGTCGAACGCGGTTGCATGGCGAGCATCGTGACATCAATGGGTCGAATGGCCGCGCATACCGGGCAGGAAATGACGTTGGAGCAAATGATGAATAGCGAACATGAATTCGCTCCGGACATTGAAAAACTGACGATGGAGTCGATGTCACCACTCATGGCTGACGCAGAAGGTAAGTATCCAATACCAATGCCGGGTCTGGAAAAGAATCGCGAATACGCATAGGGTATGGATCGTCGCGAGACTCTGACGGTAGGCCGGACCTACAGCAGCGCCGTTCCGGCGCTGCTGTAGGCCAAACGACATTGGTAGCCATTTCCGCCACGATGGGTCTTGGCCCCGATGGCGCGGTTTCAGGCGAGCGCGGGATGTCAATCCCCTGATGCGCTCTGGTCAAACACGGAAGATCAGGGCACTCACGTACACCGCTCGCCGAACGCATCCGTTAAGTCCACGCCACTGGAACTTGTTCCCATCGAGTGCTGATCACAACCAGAGAATCGGTCAGCAGTCTTCAAAAGACAACCGATGCACAATGGACACCGACGATCAGTGCTGCGGATCTGGCCCGACGTCCGGGGTTCCCGCTGCGTCGCCGTCCTTCGGCTGAACGTGGTAGATCCGCATGGAATAGCCGATGTAGCCGTCGGGTTCGCGTTTCAGCAGCTCGTGGAAGGGATTGTGGGAATCGACCAGTTGCGTCAGGCCGACAATGTACCAGCCCGGAGCGAACTCGTACGAGAGTGATTTGCCGTCTGGAGATGTTTGAGTTGTCATCTGCAGCGGTTGAGTCTCGATGCCCATCTGCTCCGGAGTCACATATCCGGTTGAGTGAATATGAAGCGGCCTCGCTTCGGGATGTTGCTCCACCCATTCTTTGACGAGGATCAGATCCTGTCCCCAATCGATGTTGCTGTAGTCCAGATGCTTCCAACCGTTGATGGAGCCTCCGGAAAGTTCGTTGAAGTACGACAGGCTGTGTGGATAGACGCTCAGGCTGCTGATGATCGTCCCGGTGACGCACACAACCGGCAGCAGCCGCACCAGTCGCCATCGCGAATTCAGCAGCAACGCGGTTCGGCCCGCGAAAATGAACAGGAATGGAAACGCAGGCAGCACGTATCGCAGATGATGATTGAAGCCAGTTTGGGAACTCACCAGCCAAAGAATCCCAACCGCCGGAGCCAGCAGATACAGTGTCTCAAACCACTGCGACCCAACCTCCTCGGCGAGCGGCTGGGCGTCAGCCCTCCGTGTGCGATTCCCTTCGAATCCGAACCAACCGCAAAATCGCCGAATCGCAGATTTCACCACAGAGGTCACGGAGAACACAGAGGAGAATCGCATTGTTCGCGATACTGCATCGTCAGCGGTGTTCACTCCCATCTCGACTGCATTTCCTCTGTGATCTCCGTGTACTCCGTGGTTCAAGACAAAATGCACCACCGCAATCCCGATCAGAACCAGCGTCCCCACAGGCATTTTCACCAGCATCGCATACAGATAATAATACCACCAGCCGCCGTCCCGCTTGACGCCGCGAAGATACGACGGGTAACCCATCTCGTATTCAAATTTGATGTGATCAATTCCCTGCAGAAAATTGCGAGGCACCGGGACTGGAAGATGTGCCAGCAGGGTTCCTCGAAATCGATTGCCGCCTTCACTGACATGCAGACCCGGCTCATGGCCCGAAAGTGACTGGCTGAAGAACTGGAATTTCCCAAGCCGCTGAAAGCTGTCTTCAAACAGATAGCCATTATTCAGCACCCAGAACGCCAGTAGCACGATCAGGCTGAAGTGCCCCAGATCATCTCGGCATCGAACCGTCCTCGTGAGCCGCACGGCGCTGGCCGCGGGTGAGTCGCTGAGAATAACGCGCCGTTCCCTGGCAATTCGCACCACAATCCAGCACAATGGCCAGAGGCCCAACAGAAACAGCCACGTGAACTTTGTCAGCAGAGTCAGCCCCAGCAATACTCCGCTGGTGGTCGCCCAACCCAGAGTACGACGTGCCAGCCATTTCCGGAACACGAAGCATGCTGCAACGCCAACAGCAGCAGCACCTGCATCCGGTGTGATCAGTGATCCGTGAGCGAGAATGGTCGGACAGAAGCACCACAAACAGAGTGCAATCAACCCCGCCGATTGTCCATGCAATTCACGAGCCCAGAGAAAACAAGTCACGGCCCCGAGCAGGCTAAGCGGTATGCAAGCCCAACGAGCCATGGTGAATTTCCGGAGGAACGTATCCCGATTCGTTGTGATCCAGCCCGCCCCGATCGCGAATTCCGTACGACGCTGCGGGAGTGCCTGATAGCCCTTGAATTCGATAGATACATCCATCACGTGCATCGGTGCCGTGGCTATAGTTCGAACCAACGGCGGATTCACGTTGTAGAGATCAAACCGCTGCAGCCGCCAGTGACTTAGACCAGCTGGCAGGTGCCCGACTTCATCGACAACAGGCGAATGCCGAATTGCGGACAAAGCAAGCAGGCTGACATGTAAAATCAAGACGCACGCAACAGTCCATTTCTCCAACGTCCGCGTCATCACATCGAGCCTTCAAGAGTCGCCGATTTGCCTCACTTCAATATGAGTTTTATCAAGTGACGAACTCCACTGCTAATCGAAGCGTGAAGCCACTATCAGAGTTCAGCATTCGGATTTCGAAATCTTTTTGAGTTGTGCGCCGTCACGCATTCACACGACACACTACACACTACACACTACACACTACCCTACACACTACCCTACACACGACACACGACACACGACACACGACACACGACACACGACACACGACACACGAC
>Ga0209553_1000055_pt1 | contig 49952 bp, 50 predicted proteins | sample LauGreFBDMM110DN_2_FD_188217 | JGI IMG/M metagenome (GOLD analysis project Ga0209553, IMG submission 188217) | Freshwater lake microbial communities from Lake Michigan, USA - Fa13.BD.MM110.DN (SPAdes) (version 2) | ecosystem: Environmental > Aquatic > Freshwater > Lake | place: Lake Michigan...
ACGCAATTAATGATGCGATAAATAAGCGCGCAGGCCGCAAGTTACTTCCATCGATGATAGTTTCCTTTCTTTTACTTGGCTTAATCTTTGGCTCAATCAGCACCGCACCGCTCTTATTTTTTGTACTGATCTGGGTAGTAATTATGTTGGGTGTGCGGGAGTTGGCACATGCCTACCGCACTGGTGGAATTGAACTACCTGATTATGCGTTGATGATCGCCGCCACTATTTTATTAGTGGCAACTTGGAGCGGTAATACCCAAGGGTTAGCGGTATCAGCTGGTCTTGTTATTCCAATTTTGATGGTTTTTCTACTACTAATCTCGCAAAAAGATTTTATTAAACGCTCGACCTCAGCCGTTTTTATTATCTTCTACCTAGCAATCTTAGGTGGCTTTATTTTGCTACTTGCAAATGATCCAGATGGGGTTAAGCGGATTTTCACATTAGTTGCATTAATTGCCTGCAATGACACATTTGCATACTTTACTGGTGTGTTAATTGGCAGACATAAACTTGCGCCAAGTATTAGCCCTAAGAAAAGTTGGGAAGGCTTAATCGGTGGCGCTATTGCTGCATTAATAGGTGGTTCATTTATTTTTCACTCACTATTTGAAACCTCTTGGTTAGTTGGCGCAGCAATTGGCCTAATGGCAGTAATCACCGCTACCTGTGGTGATCTAATTGAATCAGCGATAAAGCGAGATTTAGCGATTAAAGATATGTCTAACTTACTACCAGGACATGGCGGAATAATGGATCGATTAGATTCTGCCCTCTTTACTGCACCAGCTGTTTGGTTTGCGTTAGAGCTTATCGCTCGGTATTTATAAATGGTTGATTTAGTATTTGACGCACCAATTGCTAAAAAGAAAGCACCAATTCATTTAGCAGATCTAACTGTGGCAGAGCGCAAAGAGCGGGCTGAGGAGTTAGGGTTGCCAGCATTTAGAGCTAACCAACTTGCAGTTCATTTTTTTACCCACCATAACGATGATGTGGAGAGCTTTACCGATATACCAAAGGAGCTGCGCACCTCACTTGCTGATGCTTTTTTGCCAAAGTTATTAACCTTAGTTAAATCAGTTACCTGTGATGGCGGAAAGACTCGAAAAGATCTATGGCGCTTACATGATGGAGTATTAGTTGAATCGGTTTTAATGCGTTACACCGATCGCACCACAGTTTGTATCTCCTCCCAAGCAGGTTGCGGCATGGGCTGCCCATTTTGCGCAACCGGTCAGGCAGGACTTACCCGAAATCTAAGTGCAGGTGAGATAACCGCTCAGGTTGTAATGGCAGCTCGTGTTTGCGACTTAGGTGAGATGCCAGGTGGGCCAACTAGGTTATCTAATGTGGTTTTTATGGGTATGGGTGAGCCGATGGCTAATTACAAAGCGGTGATGCAAAGTATTAGAAATATTACTAATCCGCAGCCAGATGGCTTGGGTATTGGTGCACGGTCGGTAACCCTTTCAACCGTAGGCTTGGTCAGCGGTATTGAAAAGTTAACTCAAGAGGATCTACCCGTAACACTTGCTATCTCACTTCACACTCCAGATGATGAGCTGCGAAATACTTTAGTGCCAGTTAACTCTCGCTGGCAGGTGAAGGAGGTACTTGCGGCGGCAGATAAGTATGAGATGAAGACTGGTAGAAGGTACTCAATTGAGTATGCATTAATTAGAGATATTAATGATCAAGCTTGGCGAGCTGATCTATTGGGGAGATTACTTAAAAATAGAAATGCACATGTTAATTTAATTCCATTAAACCCAACCCCGGGCTCTAAGTGGACCGCCTCTAGGCGTGAAGATGAGGCAGCATTTGTTGAGATCTTAGAGGGGTACTCAGTTGCGGTAACGGTTCGCGATACTAGAGGGCGGGAGATTGATGGTGCTTGCGGTCAATTAGCCGCCGCTGAGGTTTCTGGTAATTCTTAAGTATTGATAAGAGTTGTTGGAATAACTAGACTTGATAATCTAATAACCAAGGAGTGTTAAGTGAAGACGCTACAAAACTTTATTAATGGTAAGTATGTGAGTCCAACCTCTGAGAAGGTGCAGGATTTAATTAATCCATCCACTGGTGAGGTCTTTGCAAAGGCGCCAGTCTCTAATGCCTCCGATATTGATAAGGCGATGAAATCAGCTGCCAGTGCCTTTGAAAGTTGGAAGGATTCAACCCCAGGTGAGCGACAAAAAGCTATTAATAAGATCGCCGATGCAATTGAGCTGCGAAGTGAAGAGTTAATTGGTATTGAATCAGAGAACACCGGTAAACCAATTGCGGTAACTCGGGCAGAAGAAATTGGCCCAATGCTTGACCAGATTAGATTCTTCGCTGGCGCTGCTAGAAATCTAGAGGGCAAAGCAGCGGGTGAGTACTTTAAGGGACATACATCTTTTATTAGACGTGAACCAATTGGAGTCTGCGCGCAGGTAACACCTTGGAATTATCCAATGATGATGGCGGTCTGGAAGTGGGCGCCAGCAATTGCTGCTGGAAATACTGTTGTGTTAAAGCCAAGTGATACCACTCCAGTTTCAACACTTTGGATGGCGCAGTTAATGCAGGAGTTTCTACCAGAGGGTGTAATCAATGTAGTAATAGGTGATCGTGATACTGGCCGGGCATTAGTTGAACATGAAATCCCGCAGATGGTTTCAATTACCGGCTCCGTTCGTGCTGGTATGGAGGTGGCAACAAGTGCGGCTAAGGATTTAAAGAAGGTTCACTTAGAGCTTGGTGGTAAAGCACCAGTTGTAATCTTTGATGATGCAAATCTACAAGCAGCTTGTGAGTGGATTGCAATTGCTGGTTACTTTAACGCAGGCCAAGATTGCACCTCTGCAACTAGAGTTTTAGTTGAGGCAAGTGCCTATGATGATGTTGTTGCACTACTTTCTGAGCAAGCCAAAAATGTAATTAAAGTTGGCATGCCACATGAGGATGTATTAGTTGGTCCAGTAAATAATGCTAATCAGCTGGCTAGAGTGCAAGGTTTTATTGATCGCACCCCATCCCATGCCCGCATAACCGCAGGAGGAAATGCAATTGCACGCCCTGGATACTTCTGGAATCCAACTGTTATCGCTGATCTAAAACAAGATGATGAGATGATTCAAAATGAGATATTTGCACCAGTTATTACTGTGCAGAAATTTACCGATGAGGCACAAGCGGTTCGCTACGCAAACGGAGTTAAGTATGGCTTGGCCTCTAGTGTTTGGACTAAGGATCATGGCCGTGCGATGAGAATGGCAAAGGCATTTGATTTTGGTTGCGTGTGGATTAATACGCATATTCCGATGGTTGCTGAGATGCCGCATGGTGGCTTTAAGCACTCAGGTGGCGGCAAGGATCTCTCCGGTTATGGCTTTGATGAGTACACCCGCATCAAGCATGTAATGACCAACCTAAACGCCTAATTTAGCCAAGAATTAATCTTAAATATTTACAATTTCTTTACATAAAACTGGCGACAGCAGGCTAATTCAGGTCTAGGCTTTCGCCCAAGCCGCTCATCGATTGAGCTCTTAAGAGAAAGTGATTCAATGACTAACCAGAATTCCAACACAAATCTACACAAAAAATTAGCAGCCGATAATTCAATTCCATCAGAGATAAAGAAAATAATTAGCAGATCTCTTACTCGACGTAATGTGTTGGCAGGAGTTGGCGCAGCAGGTGCGGCTGCAACTTTGGCAGCTTGTGGCGGCGGCGGTAGTGCTGATGCAACTGCGGTTCGTTGGGCAAATTGGACTGAATATTTAGATTATGACGAAGATACTCAAGAGAATCCTTCACTTGTTGCATTTGAAGAACAGACTGGTATCAAAGTTTCATACAAAGAAACAGTTTTAGATAATGATGAATTCACCGCTCCGTTACTGGACAAATTACAATCTAAGAAAGATATCGGCTATGACATCGTCACATTAACTGACTGGATGACAGCTCGCTGGATCAGACTTGGTTACACTCAAAAATTTACCGCAGATAAGATTCCAAACCGAGTGAATGTTTTAGATTCACTTAAGGACCCATCATTTGATCCAGGTCGTGAGCAATCACTACCTTGGCAGGGAATTATGGCTGGATTTGGTTGGAACAAAGAGAAGATTCCTGGCGGAATTAAATCTTTAGATCAATTATTTGCACCAGCAAATAAGGGAAAGGTTCTGGCTCTATCTGAGATGCGCGACACCATGGGAATTATTATGTTGTATCAGGGTGTGGATCCTTCCAAGCCATTTACTGAAGATAAGTTCATGAATGCGATTGATTTCTTGCAAAAGAAAATTAAAGATGGCTTCATTATCGGTATTCGCGGCAATGAATACACTCAAGATCTGCGCTCTGGAAATGCAACCGCAGTCTTTGGTTGGTCTGGCGATATGTTCCAATTAGCTGCTGAATCAGATGGCAAATTTGACTTCGCAATTCCAGACTCTGGTGGAATGATTGCAAATGATAACTTTATGATTCCATCAACAACTACTAGCGTTGATGCAGCTACTGAGTTAGTTAACTATTACTACGATCCAGTTGTAGCAGCCACTGTTGCTGCTTGGGTTAACTATGTCTGCCCAGTTAAGGGCGCACAGGAGGCAATGGAAAAGGTCGATCCTTCTCTTGCCAACAGTGAATACATTTTCCCAACTGCTAAAACAACCTCTCGGTTAAGTATTTTCCGGGCCTTAACTGCGGCAGAGGAGACTTCATTCCAGACAGCGTTTCAAACGGCGGCTGGTAATGCGTAATGGCGGTTGATGCCTCAACCTCTGCGCGTGGAGATTTAATATTAAAAAATCTCACCAAATCCTATGGTGATTTTAGTGCAGTTGATGATCTATCACTTGTAGTACCTAAGGGATCATTCTTTGCATTGTTAGGTCCATCAGGTTGCGGTAAAACTACAACACTTCGGATGGTGGCAGGTTTAGAAGAGCCAACCTCTGGGTCAATATTTGTAGGTGAAACAGATATTACCGATATGAAACCATATCGACGCCCCGTTAATACTGTTTTTCAAAATTATGCCTTATTTCCACACTTAACTATCTTTGAAAATATTGCCTTTGGATTACGCAGGCGGGGAATAACTGAATCTGAGGTTAAGACTGCAGTAGATAAAGTATTAAATCTAATTGAACTTCCACAACTTGCAACTAGAAAGCCAAATCAATTATCTGGTGGCCAGCAACAGAGAATTGCAGTTGCTAGAGCAATTGTTAATCGGCCAGCACTATTACTGCTAGATGAGCCACTTGGCGCACTAGATTTAAAGCTGCGTAGGCAAATGCAGATTGAGTTAAAGTGGATTCAAACTGAGATTGGCATAACTTTTGTACATGTAACCCATGATCAAGAAGAGGCGATGACGATGGCAGATACCATCGCAGTAATGAATAAAGGCAAGATTGAGCAGATGGGTACACCGGAGGAGTTATATGACTCACCAAAGACTGCATTTGTGGCTAACTTCTTAGGGCAATCAAACTTAATTCCTGGTGAGGTAAGTGGTAGTGATGGAGATAATTTAATTGTTGATCTTTTTGGTACAAAAGTAGCAGTACCAAAGGCTCGCAGCTCAGCCCGTGGTAACTCAGCTTTAGTTGGTGTGCGCCCTGAAAAATTTAGAATAGCTGCGGAAGGAAAATCTACCCACGGTAATGTTTTAACTGGCGGAGTTGTATCTGATGTTTCATATATTGGTGTATCAACTCAATACCAGGTAGAAATGCCGTGGGGCAAAGAGGTTATGGTATTTGAGCAAAATGATGATGAAGAAGAGATGCTGCGCAAAGGTGCCAAGGTAGTACTTTCATGGGAGCCAATTTTTACATTCGCACTAGATGGCAGTGAAAATGTCTCTGCCGGCTCACATTAGTTATGGCTGCTTTTAGAGGAGCTTCGGCAAAAGTTTTTGGTTTAAAAGATAATAAATCAGCACTGCCGTACTTACTACTGATTCCAGGGCTGCTTTGGCTTGCTATATTTTTTATTGTTCCAATATTCTCACTTGGCCAGATGTCCACCAAAGTTCCAGGTGCTGATATCGGTGAATTTGTTCAGGAGTATAGATTTTCAAACTATATAGATGCATTTAATTCAAGCAAAGAACAATTCTTAAGATCATTTCTATATGGTTTATTGGCAACAATTATTGCCTTAGCAATCGCCTACCCACTTGCATATGCCATCGCATTTAAATCTGGCAAATGGAAAAATATCTTATTAGTTCTAGTTGTTGCCCCCTTCTTTGTCTCTTTTCTACTTCGCACCATTGCATGGAAGCAGATATTGGGGGAGGAAGGCCCAGTTGTAAGTGTGCTTCGAACTTTAAATATTATTTCTGTCAACACATCAATTACATCTAGCGCCTTCGCTGTTGTAACCGGTTTGGCATATAACTTTCTGCCATTTATGACACTGCCGTTGTATGCCTCATTAGAGAGAATTGATCCAAGAACCCTTGAAGCTGCTGGTGATTTATATGCAAATGGATTTACAACATTTAGAAAAGTTACACTCCCTCTCTCTATGCCCGGTGTTGTTGCTGGCACACTTTTAACATTTATCCCAGCAGCAGGTGATTACATAAATGCAACAATTTTAGGAAGTCCATCAAATAAGATGCTAGGAAATGTTATTGAAGCAAGATTCTTTAAGATTGTAGATTACCCAGCAGCTGCAGCCCTTTCATTTACCTTAATGGCAGCCATTTTGATACTAATCACGATTTACACTAAACGAACTGGCACAGAGGAATTAGTATGAAAAATTTAACTAAGTGGTTATCTAAGAATCTAATTCGAATCTATGCATTCTTCGCTTTTACCTATCTATTTATCCCAGTGCTATATACCTTTGTTTTTTCATTTAATGACTCAAGAAAAACAAATTTAATTTGGAAAGGCTTCACTCTTGATAAATGGAAGAATCCGTGCGGTGCTCCAGATATATGTAGCGCACTCGGTAACTCATTTGTAATCGGATTTACGGCAACAGCTATTTCAACGGTGCTGGGCACTTTAATTGCATTTGCGCTCGGCCGCTATAGATTTAAGGGAAGGTCAGCTACAAATTTACTTATCTTCTTGCCAATGGCAACTCCTGAGATTGTGCTCGGAGCATCTTTGCTTACTATGTTTGTAAATTTAGGTATTAATACTTCAATCCTTACAGCAATCATCGCCCATGTTATGTTTTGTATTTCATTTGTAGTGGTAACGGTAAAGGCTCGGGTGGCATCCCTAGATCCAAGATTAGAGCAGGCAGCGATGGATCTTTATGCCAATGAGTGGCAAACCTTTAGAAGAGTTACCTTGCCATTAGTTGCCCCAGGTATTGCCGCAGCTGCATTACTGGCATTCTCACTCTCCTTTGATGATTTTATTATTACTAACTTCACCGCCGGAACAGTCAATACATTCCCAAGATTTGTTTATGTTTCAGCTGGGCGAGGAATTCCAGCACAAGCTAATGTAATTGGTTCGGCAATGTTTTTTTTAGCCTTGTTTATCGTAGTTGCGGCGCAAATTGTTTCTAGCCGGCGTAAGGCTAAGATTTAACTTATGAGCAACATCGGCAATATGTATGGACCTGATTTCACATTTTTAGGCATTCCAAGATGTGATTTAGATAAGCCAGAGAGCTATAAAGATGCTGATGTAATTATTGTTGGCGCACCAATTGATAGTGGAACATCACATCGGTCAGGTGCCAAGATGGGGCCACAAGCAATTCGAATGGGTGATTACTTACCTCATGATGCATCCCGGCCACACCTTGCAATGCGAATTGATCCACTTCAAAAATTAAAGATTTATGATGCCGGTGATCTTTTGATGCCAGGGGGAGATTTAATTAAATCATTAAAGGTATTAGAGGTTGCAACAGAGAAGATTTCAAAGGCTGGCGCAATCGCTGTTGTCTTAGGTGGAGATCATTCAATAGCTTCGGCTGATGTGACTGGCATTGCAAATCACTTAGGTAAGGGCAAAGTATCAATGATTCACTTTGATGCCCACGCTGATACTGGGGAGAATCAATTCGGCGCCCTAATTGGCCATGGCACACCAATGCGCAGATTAATTGAGTCGGGCGCTGTTCGCGGTGATCGCTTCTTGCAATTAGGTCTTCGTGGTTACTGGCCAGATGATGCAACATTTAAATGGATGGCAAGTAAAGGGATGAAATCTTATGAGATGACTGAGATACATCACCGCGGCATGAAAGCTGTATTAGATGAATCATTTTCAATTCTTACCGATGGATGTGATGGCGTATTTTTATCTGTTGATATTGATGTGGTTGATCCTGGGATGGCGCCCGGAACTGGAACTCCCGAGCCAGGTGGAATGACAAGTAGAGAGTTACTAGAAGCAGTCCGCAGAATTTGTCTTGAGTTGCCAATTGTTGGCGTTGATATTGTTGAGGTGGCTCCTGCCTATGACACCAGTGATATCACTGCGATCTTGGCTAACCGAGTTGTATTAGAGGCACTTAGTGCGATTGCATTAAAGAAGAGTGGTGGTAAGTACTCCGCGGTTAGAAACTTATTGGATCGAGATTAGTTTTTAATCGAAGCAATTGCCTCATCTAAAACAGCAAGGCCATCTTTAAGCAGTGCCTCATCAATCATAAGTGGTGGCAATAATCTAATTACATTTGCGTAAGTACCAGCTGAAAGAATTAAGACACCCTTGCTAACACAGTATTTAAGTGCCTCAGTTAGTGCCTCTGGATTTGGCTCAGTAGTTCCAGGTTTTACTAATTCAATTGCCTGCATTGCTCCACGGCCGCGCACCTCACCGATAATTGGATACTTCTTAGCCATTGCATTAAGTGCATCATTCATAATTTTACCGATTTTATTAGCACGCTCAACAAGATTATCTTTTTCAATTGTCTCTATCGCACCTAATGCTGCAGCACATGCAACTGGGTTTCCTCCATATGTGCCACCTAGACCTGAAAGGTGAATTGAATCCATAATCTCAGCTCGGCCAGTCACGCCGGCAAGTGGCAGACCGGCAGCGATTCCTTTAGCGGTGACAATTAAATCTGGAACGACAGATTCATCTTCACATGCAAACATATTACCTGTTCTAGCAAATCCAGTTTGTACCTCATCTGCAATAAATATAATTCCATTCTCTTTACAGAATTTAGCAAGCCCAGGCAGAAAACCCTTACATGGAACGATAAATCCGCCCTCACCAAGAATAGGTTCTATGACGATACAAGCGACATTACTCGCGCCAATCTCTTTTTCAATTTTATGAAGCACCATAGACAAAACAGAACTTTCACAAGGTTTAGTACATGCGTCACATCGATATGGATAAGCAAGTGGCATGCGATAAACCTCTGGAGCAAAGGGTCCAAATCCATCTTTGTATGGCATGTTCTTAGCTGTCATTGCCATAGTTAAATTAGTTCTTCCGTGGTATCCATGCTCAAAAGCAACAACTGCGGATCTCTTAGTAAATTTACGAGCAATCTTTACGGCATTTTCAATTGCCTCAGCACCTGAGTTGAAGAGAGCCGATTTCTTCTTATGAGTACCTGGGGTTAAACGATTAAGTGCTTCACAAACCTCAACATAACCGGTATATGGAACCACCATAAAACAAGTGTGGGTAAAGGCCTCAATTTGTGTTTTAACATTTTCAACAACCTTACTTGCGCTATGTCCAACATTTAATACTGCAATTCCGGCGCCTAAATCAAGAATTGAATTGCCATCAACATCAATAATAATTGCACCCTCAGCACGTTCAATAAATACTGGAAATGCTGTGCCCAGTGAGGCAGAGACCGCTTCACCTCTGCGTTTAATTAATTCAGCAGATTTAGGTCCAGGAATAGCGGTAATCAGATTACGCTTTTGCGCAATTGCTGTTTTTGCCTCGGAGTACATGCCCAAATGCTATCTGAAGAGGTGAGCTGGCGGGCAGTTAAGATAGGCGCATGCGTGAAATTGTCCTTCTGGGCTCAACTGGCTCAATTGGTGTGCAAGCACTTGAGATTGTTGGCGCCCACCCAGATAAGTTTCGTATAGTCGGAATGAGCGCTGGCCGCAAAAATCCTGCATTACTAATGGAGCAGGCTAAGAAATTTAATGTGCCAATTGTCGGCAGCATGGCAGCTACTGCGCAAGTAGATGGAGTTAAAGTAATTGATGGTGATAACTCATCAATTGAGATCGCAGCCCTGCCTTGCGATATTGTCTTAAATGGTATTACTGGATCAATTGGATTAGGACCAACACTCTCTGCGCTCGCTGTTGGTAACAAGGTGGCGCTAGCTAATAAGGAGTCACTAGTTGCTGGTGGTGATTTAGTAATGAAGTATGGCCGAGATAAATTAATTCCAGTTGACTCAGAGCACTCAGCAATTTTTCAGGCGATGTTAGCTGGTAAAGAGAGTGATGTTAAAAAGCTAATTTTAACTGCAAGTGGTGGTCCATTTAGAGATCGAGCAGATCTATCTGATGTGACAGTGGCAGATGCGCTAAATCATCCAACCTGGTCAATGGGTGAGGTGGTAACAATTAACTCCGCTACCTTACTTAATAAGGGACTTGAGATTATCGAGGCTCATTACTTATTTGGTCTTGAGTATGAGGCGATTGAGGCGGTTATTCATCCACAATCAGTGGTGCACTCATTAGTTGAGTTTGTTGATGGCTCAACAATTGCCCAAGCATCCCCTCCTAATATGAAGGGTCCGATTGCATACGCACTTTCCTACCCTGAGCGAATTAACAAAGCATGTGCACCAATTGATTGGAGCAAAGCTCAGAGTTGGAATTTTTCACCAATTGATAATAATAAGTATCCAGCAATTGATTTAGCCAGAAGATGTGGTCAATTAGGTGGGGGATTACCCGCTGTTTATAACGCAGCTAATGAGGTTGCAGTTGCCGCCTTTTTAGCGCAGCAGATTAAGTTCACAGCAATAATTGAGATTGTTAGCAAGGTTGTAAATGCTTTTAGCGGTAACGCACCAACTACAATTAGAGATATTGCAGATGTCAGTGAGATAGAGCGAAGTGCGCGCATGAAAGCAGATGAGTTAATAAAGGAGATCGCTTAAATGACTATCGTTGGCGTACTTGCATTTGTAGTTGCGCTTTTGTTATCGGTAATGATTCATGAGGCTGGGCATTATCTAACTGCGAAAAAATTTGGTATGAAGGTAACTGAGTTCTTTTTAGGTTTTGGACAAAAGATTTGGTCAACACAACGAGGTGAGACTGAGTTTGGTGTGAAAGTTATTCCAGCAGGCGGCTACTGCCGAATTGTTGGAATGTCTGCCCGGGAGGAGTTAAGTGCAGCAGATTCTGATCGGGCTTTTATTAAGGCATCAGTTGGCAGGCGGTTAATTGTTCTAGGTGCTGGTTCATTTTTACACTTTGTTATTGGTTTTATTTTATTACTAACTCTTTTTACTTCCGCTGGCGTGACTGCGGTAACTAGCACAGTAGATAAGGTAAGTGAGTGCATTCCACAAACTGCAACTGAGGTTTGCTCTGCTAAATCAACACCCTCACCTGCAAAAAATGTTGGCATATTAGCTGGAGATAAGATCACAAAGGTTGATGGCGTAACTTATAAAGATTGGGCTGATGTTGTTAAGAAAATCAGAGCATCTGCTGGTAAACAAATTGAAGTAACTATTGAGCGAAATGGAATGCCGATTAATATCTCAGTTACTCCAGCAGGCAGAGATGTAGATGGCAAAGTAATTGGTGTACTTGGGGTAGTAAATAAAGTTGGAACTATCACCTATGGAGCGGGTGAGGCAACTATTAAAGCAGGTAAATTTACTGGGGAGATTTTACAAAATAGCCTCACCTCTTTGATTTCTTTGCCATCTAAGATTCCAGATTTAGTATCTCAAACATTTGGTGGCCAAAAACGTGATGCCGAAGGCTTAGTTGGAGTAGTCGGTGTAGCCAGAGTAAGTGGTGAGACTGCAAATACGAAGGTATTAACTACACGAGAGAAGATCGCTACCTTTATTTTAATTATTGCATCCCTTAATTTATTTGTTGGCATGTTTAATCTTTTGCCACTTCTGCCGTTAGATGGTGGACATATGGCAGTTGCTCTTGCAGATGGTCTGCGTAATTTTTTAGCTAGAAGGCGGGGATTACCAAAGCCTGCACCCTTTGATGTTGAACGGCTCACACCAATTACCATGGCAGTCTTTGTATTAATGGCTGGATTATCAATTCTCTTACTAGCCGCAGATATCTTTAACCCAATTAGAATGAATTTCTAGGTAGGCTTTACTCATGGTTGATTTAGGAATTCCTTCAGCTCCACCTGCAACACTTATGCCACGTCGCAAAAGTAGACAGCTAAAGGTTGGTTCAGTTTTAGTAGGTGGTGATGCACCAGTCTCAGTGCAATCTATGTGCACCACTCTTACTGCAGATGTTGACTCCACCTTGCAACAGATTGCTGAGTTAACCGCCTCTGGTTGCCAGATTGTTAGAGTTGCTGTTCCCTCCCAAGATGATGCTGACGCACTTGCTCAGATTGCTAAGAAATCACAGATTCCAGTAATTGCAGATATTCACTTTCAACCAAAGTATATTTTTGCCGCAATTGATGCTGGCTGCGCAGCAGTTAGAGTAAATCCTGGAAATATTAAACAATTTGATGACAAGGTAAAAGAGGTTGCAAAAGCTGCTGGGGATGCTGGGATTCCAATTCGCATTGGTGTTAATGCTGGATCTTTAGATCCAAGATTGCTAGCAAAGTATGGCAAGGCAACACCGGAGGCTCTCGCTGAGTCTGCGCTATGGGAGGCATCTTTATTTGAAGAGCATGGCTTTAGTGATATCAAGATTTCAGTAAAGCATCATGATCCAGTAACAATGGTGAAGGCGTATCGCTTACTTGCTGCAAAGTGTGATTACCCATTACATCTTGGTGTTACTGAGGCTGGACCAATTTTCCAAGGAACAATTAAATCTGCTACCGCATTTGGCATATTACTTGCTGAAGGAATTGGCGACACAATCAGAGTTTCACTCTCTGCCCCACCAGTGGAGGAGGTAAAGGTTGGTATCTCTATTTTAGAATCACTTAATCTGCGCCAACGTAAGTTAGAGATTGTCTCTTGTCCTTCATGTGGTCGGGCCCAAGTTGATGTTTATACCTTGGCTGAAAAAGTTCAAGCAGGTTTGCAAGGAATGACTGTGCCACTTCGTGTTGCAGTAATGGGCTGTGTTGTTAATGGACCAGGTGAGGCAAGAGAGGCAGATCTTGGTGTGGCATCTGGAAATGGCAAGGGACAGATATTTGTTAAGGGCGAGGTAATTAAAACTGTGCCAGAGGCACAGATTGTTGAGACATTAATTGAAGAGGCGATGCGCCTTGCGGAGGAGATGGAGGCAGCTGGGGTGGCATCGGGTAAACCATCAGTTGCAGTTTCCTAATTCTTATAACCTTTTAAATATTACTTTTCCAAAACGCATACCAGATATAAGCCATCGCAAAGATAAAAATAATTAAGATAACATCCCAAAATCTTCCACCTGAATCAGAAGTAAATGCCAATTTAATTGAGTATAAGCCAAGGCAAATAATTACTACAAAGCCTGCGATAGCAAAAATTGCCATGTATAAATGTTACGCCTCATTTTTTACCGCTGTAAAAGACCAGCCGAGCATCTCAGGCTTTTAATCTGCAGTATCTTCTGCCTGAGCGTAAAGATTTTTGCCTAAATTAGAATAATTACAGATTAATTGGGGCACTTTCTACCCCGCCTCATTAATCCACTCCTGTTCAGTAGGTAGGCTTCACCCATGTTAAAGATGTCCACCTTATTACTTCGCACACTGCGTGATGATCCTGCAGATGCTGAGGTGGCATCCCATCGATTATTAGTAAGAGCAGGTTTTGTGCGCAGAATTGCCGCTGGTATTTACTCGTGGCTGCCACTTGGTTATCGCACATTTAGAAAGATTGAACAGGTAGTTCGTGAAGAGATGGATGCAGCTGGCTTTCAAGAGGTGCACTTTCCAGCACTGCTACCAAAGGAGCCGTATGAATCAACAAATCGTTGGAGTGAGTACGGACCAGATTTATTTAGATTACAAGATAGAAAAGGTAATGATTATCTTCTAGGACCAACCCATGAAGAGATGTTTACCTTAATGGTTAAGGGTGAGTTCTCATCCTATAAAGATCTGCCACTTTCTATTTATCAGATTCAAACTAAGTATCGGGATGAAACACGTCCACGGAGTGGAATTATTAGAGGACGAGAGTTTGTTATGAAGGATTCATACAGCTTTGATCTAGATGATGAAGGACTTGAAGTTTCATATAACAAACACCGGGAAGCTTATATAAAGACCTTTGACAGATTAGGTCTTAAATACAACATTGTTTCAGCAATGAGTGGCGCGATGGGTGGATCAAAATCTGAGGAGTTTTTAGCACCATGCCCAACTGGTGAAGATACCTATGTGCTTTGTAATTCTTGCGGCTATGCGGCAAATGTGGAGGCGATGGTTACCAAGGTTGCACCATTTAAAGGTGAGAAATCACCTGCAATTGAATTACTAGACACCCCAAACACTCCAACCATTGATTCATTAGTTGAGGTACTAAATAAGAAGTACTCAGCAAATATCACAGCGGCTAATACTTTAAAAAATATATTACTCATGGCAGATGGTGCGCCAATCTCAGTATTAGTACCGGGTGATCGTGAGGTTGATTTAAAGCGGCTTGGCGCAAATCTACCTGGAGTTAAAGATTTAAATTTATTTGAGGATGCAGATTTTGCTAAGTATCCAAAATTAGCTAAGGGTTATGTCGGGCCACAAGATGCTAAATCATTTGGTCTAACACTTTATGCCGACCCAAGAGTTGTTGAAGGCTCATACTGGGTAACTGGTGGAAATAAAAAGGATGTGCATGCTAGGTATGTAACCTGCGGGCGAGATTTTAAGGTTGAGCATTATGTGGAGGCAGCTGAAGTGAAAGCCGGAGATAGCTGTCCTAAATGTGAGAAGGCGGTAATTATTGATCGAGCAATTGAGATTGGCCATATTTTTCAACTAGGTAGAAAGTATGCACAAAGTTTAGGTCTTACAGTTTTAGATAAAGATGGTAAGCCGAAGGTAGTAACAATGGGCTCTTATGGAATTGGAGTATCAAGGGCGGTTGCAGCAGTTGCTGAGCAAACTTATGATGAGATTGGTTTATGTTGGCCAGCAGAGATCGCACCAGCTGATGTTCATATTGTGGCAACTGGTAAAGAGGATCAGCCATTTGATGTGGCGGAGAAGATTGCTAAAGATTTAGAGGCAAAAGGTTTAGAGGTCTTACTTGATGATCGACGTGAGGCAAGTGCTGGTGTTAAGTTTAAAGATGCAGAATTAATTGGTATTCCTAAGATAATTATTGTTGGCAAAGCATTAGTAGATGGCAAGGTTGAGATCAGAGATCGCAAATCCGGAGACAAACAAGAGGTGTTACTAGCTGATGTAGTTAAAACATTAGTTAAGTAAGTTATGAGCGTTGAGGTCTTAATTTTTTTGGCAATCGCCTCAGGATTTGCTGGCTTTGTTGATGCGATGGCAGGTGGCGGCGGATTAATTCAATTACCAGCATTAATCATTGGTCTACCTAACAAAGAGCTGCCGTTAATCTTAGGAACTAATAAGGTGCCATCAATATTTGGTACAAGTGCTGCTGCCCGTAATTACTTTAAGAATTTAAAGCCAGATATCCCACTCACCATCACCATGATGGTGCCAGCATTTATTGGCTCAATGGCTGGGGCAGCCTTTGCCGCCTCAGTGCCAAAGGAGTTTTTTAAACCTTTTATTGTTTTGTTACTAACATCGGTTGCAATCTATACCTGGCGCAAACCAGATCTAGGGATGAGTGAGAATTTAAAGTTTACCAATCAAAAAAGATTATTTCTGGTGGCGTTAATTGGATTATTAATTGGTTTTTATGATGGCATCTTTGGTCCAGGAACTGGCACATTCTTAGTATTCTTTTTAGTCTCAGGCATTGGTTACGCCTTCCTTAAAGCCTCTGGCACTGCCAAGTTAGTAAATATTGCAACTAATGCAGGTGCTATCTTAAGTTTTCAAATAACTGGCCATATCTGGTGGCAATTAGGTTTACTACTGGCCATTGCAAATGTGAGTGGGGCAATACTTGGCTCTCGTCTTGCAATTAAAGGTGGATCACCTCTAGTTCGTAAAGTTTTTTTAGCGGTTACCTTCCTGCTTATCACCCGCGTTGCTTGGGATACCTTTATAAGTTAAACTAATCTCACAACTTAATATCGAAGAAGGAAATTATGGGAAAGAAAGAAGAAATATCGGCGGTGATTACTCCCGCATTGGCCACACTTGGATTTTATTTAGAGGATATAACAATCACAACTGCTGGCAAGCGAAGCATGCTGACCGTAATTGTAGATGGTGATACTCATCTATCACTTGATCAGGTAACCGCTGCAACTAAAGCAATTGGTGAGTTAGTTGAAAATATTCAAAGTCTAGGAGATAGCCCATTCACACTTGAGGTGACATCTCCTGGTATAGATCGCCCCCTTACAAAGCCTCGTCATTGGCGTAAAAATATTGATCGACTTGTAAAGATCGTTTTGCAAGATGGTAAAGAGGTTAAGGGCAGAATTAAAGATGCTTCGGAATTATCTGCAACAGTTGATCAGCAGGTAATTTTATTTACCGATATCAAGCGAGCCACACTTGAGATTGAGTTTAAGCAGGTGGGCAAGTGAGTGTTGAGATTGAAGCACTTAAGATTTTGGCACAAGAGAAGAAGTTGCCACTTGAGCGATTAATTAATGCAATTGAAAATGAGGTGGCAGCAGCTTATGCAACCTTGCCAGATGCCAAGCCACATGGGCGAGCGGTTTTAAATCGCCAAACTGGTGAGTTAGTTATTTATGTGCCAGTGCTAGGACCAGATGGTGATCGCATCGATACCGTAACTGATAATCCAGATGGCTTTACTAAGTTGGCAGATAAGACTGCGCGAAAAGTTATTAAAGAGAAGATGCGAGAGGCTAAAGATCTTGAGGTAGTAACTGAGTTCTCTGGAAGTGTTGGTGATGTAATTGGTGGTGTGGTGCAGCAAGGTAGAGATGCAGAGGTTATTTATGTAAGCCTGGGCAGAGTTGAAGGAAAGGTGCCACCAGCTGAGCAGGTAAAGGGTGAGGTATATAAACATGGAGATCGTATTAAATGTTTTGTAGTAGATGTTAAGCAGGGAGAGAAAGGACCTGAGGTAACACTCTCTCGCTCACACCCAGCATTTGTAAAGATGTTATTTGCACTTGAAGTCCCAGAGATTAAAGATCGAGTAGTAGATATTGTAGGAATTGCAAGAGAGCCAGGGGCTAGAACAAAGTTATCTGTTAGAACTCATCGCGCAGGAGTTAGCGCAAAAGGTGCACTAATTGGCCCACAAGGAAGCCGTGCACAAAATGTAATGAATGAGTTAAATGGTGAAAAGATTGACATTATTGATTTCTCTGAAGATCCTGCAACCTATGTTGCAAATGCGTTAGCACCAGCTCGGGTAAGCTCAGTTGAGATTGTTGATTTAGAGGCTAAATCAGCAAAAGTTATCGTGCCAGATTTTCAATTATCACTTGCAATTGGCAAAGATGGCCAAAATGCCAGACTTGCCGCCCGGCTTACCCAATGGCGAATTGATATCCATCCAGATAATCCAGTTACGCATATTAAGGCGGAAAAGGCAGAGGAAGCGCCAACTATTTCACCTAGTGAAGGTGCTTAGGGTAGGGTTGGCATGTTCAGTAAAGAGCAACCACAGCGCAGTTGTATCGCCTGTCGAAGCCTGGAGAATTGGACAGATTTAATTCGCACGGTTTTACTCGGCAATGAAATAAGGGTCGATATAAATCATCGAATGGCTGGTCGGGGAGCATGGCTGCATAGCAAATGTTTTTCGGTAGCAATCGAGCGAAAAGCTTTTAATCGTTCCTTCAAATTTGAAGGAGAGATTAAATTTAAAGAGTTAGAAGATTACTTAAAAAATTTAGGTAATTAATAAAAGTATGGAGCGAGCGAGAATGACACTCTAATGAGCACTTCAAGATTATGAGTAGGTCTATTTAGGCTCGCGCGTAAATAACGCGGGGCCAGAAGAAGGAGAAGTGTGGCCAAGGTCCGCGTTTATGAATTAGCTAAAGAGTTAGGGCTTGAAAGTAAAGAGCTGCTAGCTAAGTTAGCAGAGGTCGGCGAATTTGTTCGCTCAGCATCTTCAACTGTTGAAGCACCGGTTGTGCGCAAGTTGATGGATAAATTTCCAAATTTAGTACCAGCTGAGGCTGCGCCAAAAGCTAAGAAGGCACCTGCTAAAAAGGCAGCGGCAAAGAAAACTGTAAAGGTTGAGGATCTTCCTCCCGAATTACAACAGATGATTGAGGATGCAACACCAGCGGCAAGACCAGTAGCACCAACAGCACGTGCTGCCAATAATCCATTTTCTACAACACCAACCACACCAACTGGCGGCAATTCAATGCCACGTCCACCACGTGCTGGCAATAATCCATTTAGCTCAGGTGGCGGCGGACCACGTCCACCTGCAAGACCAATTCGCCCAGGTGAACAAGGAAGAACTCCTGGAAAATTACAGCCAGGACAACGTCCACCAATGTCAGGTGCTCGTCCTGGCTCTGTTCGTCCAGGTTTTGCCGCACGTCCTGCGCAAAGTAATCCAAGGCCAACTGGTGGACCAAGTTCACGTCCTACAACTGGTTCATCTCCTTATCGCACACCAGGTTCTGCTCCTGCTGCTTCACCATTTGGTGGTAAAGGCGGCGGGCGGCCACCACAAAGAGGTGGCGCAGCTGGTGCATTTGGTAAAGGTGGCAAGGGTAAAGGAAAAAATAGAGGACAAAAGAGTAAGAAAGAAAGACGTGAAGATTTTGAAAATCTACCAGCACCACAATTAGGTGGGGCAGTAGTTCCACGCGGTGATGGCAAGACTGTGGTGCGAATGCGACGGGGCGCAACATTGATGGACTTTGCAGAAAAGATAAGCGCAGATCCAGCCGCATTAGTCTCAGCTCTATTTCATTTAGGTGAGATGGTAACTGCAACTCAATCAGTTGATGAAGATACCTTTACATTGCTAGGTGCTGAACTTGGCTTCTTAATTCAGATCGTAAGTCCTGAGGATGAAGATCGTGAGTTACTTGAAGAGTTTGATATCAATTTAGAGCAAGAGTTGGCTGAAATTGATCCAGCTGATCTAGTTGTGCGCTCGCCAATTGTTACAGTAATGGGACATGTTGATCATGGTAAGACTAGGTTGTTAGATGCGATTCGTTCAACAGAGGTTGTTAAATCTGAGGCGGGTGGAATTACTCAGCACATTGGTGCATATCAAATTCATCATGATCACAACGGAACAAATCGTGCAATTACCTTTATCGATACCCCAGGACATGAAGCCTTTACCGCTATGCGTGCTCGAGGTGCAAAAGTTACAGATATCGCTGTACTAGTTGTGGCAGCAGATGATGGTGTTATGCCACAAACAATTGAAGCTTTAAATCACGCTCAAGCAGCAGATGTTCCAATCGTAGTTGCAGTGAACAAGATGGATAAAGAGGGTGCTAATCCAGATAAAATCCGTCAACAGTTAACTGAGTACAACTTAATTGCTGAGGAGTACGGCGGACAAACTATGTTTGTAAACGTATCTGCTCTTTCTGGTAATGGTATTGATCAATTAATTGATGCGATCTTGCTAACCGCTGATGCAGCCATTGATCTTCGTGCGATTGCAGATGACATTGCAAGAGGAGTTGCAATTGAAGCAAATCTTGATAAGGGACGTGGTCCAGTTGCAACTGTTTTAGTGCAACGCGGAACACTTCATGTGGGAGATGCAATTGTGGCCGGTGGTGCATATGGCCGGGTACGTGCGATGTTAGATGAGCATGGCGAAGCTGTTGAAATTGCTGGTCCATCTCGTCCGGTACAGGTTCTTGGCTTTACATCAGTACCAGGAGCTGGTGATTCATTTATTGTTGCTGAAGATGATCGAACTGCAAGACAAATTGCAGAGAAGCGTCAACTTGCCTCCCGTAACGCCTCACTTGCAAAGGCACGTAAGAAGATTTCACTTGAAGATTTTATGGAGCAATCAAAGGTAAGTACTTTGAACTTGATTCTAAAGGGAGATGTTTCTGGATCGGTAGAGGCACTAGAGGATGCCTTATTGCAATTAGATGTTGGCACTGAGGTTGATTTACGAGTTATTCACCGTGGTGTTGGTGCAATTACAAAGAATGATGTGACTTTGGCATCTGCATCTACTGCAGTAATTATTGGCTTTAATGTTAAGCCAGAGCCACAGACCGCAGTCTTTGCCGAACATGAGGGTGTTGAGGTTAGGTTCTATACCGTTATTTATAAAGCGATTGAGGAGATTGAAGCATCACTTAAGGGCCTACTTAAGCCAGAGTTTGAAGAGGCTGTTCTTGGTAATGCTGAGGTCCGCGATATATTCAAATCAAGTAAGTTTGGAAATATTGCAGGCTGCATAGTCTCTGATGGAAATATCCGTCGAAATGGCAAGGTGCGCACAATGCGTGCTGGTGTAGTAATTGGTGAAAACTTAAGCATTGAATCTCTGCGTAGATTTAAAGATGATGCCACTGAGGTCCGTGAGGGATTTGAGTGCGGCATTGGCCTTGGCTCATTTAAAGATCTGCAGGTAGGAGATGTAATTCAGGTTTATGAGATCCGTGAGAAAAAGCGGGCCTAATAATGCCAAGCAAACGTCCACTGCAGGTTGCAGATCGAATCAAAGAGTTGGTTGCAACCACAATTGAGTCACGGGTTAAAGATCCACGGCTTGGTTTTGTAACCATAACCGATGTTCGAGTAACTGGTGATCTGCAACAAGCTTCAATCTTTTACACCGTACTAGGTGATAGCGCAGCACATGAAGCAACAGCTGCTGCCTTAAATAGTGCAAAAGGAATGTTGCGCTCAGAGGTTGGTCGCGCACTTGGACTTCGAATTACACCATCTCTTGAATTTTTCTTAGATGGTATGGCTGAATCTGCCTCTGCAATGAATGAGTTAATGGAGCAGATGCATAAAGCAGATGCTGAACTTGCAAAATTACGTGCAGGTGCTAAACCAGTTGCTGAAGATCCGTATAAAAAGCGTGATTAGCCGGTGAGTTAATGGATGGCTTTTTACTAATAGATAAAGCCGGTGGTATGACAAGCCATGATGTGGTTGCAATGGCGAGAAAGAGATTAGATACAAGAAAAGTAGGTCATGCTGGAACCTTAGATCCAATGGCAACTGGAGTTTTAGTTCTAGGTGTTGGAATTGCTACTCGCTTACTTACATACATAACCGATGGTAAGAAAAGTTATGAAGCAACAATATTTTTAGGAAAATCTACTCACACCGATGACAAAGATGGTGATCTAACCTTTACTGCTGATCCAGTTGTGGTCACAAATATAAGTGATGAGCAAATAAAAGTTGAATTAAATAAATTTGTTGGAGAAATTAAGCAACGGCCAAGTTCAGTTTCAGCAATTAAAATCGATGGGAAAACTGCCCACGCAAGAGTAAGAGCGGGGGAGAGTGTTGAAATTGCTGAACGGGATGTAAGTATTTATGAGTTAGTAATTAAAAAGATTAGGCATATACCTAATGCAATTGAGGTTGATATTTTAGTTACATGTTCAGCCGGAACATATATCCGGGCTGTAGCTAGAGATCTTGGGGTAGTTTTAAAAACTGGTGGGCATCTGACCTACCTTAGAAGGACGATGGTCTCGCCATTTGTAATAGATCAATGCAAGCAGATTAAGGATGCTGATCTAATTCCGATTTCAGGTGTAGTTGAGAAGTTATTTCCAATTAGAAAACTTGAACTAGCTCAAAGTAAAGAGATCTCATTTGGCCGGGTAATTGAGCAAAACTTAAGTGAAGGAGTTTTTGCAGCTCTTGATAATCAAGGCAATTTTGTGGCATTACTAGAGAATAAATTACAAGGCAGCCAAATTGTTGCCGCACCCATCCTAGTTAAGGGATCCGGGTAGTAGTAGGTTGTGAAAGAATAAGGGAATGAAGAAGGTAATTGCGATCGGTATCTTTGATGGTGTGCATGCGGGCCATCAACAGATTATTGATATTGCCAAACATCAAGGCGATGTAACAGTTATGACATTTGATCCACATCCGGCATCAGTGATTGCACCAGAGCGCACGCCAACTCAATTAATAAATGTTAAAGATCGAATACAATTACTTAAAAATGCAGGGGCTACTGCAGTTGAAGTAGTTAACTTTAATAAGGAGTTTTCTCAACTCTCACCAGATCAATTTATTGAGGATATTTTAGTTGGCAGATTTGCAGCTGAGCATGTAGTAATTGGTGAGAACTTTAATTTTGGATACAAGGCGCAAGGAACTCCTAAATATCTATCTGAGGTAGGACCAAAGTATGGCTTTGGAGTTTCTATCGTTAAGTTACAAGAGGATCGCGGCTCAACTATCTCATCCTCTCGAATTAGAAACCTAATTATTGATGGCCAAATCGATCGGGCTAATGAGTTATTAACCCGTAATTTTTATTTAAAGGGCCTAGTTATTCATGGTGAAAAACGAGGACGAGAGATCGGATATCCAACTGCAAATATTGGTTTAACCCCACTCGCCACAATCCCAGCAGATGGTGTTTACGCTGGCTGGTTAAGTGTTGGTGCAAATAGATGGCCCGCTGCAATTTCAATTGGAACTAATCCAACATTTCCAGGTGTTAGAGGCAGACAAGTTGAAGCATATGCATTAGATCAAGTTGGCTTAGAGTTATATGACCAAGAAGGAAAAATTGAGTTTGGATATAGATTGCGCGACACCTTAAAGTTTGATGGATTAGCTCCACTACTTGAACAGATGAAAAAAGATTGTGATAAGGCCAGGGAATTAACTAGTAAATAACGCTCAATTCTCCCTCGATTTTAAGTATCACCTATAGCGCTGGTAATCTTGCACCACTAAAGCGAGAAGGTGCGCCTTCGTGAATCACACCGAGGCCCTCGTGACAGACAGAAGGAGCAATACAAATGGCATTAACGCCAGCAGTAAAAAAGGAAATAGTAAGTAAGTACGGCTCATCTGCAACTGACACAGGAAGCCCAGAAGCACAGGTAGCACTTCTTTCAAAGCGTATTGATGAGATAACACAACATTTGCAGACAAATAAAAAAGATCATCACAACCGTCGTGGTTTGTTATTGATGGTCGGTAAGCGTCGTCGGATTTTGCAGTACCTCGCCAAGACAGATATTGAGCGCTATAGAGCGATTATCGAAAAGCTCGATCTTCGCCGTTAAATAACAATCAGCAAAAAACTTTATTAGTTAAGAGTTTTGGTCCTCGGTAGTGGTTTCCGGAAAAGGATTTTCCGTGAACTTCGATCGAAGATCCATTCTCTTTATGTAAAGTGTTGAGAAATGGAGTGACCCATGGAGGGTCAAGATGTGCAATCAGCCGTTGCCAAAATAGACAACGGTAAATTTGGAAAGCGGGAGATCCGCTTTGAAACTGGCCGATTAGCTCGGCAAGCAGCAGGAACCGCTGTTGTTTATTTAGATGATGACAGCATGTTGCTATCTGCAACTACTGCATCAAAAAATCCGAAGGATCAATTTGATTTCTTCCCACTAACTGTAGATGTGGAAGAGCGGATGTATGCCGCTGGCAAAATTCCTGGATCATTCTTTCGTAGAGAAGGTCGTCCTTCAGAGGATGCAATCCTTACCTGTCGCTTAATCGATCGTCCACTACGTCCATCCTTTATTAAGGGATTACGTAATGAGATTCAAATCGTTGTGACTGTAATGGCATTAAATCCAGATCATATGTATGACGTAATTGCGATTAATGCTGCATCTATGTCTACTCAATTAGCAGGCTTGCCATTCTCTGGCCCAATCGGTGGTGTGCGGGTTGCACTAATCGAAGGTCAATGGGTTGCTTTCCCAAATCACTCTGATTTGGAAAAAGCAGTTTTTGACATGGTAGTTGCCGGTCGTATTTCAGATGGTGATGTTGCGATCATGATGGTCGAAGCAGAGGCAACTGTTAAAACAATTGATCTAATTAAGGCTGGCGCAACTGTGCCAACTGAGGAGATTGTTGGCCAAGGACTTGAGGCTGCAAAGCCATTTATTAAAATCCTTTGCGAGGCGCAATTAGCATTAGCTAAATTAGCCGCTAAGCCAACTGGTGAGTTCCCAGTATTCCTTGATTACCAAGATGATATTTATGCAGTTGTTGAAAAGGCTGCTAAAGATGATCTAACAAAGGCGTTAACAATTGCTGGTAAGCAAGAGCGTGAGACAAAGCTTGATGAGATTAATAAGGCAGTTTCTGAGAAGATCACAGTTGATTTTCCAGAGCGTGCTAAAGAGATCTCTGGCGCACTTCGCTCAGTTACTAAGAAATTAGTACGCCAGCGAGTATTACGGGAGAAGATCCGTATTGATGGTCGCGGTCTTCGAGATATTCGCGCATTAACTGCTGAGGTTGAGGTAATTCCTCGTGTTCACGGCTCTGCAATATTTGAAAGAGGTGAGACTCAAATTTTGGGTATTACAACTTTAAATATGCTTAAGATGGAGCAACAGCTAGATACTCTTTCACCGGAAGATCACAAGCGTTATATGCATAACTACAACTTCCCGCCGTACTCTGTTGGCGAAACTGGAAGAGTTGGCTCACCTAAGCGACGAGAAATTGGACATGGCGCACTAGCAGAACGCGCATTGCTTCCGGTACTTCCAACTCGCGAAGAGTTTCCATATGCAATTCGTCAGGTTTCAGAGGCACTTGGTTCAAATGGATCAACATCCATGGGATCTGTTTGTGCTTCAACTATGTCATTACTAAATGCAGGTGTGCCACTTAAGGCATCTGTTGCTGGTATTGCGATGGGACTTATCTCTGATGAGGTAGATGGCAAAACTGAGTATGTAGCACTTACCGATATCTTGGGTGCAGAGGATGCATTTGGAGATATGGACTTTAAAGTTGCTGGTACAAAAGAGTTTGTTACCGCTCTTCAATTAGATACAAAACTTGATGGAATTCCAGCCTCCGTTCTTTCAGCAGCATTGCTGCAAGCAAAGGAAGCTCGTCTTGCCATCCTTGATGTTATGAACCAAGCAATCTCATCCCCTGATGAGATGTCATTACTTGCTCCTAGAATTATTTCGATCAAGGTGCCAGTTGACATGATTGGTGCAGTTATCGGGCCTAAGGGCAAGATGATTAATCAGATTCAAGATGAGACCGGTGCAGATATCACTATCGAAGATGATGGAACTATCTATATTGGCGCAACTGAGGGATCTGCTGCTGAGGCTGCAAAGGCGCAAATTAATGCGATTGCAAATCCAGTACAACTATCAGTTGGGGATAAATTCAATGGCGCAGTTGTAAAACTTGCTGCCTTTGGTGCTTTTATTAACTTAGCTCCAGGTAAAGATGGTTTGCTACATATCTCGCAAATTCGCAAGATGCATGGTGGCAAGCGTATTGAAAACCTTGAAGAGGTTATGAAGGTTGGCGAGAAGATTGAGGTTGTAATCAATGAGGTTGATCCAAAGGGTAAATACTCATTAGTTCCAGCAAATCTTCCAGAAGAAGCAAAGAGCGAGTAATTTGGCTAGAACGGTCTTACCTAGTGGCTTACGAATAGTCACTGAAGAGGAAAGATCTGTTCGCTCTGCAGCTTTTGGTATTTGGGTCAATGTTGGCTCCCGCGATGAGACAGTTTCAACTGCGGGAGCTTCACATTTTTTAGAACACTTATTATTTAAAGGAACAAAGCGAAGATCATCCCTTGAAATCTCCTCCGCAATTGAAGCAGTCGGTGGCGAAACAAATGCCTTTACCTCCAAGGAGTACACCTGTTTTTATGCGCGGGTAATTGATAAAGACCTACCCCTTGCAGTTGATGTGATTATTGATTTGATCACTTCATCAGTAGTTAAGCCAGATGATGTCGATGCTGAGCGCAAGGTTGTATTGGAAGAGATTGCAATGCGTGATGATGATCCAAGTGATTTAATCCATGATCTTTTTTTAGAGAGGTACTACGGAGATGCACCATTAGGACGGCCAATTTTAGGAACAGTTGAGTCAATAAAAGGTATGGAGCGAAGTACCGTATTTAATTACTATCAAAATAGATATAAACCAGAGGATTTAGTTGTTTCAGTTGCTGGAAATATTAAGCATAAAAAAGTAGTTGAATTGGTTGAAGATGCATTATCTAAAGATGGCTTTTTAGATCAATCTAAGAAAGATTATCAGGTGCGAAGTTCACCAAAAATTAAAGTACCAGGTAAAGGTAAGGTTACGCTGCTTGATCGCAAAACTGAACAGGCACATATTGTTTATGGTGTACCAGGTGTTGCTAGGGATGATAAGCGCAGATTTGCATTGAGCATTTTGTCTTCAGCTTTAGGTGGCGGAATGTCTTCAAGATTGTTTCAAGAGATTAGAGAAAAGCGCGGCCTTGCCTATTCAACCTATGCATATGGTCAGCAATTTGCCGGTAGTGGAGTTTTATCTTTTTATGTTGGCTGTAAGCCAGATAAGGCAGAAGAATCAATTAAAATTATCCAATCAATATTGCATGATGTGGCAGAGAATGGTTTAACGGCGGAGGAGATTAATCGGGCAAAGGGAGCAGTTTCTGGATCACTGGTATTAAGCCAAGAGGACACTGGTTCTAGAATGACCAGAATTGGCAAAAGTGAGTTGGTTTACGGCCAGGTTCTAAGCTTTGATGAAATTTTGCGCGAGATTTCTAATGTAACACATGAGCAAATTAAGGAAATTGCCCGCCAAATCCTGCCGACATCTCCTACCCTTGCGGTAGTGGGACCATTTAGGTCAAGTAGTAAATTTGAAAGGTTAATCTCATGAAGGTCGCAGTACTAGGTGCCAAAGGAAGAATGGGCACAGAAGCTGTTGCAGCAATTAATGCAGCAAGTGATTTAACTCTAAGTGCGGCATTAGATCTTGGTGATTCACTCGATAAGTTAACCCAAACTGGCACTGAGATAGTAGTTGATTTCACTCATCCTGATTCAGTAATGAAAAATCTTGAGTTTGCCATAAGTAATGGAATTCATCTTGTAGTTGGAACTACTGGTTTTGATGAGAAAAAACTATCGCAATTAAAAGATTTGCTAAGTAAGCAGCCAAAAGTTGGCGCACTTATTGCTCCTAACTTTGGACTTGGCGCAGTTTTAATGATGCAATTTTCCCAAACTGCAGCAAAGTATTTTGAAAGTGCTGAAATAATTGAGTTACATCATGCCAATAAGGTGGATGCTCCATCTGGGACTGCTACTAGAACAGCTGAGATGATTACTGATGCAAGAAAGGCAAGTAAAAAAGGTGTGATGCCAGATGCCACCAAGAGTTCACTCCCTGGGGCACGTGGCGCAAAGGTTGGGGATGTTCCAATTCACTCAGTTAGATCACATGGTTATGTTGCTCATCAAGAGGTGATCTTCGGTGATGCGGGTGAGACTTTAACAATTAGACATGATTCAATTGATCGGGCAGGCTTTATGCCAGGAGTTTTAATTGGCATTAGAAATGTGGCAAAGTATCCAGGGCTAACTATTGGTCTTGAGAATTATATGGAGGGAATGTAATGAGTGATATAACTATGTATGGTGCTGAATGGTGCGGTGATTGTCGTCGTTCTAAGAGATTTCTAGATACCAATAACATTAAATACAATTATATTGATATCGAAACTGATCCGGCAGCCAGTGATAAGGTAATTGAGATTAATGGTGGAATGCGTTCAATTCCAGTAATTATTTTCTCAGATGGAACGCATTTAACTGAGCCATCAGATATTGCTCTTAAAGCAAAGTTAGAAGAGTTAAAAGTTCTTTAAAATATCTGATAGACAACAGCAGAGGTAATTGCTGCTGAAATAACTACAACTGGAAATGGCGCTTTAAACTTAAGGGCAAGTAGTGCCGCACCAACACCAGCTAATCGTTGATCTACTACTAACTCTTTCTTATCAGCAAATGTCTGCACCCCTACCAATGCACTAAGTAAAACAATGGGAACTAGGGTATTTATCTGCTTAACTTTTGGTCGATCAAGCCATTTCTCTGGAACACTATGACCGATATATTTATTTAAAAATGCGGTAACACTTGCACCGATTACCGCAATCCAGATTGGACTCATTTTTTCCACCCGAAAATAACTGCAAGTAAGACGGTAGTAATAATTGGGACACCAGCTGGTGCAATTGGGGTTAGTAAAAGTGCTAAACCAATTGCAGATCCTGAGATTATAAATTGTCGCTTATTTTTAAGACGTGGCCAAACTAAACCACAAAATGCTGCTGGAACTGCTGCATCTAATCCCCAAACTGAAGGGTTGCCTATCTTACTTGCGCCGAGTGCACCAAGAAATGTAAAAAAGTTCCAAAATATATAAACACCAATACCGGTTAGATAGAAGCCTCGTTTTCTATCTACATCATTATCTTGCAGGGTAGAAACAGCGGTTGACTCATCAATTGTAATTTGGGCAGCGAGAATTCTTTTAATTCCAGTAACTTTTAAAATTGGCGCCATCTGCACTCCATATAACGCATTACGAAATCCAAGTAAGGTGGCAGTTGCAATTGCACTTATCGCCGCCCCACCTGCGCCCATAATTCCAACAACAGCAAATTGCGATGCACCGGAGAAAAGTAGGAGTGATAGAAGACAGGTTTGCAGGACAGAGAAGTCAGCGGTTACTCCAGCTGCGCCAAAGGCTGCGCCATAGAGGCCGACAGTGAAGGCGACGCTGAGAGCGGTGCGATCTACTGCACTTGTCTTAGGATTAATTGACACGCCGACACCTTAATCCAGCCAATCACCAATCACCAAAGATAGGGTCGCGGACATGAGTGATGAGATCATTTTTCGCGATGATGTGTCGGTGGAGTTGGTTAAATCCAGTGCCAGTGATGCCGATGTTGTTTGGGCGGCTCGGGTTTCTACCGCTGGAGATAAATCACTTGAGGATGTTGGAGCTGATGCCTCTAAATCAGAGGGACTTATTAATTATTTAGCTAGAGAGCGTCATGGCTCACCATTTGAACATACCTCAATGACTTTTTTTATTTCCGCTCCTATTTTTGTTTTTAGAGAGTTTATGCGCCACCGAATTGCTTCTTATAACGAGGAGAGTGGGCGCTACCGAGAATTAAAACCAGTTTTTTATGTGCCAAGCAAGGCGCGTAAGTTAGTGCAGATTGGTAAAGCTGGTTCATATACATTTGTTGATGGCACAGTTGAGCAGTATGAAATTACGGTATCGGCAATTAAAGAAACTTGTATCTTGGCATATGATAATTATCAAAAGATGTTAGCGGCTGGGGTAGCGCGTGAGGTTGCTCGGGCGGTATTGCCAGTTACCTTGTACTCATCAATGTATGTAACTATGAATGCTCGGGCATTAATGAACTTTTTATCACTTAGAACAGCACGTGAAGGTTCACACTTTCCCTCCTACCCGCAACGAGAGATCGAGATGGTGGCAGAGAAGATGGAAGCCGAGTTTGCCAAATTAATGCCGATTACCTACGGAGCATTTGAAAAATCTGGCCGCATAGCGCCATAAATAAGAGGTAGCCTTAAGCCATGCAAATCACCCCACCATTTGGTCGATTACTTACCGCCATGGTCACACCTTTCACTAAATCAGGTGAGATTGATTGGGCAGGGGTAGAGAAGATTGCCGCCCACCTGGTTGCAACCGGTCATGATGGAATTGCTGTAAATGGCACAACTGGTGAGGCACCAACTACCTCTGATGATGAGAAGGATCAAATTGTTAAAGCGGTTAGAAAAGTTGTTGGCGATAAGATAAAAATTGTGGCAGGAGCTGGTAATAATGAAACCTCACACTCAGTTGAGCAAGCACAACGTGCTGCAAAAGCTGGAGCTGATGGTTTATTAGTTGTCTCTCCTTACTACAACAAACCACCACAAGCAGGAATCCAAGCCCACTTCAAAGCGATGGCAGATGCAACCGATCTACCAGTAATGATCTATGACATTCCAGGCAGAACTGGAGTTGAGATTGAGTCAGATACGATTGTTAAATTAGCTGAGCATAAAAATATTGCCGCCCTTAAGGATGCCAAAGGAAACCCAGCCGCTACTTCATGGGTAATTAAAAGGTGTGCAATCCCAGTTTATTCAGGTGATGATATTTTAAATCTGCCCTTGCTTTCTGTTGGCGCAGTTGGTTTTGTTTCAGTCTGCGGACATACAGTTGGCGCTGATCTTAAGGCGATGTTAGATGCATGGTTTTCTGGAGATTCAAATAAAGCGCTGGAGATTCATCAAAAATTATTACCGGTATTTACTGGAACATTTCGCACACAAGGTGCGATTCTTACTAAGGCAGCATTAAATTTAATGGGCCTACCTGGTGGATTTACTAGATTGCCACTTGTTGATGCAACTGATGCGCAGATTGCGCAATTAAAGGTTGATCTACAAGCAGGCGGCGTTAAATTAAAATAAATAGATGAATCATCCCCATCCTGGCCTGCCATACCCTGCTAAGTTAGCTAAAAAAACTCTGCGCATTGTCGCACTCGGTGGCCTAGGTGAGATTGGTCGGAATATGACCGTCTTTGAGTATGAGGGCAGATTATTAATTGTTGATTGTGGTGTTTTATTTCCAGGTGATGATCAGCCAGGTATTGATTTAATCCTGCCAGATTTCTCATATTTAAGAGATCGTATGGATGATATTGAGGCGATCTTTTTAACTCATGGACATGAGGATCATATTGGCGCAGTTCCTTACCTTCTTCGCGAACGAAGTGATATTCGAATTATTGGATCTCAATTGACCCTGGCATTTGTAGCGCCAAAATTAAAAGAACGCAGAATTACTGCGCCAATGACTCAGGTTAAGGCTGGTCAAATAGAAAAGGTTGGCCCATTCACACTTGAGTTTGTAACAGTTAATCACTCAATTCCAGATTCACTTGCAGTTGCTATTAAAACACCAGCCGGAGTTATTTTACATACTGGAGATTTTAAGATGGACAAGATGCCATTAGATGGAAAGGTCACTGATCTAGAGACCTTTGAAAGATTAGGAAAAGAGGGGGTTGATCTATTTTTAGTTGACTCTACTAATGCTGATGTACCAGGGTTAACGGTGGCAGAGAAAGATATTTATCCAGCCCTTAAAGAGGCGATTGCTAAAACTCCCCGCCGAGTAGTTGTCACCTCATTTGCCTCTCATGTGCACCGAATTCAACAGGTATTAACCGCTGCCAATGAAGCAAACCGAAAGGTTGCATATGTTGGAAGATCAATGATTAGAAATATGAAGTTAGCTCAAGATCTTGGATATTTAAAGGTACCAAATGGTTTGGTTGTAGATTACAAAGATATTGATAGTTATGGCGACAAGATTGTTTTAATCTGCACCGGCTCTCAAGGAGAGCCACTGGCAGCCCTTTCTCGAATTGCAAATGGTGATCATGAGATTCAAGTGGGTAAGGGTGACACTGTAGTTTTGGCATCATCATTGATCCCAGGAAATGAAAAATCTGTGTACCGAGTAATTAATGAGCTAACAAGATTTGGCGCTCATGTTGTACATAAAGGCAATGCGATGGTGCATGTTTCTGGACACGCCTCCGCTGGTGAGTTATTACATTGTTACCAGATAGTAAAACCAAAAAATGTTTTGCCAGTACACGGTGAATGGCGACATATGAGGGCAAATGCTGATTTAGCGATGCAATCAGGGGTTGCCGAACACAATGTAGTAATCGCTGAGAATGGAATTACCATTGATGTGGCAGATGGGCACGCTGATATCTCCGGCTCTATTCCTTGTGGCTATGTTTATGTAGATGGTCAAAGTGTTGGCGAGATAACTGAGAGCTCACTTAAGGATCGAAGAATTTTAGGAGATGAGGGTTTTATCTCAGTAGTTGTGGTTATTGATTCACAAAGCGGAAAGATAGTAGCTGGCCCTGATATTCATGCTAGAGGATTTACTGAAGACAAAACTTTATTTGATGATGTTAAAGGTGATATTGAAAAAGCACTTAGCAAAGCAGTTGCTGGAGGTTTTAATGGCACACACCAACTATCCCAAGTTGTTCGTCGCACAATCGGCAGCTGGGTTGGGGAGGAGCATCGTCGCAAACCGATGATCATTCCATTAGTAGTTGAGGTTTAGTTACACCTTTTTACTTAAGTTTTAAGGCAAAGTGCGCGCCGATATCACCAAGTAATTAACTTATTCTTTAGGCTTGTCTTCTTATGGCAAAGAAAAAAAATACCGCAAAAAGATCCCGTTTTCTAACGGCATTTCTTTTATCAATTGGTTGGATATGGCGATTTCTGGCAAAAACCTTAGGGAGTGCAACTCGTTTTGTTTTTCGATCATCTAGGGAGTTAGACCCAGCACACCAGCGAGATGGAATTGCATTTTTTTTATTTATTTTGGCATTAATATCTACTGCTGGAATTTGGTTTCGGTTTGAAAACTTACTAAGTAGAGCTACCTACTCATTCTTACTTGGCGCAGTTGGCCGACTTGCTTATTTAATTCCATTTATCTTTATCTACTTTGCCTATCGATTATTTAGAGCACCTGATGAGGCTGGGGCTACTGGGCGAATAACAATTGGCACATTAATGTTGCTAATTAGCACTACCTCACTTACTCATATTATTAATGGCTCAGTTGGCACTGGTGCAACTGCAATCCGCCAAGGTGGTGGTTGGATCGGTTACGGGGTCTCATCCTCATTGATTGCATTAGTTACCGAAGTATTGGCAACGCCAATTCTGATTATCTTTCTTATTTTTGGCTTATTAGTTACCACTAAAACTCCATTCTCAAAGGTATTTTCCCAAATCGGTAAGGTATTTAAGTTTGGTAGAGCTGGTATTAGCAATGTTAAAGCGCGCCGAGCTGAGCGATTAGTGGATGAGGATTTTGAAATAAGTGAGAACCCACCATTTGAAACTCCATTAGTTAAAGATTTAGTGCAGGAGTTTGAACCACAGCAATTAGATTATGAGGTTGAGTTAGATGATTTTGATTCAGTAACTCAGTCATTACCTAGGATGAGTAAGCCGGTGAAATCTGAGAGTGCGCGCCCTCAGCAATTACTCCTATCTTCAGATAGTAAATATGAATTGCCACCAATGGATCTACTTAGATCAGGACCTGCTGCAAAGGGAAAATCTAAGGTTAATGAGACGGTAGTTGCTGCCCTTAAGCAGGTATTTGAACAATTTGATGTTGATGCACAGGTAACAGGCTTTATGCGCGGGCCAACTGTCACAAGGTATGAGGTTGAGTTAGGTAATGGCGTGAAGGTAGAGGCGATTGCTGCGCTCTCTAAAAATATTGCCTATGCCGTTGCCAGTGGTGATATCAGAATTCTCTCGCCAATCCCAGGTAAGTCAGCGGTTGGTATTGAGATACCAAATACTGATCGAGAGATTGTGGCATTAGGTGATGTGCTGCGCTCACCAGTATCTGGAAATGATACCCATCCAATGTTGATTGCCTTAGGTAAAGATGTTGAGGGATTATTTCTTTGTGCCAACTTAGCCAAGATGCCACACCTACTTGTAGCAGGTGCTACCGGCGCTGGTAAATCCTCAATGATTAACTCATTAGTTGTCTCAATCTTAATGAGGGCAACTCCAGATGAGGTTCGCTTGGTAATGATTGATCCTAAGCGAGTTGAGTTAACAAATTATGAGGGTGTCCCACATTTAATTGCGCCAATTATTACCAATCCAAAAAAAGCAGCAGATGTCCTTGCGTGGGTAGTTCGAGAGATGGAGATGCGTTATGACGATCTGGCAGTCTTTGGCTTTAGACATATTGATGACTTTAATAAGGCGGTAAAAGCTGGCAAGGTGACACCGCCTGCTGGCAGTGAGCGAACTCTTGAGCCGTATCCATATTTATTAGTAATTGTTGATGAGTTAGCAGATTTAATGATGGTGGCAGCACGTGAGGTTGAAGAATCTATTGTTCGAATAACTCAATTAGCTAGAGCTGCTGGTATTCACCTAGTGCTTGCAACACAGCGCCCAAGTGTTGACATTGTTACTGGGTTAATTAAGGCAAATGTGCCATCTAGATTGTCTTTTGCCACCAGCAGTTTGGCTGATTCAAGAGTTATTTTAGATACCCCAGGTGCTGAGAAATTAGTTGGGCAAGGCGATGGCCTATTCCTGCCAATGGGTGCAAGTAAAGCGGTCCGCATTCAAGGAGCATATGTTTCAGAGCGGGAGATTGAGGCGGTGGTAAATCATGTTAAAGGACAATTACAACCGGTTTATCGAATTGATTTAAATGCACCAGTAAAATCTAATTTAGTAAGTGATGATGTCGGTGATGATCTTGATTTATTACTACAAGCAGTGCAATTAGTTGTGTCAACTCAATTTGGTTCAACCTCAATGTTGCAACGCAAACTTCGAGTTGGTTTTGCAAAAGCTGGCAGATTAATGGATCTAATGGAGAGCCGGGGAATTGTCGGTCCCACCGAGGGGTCAAAGGCTAGGGTGGTTTTGATTAACGCTGAGCAAATGCCAGATGTCTTGGAGTCTATTCGAGGCAGTAATTAGGGAAATTCAACTTTAGTGGGGGGGGTGCCCCATCATTGCCTTTTCTGCTCAATCTTATTTTAAAAATTATTGTCTAAATTGTTAAAGTGTTTTACTATTAGTCTCCCCAATCAAGACAGGTAAACAGATGAGTGAAATATCCTCTCTACAGCAAGCCCGTGATGCTGCTGGATTATCTGTAGAACAGATTTCATCCCTTACAAGTATTAGAACCTCAGTTATTAAAGATCTAGAATCTAATTCAGTTAATTTATCTGGCGGTATTGCATACGCCCGCGGTCACATCCGTACTATAGCTAGAGTATTAAATGCTAAGACTGGCAAAGCTGTAATTATAGATGCCGACCTTTTAGTGAAAGAGATGGAGGCTGGACAAAATTTAGATAAACGAACAATGATGCAACAACTGGCTGAAAATAATGTTTTAGAGGTACCAAGAGAGAGAGTGCGAATTAAGTTCTCAACACTCGCCACCGCATCAATCTCAATACTAAGTATTGGTTTTGTAGCACAGATTGCAATTAATAATGTTTCGGTAACAAATACGGTAGTTGCACCCAAATCATTAGCAGTCAAAGCACCAGCAGTAGTTAAAGCACCAGCAGTAGTTAAAGCACCAGCAGTAGAAGCAAAGACCACAACAGTTACTTTGCCAGCTGGGGTTAACTTGGTATTAACAGGAGTCAGTGGCCGTAGCTGGGTTGGCTTAACAAATGCTAATGGCGAGCAAGTCTTTGATGGTCAGATTATGGCTGGTCAGATCCAAAGCTTTAGTGATCCACAGGTATTAAAGGCGGTAATTGGCAATGCTGGCGCAGTTAGCATAAAAGTTAATGGTAAGGATTTAGGTGTTGCAGGTAGTGATGGGCAGGTTGTTCGCCTAGATTTTGATGCAAATAAACTGCTTTAAGGGCAATAAGAATTAATTAAATTTTTACCCGCTATCCTTAGCGCATAGTGGCTACTGAAATTAAAACTAAATCACCACATCGCACCGTTGCGTTGGTGACTTTAGGGTGCGCCCGAAATGAGACCGACTCAGAGGAGTTAGCTGCCAGATTAGCCGCCGATGGTTGGATTTTGATAGCAGATCCAGCTAAGGCTGAGATAGCTGTAATTAATACCTGCGGCTTTATCGAAAGTGCTAAAAAAGATTCAGTAGATGCACTCTTGCAGGCTCACTCACTAAAGGGTAATGGCATAACTAAAGCAGTAGTTGCAGTTGGTTGCATGGCAGAGCGGTATGGAAATGAGTTGGCAACTGCCTTGCCTGAGGCGGATGCAATCTTAGGCTTTGATGATTATCAAGATATTTCAACCAGACTTTCAACCATTATTGATGGCGGAAAGATCACCGCTCACACACCAAAGGATCGCCGGGCATTGCTGCCAATTGCACCTAGTGATCGGGCAGATAAACGAGATTCTGATAAGAGTAAAGATATTTCACCAATTGGCACCGTACTTCGCAAGCGGCTAGATAATGCCCCGATCGCTCCACTTAAGATTGCCAGCGGCTGTGATCGCAGATGCTCCTTCTGCGCAATTCCATACTTTCGTGGCTCATTTATCTCACGCCGGCCAACTGAGATTATTGATGAGGCAAAGTGGTTAGCCGATAGTGGGGTAAGTGAGCTCTATCTGGTCAGTGAGAACACCACCTCATATGGCAAAGATTTTGGGGATTTAAAGTTAATGGAGAAGCTTTTGCCAGATCTTTCTAAGATTGATGGCATTAAACGGATAAGACTTTCTTATCTGCAACCAGCTGAGGTACGTCCTTCGTTGCTGCAGGCGATGGTTTCGGTGGATAAGGTGGTTCCATACTTTGATCTCTCATTCCAACATGCAAATGGTGATCTGCTACGCAGCATGCGCAGATTTGGAGATGGCGAGAAGTTCTTGCATCTAATTACCCAGATTAGAGCGCTTAATCCGCAATCAGGAATTAGATCAAACTTTATAGTTGGCTTTCCAGGTGAAACTGATGGGCAGTTTATGGATTTGATTGAATTTTTAAGCCAGGCTCAGTTAGATGCAATTGGCATCTTTGGCTACTCAGATGAGGATAAAACTGAGGGTAAGAGTTTAAGTAATAAGGTGGCGCCAGAGTTAATTACCGAGCGAGTAAATGAGCTCTCCACATTAGTTGATGAGTTAATTACCCAACGCGCTGAATCTAGAATTGGTGAGAAAATATCAGTTTTAATTGAGGATGAAGCAGAGCAGGAGGGGCGAGCAGAGCATCAAGGACCTGATGTGGATGGCTCAACATTTGTTAAATCTCGAAATAAGTACCGGGTGGGCGAGTATGTTGATGCGGTGGTAAGTGATGTGGCAGGTGTTGATTTAATTGCGCAGGTAATATGAAAAAAATAAGTAGGCCAAATCTGCCAAACTCATTAACTATCTTTCGCATTATCGCTCTACCATTTTGCGCATACGCTCTCTTTAAAAATGGCGGTAATGATAATAATTGGCGGATAATCGCTTTTATACTTTTCTTTATTGTCGGTTTAAGTGATGTATTAGATGGCAAGTTAGCCAGATCTCGCAATCAGATTACTGAGTTTGGTAAGTTATTAGATCCAATTGCCGATAAGGCGATGCTGGCAACTGCAGCTATTGGCACCTCAATGATAGGACTTCTATCCTGGTGGATAACTGCGATATTTTTAATTCGAGAGATTGCGGTAACGATTCTGCGCTTTGCAGTAATTAAGCAAGGAGTGATTGCTGCTAGTAAGGGGGCAAAGCTAAAAACCTTCTTACAAAACTTTGGAGTCGGTTTTTATATCCTGCCATTACCCACCTTTTTGTACCTGCCGCGAGATATCTTTATGGCAGCTGCAATACTCTTAACAATTACTACCGGCTTTGATTACTTTAGAAAGGTACTTAAAAAATGAGTAATTTAATTATTGCTAAATCAGTTATTAAGGCTTTGGTCAAAGCCAAAAAGAGCATTAGCGTGGCCGAATCTATAACTGGTGGCGGCTTAGCTGCTGCATTAACTGATATTGCCGGTGCATCCGAGGTATTTGTGGGTGGAGTTGTTGCATATAGTGATCAGATTAAGGTGAGTGAGTTGGGGGTAAGTAAATCTGATTTAAAAAAGTATGGCCCAGTATCTGAGGAGATTGTTCGACAGATGGCAGATGGGGCGCTTCTTAAATTCAAAACCGATTATGCAATTGCAACCACAGGAGTGGCAGGTCCAGGTTCGGCATACGGCCAAAAGGCAGGAACTGCCTGGATTGGCCTTGCTAGTAAAAAAGAGCGAATAAGTATCGCTCTTTTCCTCACTGGTGATCGAGAATCTATTCGCCACGCCACAATAGCCAGCGCATTAGCTGCCATAGAGCGTATTCTTAAGCCGTGATCCTTTTACGTACCCACATTGGTAGCACCTTGCGTGCTACTCGTATTGAGCAGGGCCGCACTTTAAGAGATGTTGCAAAGTGTGCTCGAGTCTCACTCGGTTATCTCTCTGAGGTAGAGCGCGGACATAAAGAGGCATCAAGTGAGTTATTAAATGCAATTTGTTCAGCTCTTGATCTATCTCTCTCCACAATCTTAGTTGATGTTGCAACTGTGGTTAAAAGCCACGAATCCCCAGTATTAACAATCTCGACTTTGCAAGTGGTAGAAACCGCCGCTTAAGTTGTCTGCTCAGCCGGCGCTTGCAAATTACGCCCGCCAAAATGCCACAAGTAATAAATCTCGAGCTGCAATCTTTGCTGGTGCAAAAGCGGTAATTGCCCAGGTTGGAAATTACCAATCAAATATTGCAGATATCGCACTGCGCGCTCAGGTTTCAAAGGCAACTATTTATAATCAATTTGCCGATAAGGCAGAGATGATTGAGCAGTTAGTTGAGTCGGAGGTAGCTAGGTTAATTACTCTGGCACTCTCTGCTAATTCAAGGCAGGAAGGACTCTATCTTTTATCGACATCAATCTCTCAAGATGAGGCGCTGCGCAGATTAGTTGAAACTGATCCAAACGATATTGCAAAGTTAGTAACCATCTCAACCCACCCCACCTGGGTCTTAGCTCATCAGGGAGTAGCTAAGGTATTTGGAGCAGATACCGCTATTTGTGGTTTAATCTTGCGCTGGCTAATTGGCCAGATTGGCTCACCTATAACTAAAGAGGAGTCGCTAGCCCAATCAAAACGATTGGCTAATGCTCTCTTTATTTAATAAATTGAGAATCTCAGAGCTGCGTGCTCGCCTCGCTGATTACTTTCCAGATCCAGATACCTATGCCAGAGATATCATCCATAGCGAGCTAGGTGGGATTAGTGTTAATGGCGCAATTGAGATTGGGATGGAGCCGAATGAGATCTGGCAGGGGGTTATTCGCCATAACCCTGAGATGCCGCAGCGTTATCGGTGAGGGTGATTTGAATCAAAGGCCTATCTGGCTAGTCGGCTTGATTTATGGGCAATTGATCAAGGTAGGATAAGGGCACGCTAGTTTAATGAAAAGGGAGTAATTATGAATGAGAATGAATTAGTTAAACTTTGGAATGATAAGCGCTCGCAGATCACCAACGCGCAGATGGCCCCAGCACTTGTGCTAATAGCCACCTTTGTAGTTGCTGCATTTGGCAAGTTTGATGCTGCAACAGATGGCACTAAATATTTAGCACTTGGCGTGGTAGCAGCAACTGGCATCCTTGCCACAATTACCCAATATGCGGTAATCCGTGAGGCAGAGATGTTATGTGATGATCTTGCTAAGGTGGGCAAGAGTGGTGCGCTAGCAAATCGGATTGCGCAATCTAAATCCTTTTTAAAGTTGACCGCAGCAGCGATTGTGGCATTAGATCTAGGAATATTTGCCCTGACCTATTGGGCAATCTTTGGTATGTAAGAGTAGGTAGATGAAAAATCTTCTGCTTTTGTTGCTACCCCTAGCAATTTTGCTAGGGGCTTTGGTTTACCGTTATGACCACCCCAAGAAGCCAAAAGGAAAGCTCACTGGCCGGGGTGGGGATTTCTCCGAGTAAGTGAATAATTTTTTTTAGATTTACCCCTTTTTAACCGGCAGTATGGCGTGTCCTACGCCCAGTACCGGCTTTCGAACAGTTGTTCGATACACTTATCCTGCCCAACCAGAGCGGTTCCACAGTTCCGCTGGTACCTCGTGCCAGCCGTCAGTGATATTCCGTACCTTCTGGACCGAACAATATGACCTCGCTTATAGGAGTTGAAAAACCTAGAGCTGGTCAAGGAGAAGAAAGGAAAAATCTTAATGGCCTCTGCAAATAGAGAACCACAAGATGATAAGAAAGAAGATAAACGATCTAGTGATCGTTCTAAATCCCTAGATACCGCCCTTGCCCAAATCGAGCGTCAGTTCGGTAAAGGAGCGGTTATGAAGATGGGAGATCGCAAAGCTGTTGCTATGGAGGTAATTCCAACTGGCTCAGTTGCATTAGATATCGCACTCGGCGTTGGTGGCCTGCCACGTGGCCGTGTTGTTGAGATCTATGGCCCAGAATCATCAGGTAAAACCACTGTTGCATTACATGCAATTGCAAATGCTCAAAAAGCTGGTGGTATTGCTGCATTTATCGATGCTGAACATGCATTAGATCCAGAGTATGCAAAGAAGCTTGGCGTTGATATTGATGCGCTACTAGTTTCGCAACCAGATACTGGTGAGCAAGCACTTGAGATCATGGATATGTTAGTTAGATCAGGTGCAATTGATATTGTAGTTGTTGACTCAGTTGCCGCATTAGTGCCAAGAGCTGAAATTGAAGGCGAGATGGGTGACTCACATATGGGTCTACAAGCCCGCCTTATGTCACAAGCACTTCGCAAAATGACTGGCGCACTGCATCAATCAAATACCACTGCAATCTTTATCAATCAGCTACGCGATAAGATTGGTGTTTTCTTTGGCTCCCCTGAGACTACAACTGGTGGTAAAGCACTTAAGTTCTACGCCTCAGTTCGTTTAGATGTGCGCAGAATTGAAACCTTAAAAGATGGCCAAGATGCGGTTGGTAATAGAACTCGCGTGAAGATTGTTAAGAACAAGGTTGCGCCACCATTTAAGCAAGCAGAGTTTGACATCATCTACGGTGTTGGAATTAGCCGTGAGGGATCCTTAATTGATATGGGTGTGGAGGTCGGAATCGTTAAGAAATCTGGCGCCTGGTTCACCTATGAGGGTGATCAACTAGGACAGGGCAAAGAGAATGCCCGTGCCTTCTTAATTGATAATCCAGATCTAGCAAATGATATTGAAACCAAAATCCGTGCTTCATATGTGCCAGCTGAGGTAGATCCTGCCTTGGTAGCAGCTGTCGATGAGGCAACCGCGGATGTTGAGTTCTAATCTCTAACTCATTTAAAAATACCTTGAAGAAATCTCAAGAGGTAGTAGCTGATCCCTACTCAGAGGCGATGTCGATTGCGTTATACGCTCTCGCCCCTCGCGCTAAGAGTAGGGATGAGTTATATAAACAATTATTAAAGCGTGGGGTTGACTCAGATAATGCCAATGCAGTTTTAGATTCACTTGAGCTGCAAGGTTTATTAAATGATCTTGAGTTTGCCAAGTTATGGTCAGAGTCAAGGCAGCGGGCGAAGAAATTAAGTAAGCGAGTTATAGCTGGTGAGCTTCGCACTAAAGGCGTCTCCCAGGACATAATTAATGAGGTTATTGAAGAGATTGATGATGAGGCTGAGTACGCTCAAGCATTTTTATTAGCAGAGCGAAAATACAACTCAATTTCTCACTTAGATCCAGAGGTTGTATATAGGCGAATCTCTGGGCTATTAGCCCGTAAAGGTTATGGCCATGGAGTTTGCGGACGAATTATGCGGGAGTTAACCAGCGTTAATTAGCAAGTAGAATTGGCTAATGCCTACCTTTGTAGTTGAAACCTATGGATGTCAGATGAATGTCCATGACTCTGAGCGAATAGCTGGGTTGCTACTTGATGCCGGCTACACCCAAGCATTAGCCAACTCTCAGCCAGATTTAGTGGTTTTTAATACCTGCGCAGTTAGAGAGAATGCCGATAATAAACTTTATGGAAATCTCTCGTTTTTAGCACCTCGCAAAAAGAGTGATCCAAACTTTCAAATTGCAGTAGGTGGCTGCATGGCGCAAAAGGATCAAGATGCAATTATTAAGCGCGCACCATATGTTGATGTGGTATTTGGTACTCACAACATTGGCTCACTACCAATTCTGCTTGAGCGAGCAAGGGTTGAAGAGGCCTCCCAGGTTGAGATAAAGGAATCATTAGAGCACTTTCCATCAACTCTGCCAGTTAAAAGAGATTCAGCATTTTCTGCCTGGGTCTCAGTCTCAGTTGGCTGCAACAACACCTGCACATTTTGCATAGTGCCCCAACTTCGCGGAATTGAAAAAGATCGACCAGCGAGTGAAATTATGAGTGAGGTTAGGGCCTTAGTTGATCAAGGAGTTATTGAAATAACCTTACTTGGACAAAATGTTAACGCCTATGGTGTTGATTTTGGTGATCGCACTGCTTTTGCCAAATTACTTAAGGAGTGCGCAAAGGTTGATGGGCTTGAAAGAGTACGGTTCATGTCACCACACCCTAGAGATTTTACTGATGATGTAATTGAGGCGATGGCAGAGAGTAAAAATGTTATGCCTCATCTACATATGCCGTTGCAATCTGGAAGTGACAAGGTATTACAGGCAATGCGTCGTTCATACCGAGCCGATCGATACCTAGGAATTCTGGAAAAGGTAAGGCGGGCAATGCCGGATGCAGCTATTACTACCGACATTATTGTTGGTTTTCCAGGTGAGAGTGATGCTGATTTTGATGACACAATTAAATTAGTAAAGCAGGCAAGATTCTCAGCTGCCTATACCTTCCAATACTCAAAGCGGCCTGGAACACCAGCAGCTGCAATGGCTGATCAGATTGCAGATGATGTAATGGCAGGCCGTTATAACCAATTACATAAAATTCAGCAGGAAATTTCAAAGAGTGAGAATGAGAAATTAATTGGTAAAACTGTTGAGTTATTAGTTTCTGGCCATGAGGGCAGACATGATCTTGATCAAAATCGCATGAATGGGCGAAGTGCTGATTTTCGGCTTACCCACTTTGATAATACTGCAAAGAGTGCTCGCCCTGGTGATTTAGTTGAGGTTAAAGTAGTTGAAGCATTTGCAAATCATATTGTGGCAGGTGCGCCAATTAATGTTAAGAAAACCAAGGGCGGGGATGCACACGCCACCTGGGTTGAAGATAACCAAGATAGGAAGATTTTATTAGGCATTCCAACCTTGGCCTCACTTAAGTCGTTGTAATTTTAAATGAGTTTAATTGTTATATGTGGTGCTACTGCAACGGGTAAAAGTGATTTGGCGGTTGCTCTAGCTAAAGAGATAGATGCCCAAGTTATTAATGCTGACTCAATGCAGCTATATAAGGGCATGGATATCGGTACCGCAAAATTAACAACTGGGGAACGCCAAGGAGTAGCCCATCATTTAATTGATATTTTAAATATTAAAGATGATGCAAATGTTTCTTGGTATCAGGGCGTTGCTAGAGGCAAGATTGATCAGCTATTAGCCGAGGGTAAATCAGTAATTGTAGTTGGCGGTACTGGCCTTTATATTAAAGCAATTTTAGATGATTTAAATTTTCCAGATACAGATGCAGCACTTCGCCAAAGAATTACCGATGAGGCTGAGCGGCTTGGTAATGATTTAATGCATGAGAGATTAGCTAAGGCAGATCCGGCAGCAGCAATGGCAATTCCAAAGGAGAATATTCGGCGGGTAATTAGAGCACTTGAGGTTATTGAGTTAACTGGCAAACCATTTACTGCAAATCTGCCAAGGCAGGAAAGTAGTAAGTATCCAGATGCAAAGCAGTTTGGTTTGGTATTAGATAGGCAAAATCTTGATCAAAAAATTGATAAGCGAGTAGAGGATATGTGGGCTAAAGGTTTTGTTAATGAGGTTAAGCATTTAATGCGTGATGGGCTTGCTCAAGCAAGCACTGCGAAGATGGCACTTGGTTATAGCCAGATAATGAATTACTTAGCTGATCAATCAGATGAGGCATTTGCAAAGGAGGAGACTAAGCGGGTTTCCCGTGCTTATGCTAGAAGGCAGGAGACCTGGTTCTCTAAAGATATGCGAATTAAGTGGCTTGCACCAGAGCCAATGACTGCCCGACTTGAAAAGCTCTTGGCTAGTATTAATTAATGGTTCAAGCTACCTACGGTCACGGTACACACAATGATTTTGTGCTGGTATTTGATGAAGATGACAAGATTAAATTTACACCTGAGCAAATAAAAAGAATCTGTGATCGTAAAAGTGGTGTTGGAAGTGATGGATTTATTAAGATAATTAAAAAAGACGACACCTGGTTTATGGATTACTCCAACGCAGATGGCTCTGTTGGAGAGATGTGTGGCAATGGAATTAGAGTAATGGCTAGGTATTTAACCGATCGCGGATATCAACCAAGTGGTATTTATGCAATAAATACTAGAGCGGGTAAAAAGTTTTTAGCAGTTCCAGAGGTTGGGGATATTTCGGTAAATATGGGGCAAGTATCTCAAGTACCAGGTGAGATTGCAGTGCAGGCGAATAGTAATTCCTATCGCGGATTTAATATTGATGTTGGAAACCCACATGCAGTTGTCTTTACCGATGATTTAGTAAAAATTGGAGATTTAAAAACTGCGCCACAGGTTTCACCAGCGGATGAGTATCCAGATGGAGTTAATGTCGAGTTTGCACAGTTTTTAGAAAATGGTGAGATAAATATGCGAGTTTATGAGCGAGGAGTAGGGGAGACGCAATCTTGTGGAACTGGAATTTGCGCCATTGCACTTGCTGCCACAATTGAAAAGAAAAAAAGAGTTCCAATTAAGTGGATTATTAATCCACCTGGTGGAAAATTAGTAGTTGAAATTGATGGCCATAACAACGCAACTTTAACTGGAGCAGCTGAGTTAGTTAAAGAGGTTGAGTTGGATCAATATTTGTGAGTGATGCAAAATTTGGCAAAGATGATGGCCTTGAAATTGATATTGATACCTTAATTAGAGAGAACGCACAAGCAGTTGCAGATTATGAATTAACTGAAAATCCTGCAAGTGATAACCAAGATCTACAGGACCGACAAGCACTTCGCCGAGTTAGTGGCCTATCAACTGAGTTACAAGATGTCTCCGATGCTGAGTATCGGCAATTGCGTCTTGAAAAGGTTGTCTTAGTTGGAGTTTGGATTGAAGGAAGTGCTAAAGATGCTGATAACTCAATTAAGGAGTTAGCTGCTCTTGCCCAGACTGCTGGATCACAAGTAATGGAGGCGCTAATTCAGCGCCGTGACAAACCAGACTCCGCCACATTTATTGGTTCTGGAAAGGTTAAAGAGGTCAGGGAAGCGGTGGTGGCAACTGGGGCTGACACTGTGGTTTGTGATGGTGAGTTATCTCCTGCTCAACTTAGAACTTTAGAACAAAAGGTTAAGGTAAAAGTAATTGATCGAACCGCTTTGATATTAGATATTTTTGCCCAACATGCAAAGAGTAGAGAGGGTAAGGCGCAGGTTGAGTTAGCGCAGATGTCATATATGTTGCCAAGGCTTCGCGGTTGGGGTGAATCACTCTCTCGCCAAGCCGGTGGTATTGGTGGACGTGGTCCTGGTGAAACAAAGATAGAGACAGATCGACGCAGAATTAATGACAAGATGTCAAAGCTACGCCGGGAGATTAAGGAGATGAAAATCTCTAGAGATACTAAGCGTAGTGAGAGAAGAAGAAACAACATCCCATCTGTTGCAATTACTGGCTACACAAATGCTGGGAAATCATCTTTATTAAATCGATTAACTGGAGCTGATGTTTTAGTTGAGAATGCATTATTTGCAACCTTAGATCCAACTGTTCGCAAGACTGAAAGTAGTGATGGTCGAATCTACACATTAGTTGACACTGTTGGCTTTGTTAGACACCTGCCACATCAATTAGTTGAAGCATTTAAATCAACCCTGGAAGAGGTTTCTGAGTCTGATTTGATTGTTCATGTGGTTGATGGTGCCCATCCAGATCCATTTGAACAACTGCGCGCGGTTAGGCAAGTAATAAATGAGATTGGGGGCGGTGAGATTATGGAGATTATCGCAATCAATAAAGCGGATGTAGCTGCGCCAGAGGTTTTAATGGAGTTACTTAGAAAAGAAAGTAATGCATATGCAATCTCTGCTCGAACTGGGTATGGAGTAGAAACATTGGTTAAGGCGGTTGAAGCAGCATTGCCCAAGCCAAAGGTTGAGATTAGGGCGATAATTCCATTTAACCGAGGTGATTTAGTTAGCGCAGTTCATGAGCAGGGAGAGATTATCTCTGAAGAGTATTTACCTGAAGGAACTAAGTTGCATGCAATGGTTGGTGGGGCACTTGCTCGAAAGATTGAGATGCTCTAACTTCTCTACTTAGATTTGTAGTTGTGGAAAAAGAGTTATAAATGTTAAAAGTAAAATACTTAAATAACTAAGCAGTAAATCCATTTGGGAAAGGATCTGCTGGATCTAATACCCAAGTTGCCTCACCCATAATCCAAGCCCGGCCAGTAACAGTTGGAATAATTGCTGGTAGGTGTGCAACAGTTGTGTGCTCCTTAACTCGGCCTTCAAATTGTGAGCCAATCCAAGATTCATTAATTAATACATCGCTATCTTTAAACTCACCACGAGCAACCATTTGAGCAAGCCGAGCACTTGTTCCAGTTCCACAAGGGGAGCGATCAAACCATCCTGGGTAAATTGCCATCGCATTCTTCCAGTGAAGTGAGTTTTTGCCAGGAAAAATAAAATCAATATGGTGACAGATCGCAATATCTGGATTCTCTGGATGAATAGGTTTGTTTTGCTGATTTATGGCATCACTGATTGCAAGACCAGCTGTTAAAAACTTCGGGCCATTCTCATGCTTGAACTCAATACCAACTCGATCGATTGGGATAATTGCATAAAAGTTTCCACCAAATGCCATGTCGTATTTAATTTTGCCATATCCAGGCACATCAACTATTTGATCTAATTGATATGAAAATGATGGAACATTGGTCAAAGTTACTTTCTCAGCTTTACCATTTTTAACCTGCACATCCACAACAACTAATCCAGCTGGTGTATCAAGGCTAACTGTTGTAATTGGTTCAACAACTGGTACTAAACCCTTCTCCACTAAAACTGTTGCTACACCAATCGTGCCATGACCACACATTGGTAGACAGCCAGATACTTCAATAAAGATAACACCCCAGTCAGCATCTGCTCTAGTTGGCTTTTGCAGTATTGCACCACTCATTGCCGGATGCCCGCGGGGTTCAAACATTAACCACTGGCGAATGTGATCCATATGCTCCATAAAGTAGAGCCGCTTTTCAAACATAGTTTTTCCAGGAATCTCATCGACCCCACTAGTTACAACTCGAGTGGGCATTCCTTCAGTGTGCGATTCAACCGTTGTAACGGTGCGCAAACTGTTTTTCATCTAACTTTATTTTCTGTTTTTATAGAAATTAAGTACTTGCTGAATATCTTTATTTAACTGAGCAAGATCTACTGCTGGAAGTGGCAGCCGTGGCAGTCTGGTTGGGCCGCCATAACGACCAACCGCATCCATCGCTACCTTTATTGCCACAATAAACTCCTTGCGGCTATCCCAATGAAATAGATTATGAACTGCTGCATAAATTGGCTTTGCCTCTTCATACTTTCCAGCAAGACAGAGGTTATACAACTCAACAGACTCTTTAGGTAGGGCATTTGGAAACCCTGCAATCCAACCAACTACTCCACCAGTTGATAACTCAAGTAGTACATCATCTGCGCCAACTAAGACTTCAATTCGAGGTGCGTAGTGGTGTAATTGCCAGACTCTGCGGACATCACCAGAGAACTCTTTGATTGCTACAACATTTTCAGCTGCATCTGCAATTCGAGCGACTAATTGTGGAGTTAGATCAATCTTGGTATCAAATGGATTGTTATAGGCAATTATTGGAAGGCCAACCTTGCTTACCTCTTTATAGTGGGCAACAACCTCATCATCATTGGCACGGTAGGCAGTAGGTGGTAACAACATTACGCACTTTGCGCCCATCTGAGCTGCTTGCTCTGTCCATCTACATGACTCAGCGGCGCCATATGCAGCAACGCCTGGCACAACACTAAAACCAGCAGGGGCGGCATCAAGTGCTGTCTTTAATACTTTACTCCGCTCCTCTGGAGTTAAGACTTGGTACTCACCAAGTGAGCCATTTGGAATTGCGCCATGCACACCATTAGCAGCCTGCCATTTAATATGATCAGCATACTTATCATAATCAACAGATAAATCTGATTTAAATGGGAGTGCAGTTGCAGTTAATACTCCATGCCAAGGCTTATTAGTTGTCATGGGCAAACCTTATTCGCCCGCCGCTAAAACGCCTAGTGGGATTGGGGTAATTATGGGCCGGCTAACTGCAGCAATGCGATCTATATCAGTTGGTGAGATATTTAATTGATCTGCGACTAGATCGACAACAAAGCGGCCACAAATTCGCCCCTGACATAACCCCATGCCACACCTGGTTAATAACTTTGCAGTACGTGAATCGGTTGCCCCTAACTCAACAATTGAATCTTTCAGATCAGCTAGATCAACCTCTTCGCATCGACAGAGAACTGTTTGCTCATCTAGCCAAGATCTCCAACCAGATTTAATTGGATATGCCTTTATCAATGCCGCGGCAAATCGTTGCTTCTTTGCTCGGATAATTAGATCTGAGCGTGAAATATCTACCGCACAACCAACAAATTTTGCAGCTGATTTACCAGCAATCTCACCTTCGATCATTGAAAGTTCAGAGCCACCAATACCAGTTATTTCACCCGCTGCAAACACACCAGTAATTGAGGTTTGCTGCTTACTATCTATCAAAACAACAACACTCTCATCCTTTGCCACAACCTGCTTACAACCTAGTGCGCCAGCAAGTGAGGTGTCGGCGGTGAAACCCCAACCAATTGCTGCCACATCACACTTAATATTTCTCACCTTTTTAATCTTAAAGTTACGATCAATCTTGGCAATATCAACTGATTCTAATTCACCATTTTCGCCGGCATATGCACCAACAACTGCTTGGCCAAAGCGGGCACGCACCTTACCTTTGCTAATTGCTTCTATGTAATAAAAACCCTCTTTGATCTTGCTTAAATTTTCTAGTAGCACAAGTATTGATGAGGCCCAGCGCCAGGATTTATTTGCCTCTAATAACTCAACTACATCTGCGCCAGATTTTACTAGACCAGCAGCAACTGGTAATAAAAATGGACCACTACCTGCAACAACAACTCTTTTACCAGCAACTACGCCATGACCTTTGATTAATGATTGCACCCCACCAGGAGTCATAACTCCAGGAATATCCCAACCTGGAAATGGCAAGCTTCGATCATACGCGCCTGTTGCTAAAATTAGATTACCGGTATTAATAATCTTCTCAGATCCTTGGTAAATAACTCTTAAGGTGCTTACGCCATCTTTATGAGATGCGCTCCAAATTTGGGCTCCTGATAAAACTTGGATATTTGATTGCGCTTTGACACTGTTAATTAGTTTTAAGCCAGTAGCTAAATCAAAGTGATTTTCATTTTGATCACCAAAATTATCAGCTGGGGTTCGCCAGTACTGACCACCTAATCTTGGATTGCTATCTAGCAATAAAACTGGTGCACCTGCTACAGCAGCGGTGAGGGCGGCACTTAAACCAGCAGGGCCACCGCCAACAATTACTACGTTATGCATTTGTTCCCACCTGTGTCTGTACCTTCATACCAGAGATAACCTCAGTAATACATGCCCGTTGATTAGATGCTCCATCAATTACTACTAAACAATCAAAGCAAACTCCAATTCCACAAAATACTCCTCGACCCTTCTGATTAAACCGTGTTTTACGAAGTGTGCGCTGCTTGGCAGCAAGTAGCGCTGCACCAACTGATTGGCCACTAATTGCACTTATCGTTTCACCATTAAAAGTAAATTGAATATCAAACTGCGACATACTCACTCCCCTGAAAGCGTTTTGGTGAAAATGGTGTTGGATCTATAAATGTGCTTTGGTTAGTGATT
>Ga0209553_1000057_pt1 | contig 49729 bp, 47 predicted proteins | sample LauGreFBDMM110DN_2_FD_188217 | JGI IMG/M metagenome (GOLD analysis project Ga0209553, IMG submission 188217) | Freshwater lake microbial communities from Lake Michigan, USA - Fa13.BD.MM110.DN (SPAdes) (version 2) | ecosystem: Environmental > Aquatic > Freshwater > Lake | place: Lake Michigan...
TTGCACTATGAACCTCAATAGGATATTTATTATTGTACAGCACTAGTACTGGATAGTCAAACGTCTAGCATTGAGTGCGTGTTGCAGGCTAGTTACTTGATCTCTTGGGTTCGCATCATGAATTAGGACTGCATACTAATCCTCAAAATTTACCTGGACTCATGCGGCTGAAGTCATTGGTTTCAATTTCATGCTCGTGTCGGAGCCGGCCGAATGAAAAACTCGGGGGCTCCGCGAGGCCAGCCCGTGCCGGTTTTAAACCTAAAACCAGCACTATCGAGGCGGCGCTACGTGCGCGGACGTCCGGGTGAGATGATCCATCTGGACATCAAGGAGCTGGGGCGCTTCAACAGGGTAGGCCGTCCCAAGAGTGGGGATCGCAAGGGCCAATGCCATCCTTGAAGCCGCAGCCGCTTATTACAATGATCTGGGCGATACCGTCGCCGGCGTCAAAACCGATAATGACTTATGCTACAAAAACTTCGCCGTCCGCTTAACTGGAAGCACCTCGGTCTGCACAAAACTGGCACCAGACCATTCACCCCCAAGACCAACGGCAAGACTGAACGCTTCATCAAAACCAATGTCACCGAATTGGCATATGCCAGTGCCTACAGTACTTCAGACCAGCGCGCCGCAGCGATTCCAATATAGATCACCATGCACAACAGGCCCCGCCCACATGCCGACCTAAAAATAAAACTGTAAGTCCGTATCCTTGACCTACCCACGGACAACCTGTTGGCGTTGCATACCTAGTATTCTGTTAACCTTTGGCATAGGAATAGTTCGCAATGGCGACAAGGATCCACAATAATTCCTCTACCCAAGCTCCTTAATAGCTTGAATCATGTGATACCAGAAAGCGTCAACATCGATACCGATAGCGACTTTCGCGTTTGATGGTTTGCCGGTGACTCCGTGAATATCTACAACTGTTGCACCGCGGGTAAGGGTTCCATTTTTTTCAACTGATACATTGCATTCAATAAACGTCATTAATTCTGGATGGCTGACGGCGAAGACTGCGATAGGATCATGTAATGGCGGATCAGGCATTCCGAAGACGGTGTCATAAGTATGCGCAAAAAACTGCAAAAGGGGATTGATAGTGCGGCTTAGGTGAGTATCCAGGCCACGTAATCGGCTAAAAATTTCTTTTGTTATTAAGACCTGATGACTAATGTTAAGGCCAGTCATGAAGATGTTAATACTGGATTGAAATACAATATCAGCTGCCTCAGGATCAGCCCATATATTGAACTCCGCAAGTGGCGTCCAATTTCCTCGATTGGTACTACCGCCCATTAGGCTTATACGATTGATTTTTATTAGAAGCTGGGGGTACATTTTAATAAATAATGCAATGTTGGTTAAAGGACCAGTTGCAATTAAGGTCACTGGATCCTTTGCACTCGAAACAATGTCTGCCATTAAGTCTACGGCACCAATCCTTTCAAGTGCTAGGCGTGGAGTAGGTAACTCTGCGCCGTCAAGGGCACTTTCTCCGTGAATTGACTTTGCTCCGGTGGCGGGGCTGAGAAGCGGATTTCGAGCACCCTGAGCGATGCGGATGTTATCAATTCCGGCTAGCGCGCACACTCGTAAAGCATTGTCGGTCACTCGCTCAATTCCGCCATTTCCAGCAACCGTGGTTACAGCAATTAGATTCAGCTCGGCACTAGCGGCAGCAAGCATTATTGCTAATGCATCATCATGTCCGGGATCACAATCAAGGATGGTGGGAACGGACAATTTGTGTTGAGTGCTCATGCTTAACCATCCCCAGCTAAACGCTGATTGCCGGATTTTAAATTGGTGTTTGACAAGAAACTTGTCAATCCCATAACAAATTATTGACCAGCCCATCGTAACGATGCAAGAGCTCCGTACACATATATTGAGGTACTAACCAATCCAAATTACTTACTTAATAACAATTCGACAAAAAGAGAGGTCTGTCCAAGACGCTGTAACTTTTGTATGCTGATCGTAATCCCACGAATATATTTGCCAAATTTTCCGTTGAGGGGGTGCTAACTAAACTTGTCGGTTTGGGCTAAAGACTCTGAGTATCTAAAGCGCTATTTATGTACCTGTGGCTAGCATATTGAGCCAGTGGACTGTACACTGGCTCAATATGCTAGCCACACTATGTATATGATAATACCCACTGCTGCGGCTGTATAATTTTAACAATCTAGATAAATTGCAGGAGTGCGTTGTAGATCTATAAATGTACAAAGGTGAACAATTCAATCTCACCCCGACGCACTAAAATTGCGCGTAGCGCCAAAGTCTGGACTAGTGCTGCGAACGCAATAAACACCAAAACCACAGGCCCGGCCAATGCGGCAACACCCATCGCCAAAAATATTAGGGTTAGTAATAGGGAACCGGTGTTTAGCGGGTGGCTGATTGCGATTAGGCAGCCTTCCCGAAATATTTGTTTAGCACTAACCTGGGTACGTAATACACACAAAGGAAACATGTACATTTGCGCGCCAGTCCATGCTAGCCCCATTAGGGCTACGGGACCTATCAGCCAGCGTTGCGGGTCAGACGGGCTAGTTCCATAGAACCATAAACTCGAGGCGATTAGCGCCAGACAGATCGCATTAGCGGCACCCAGTTTTGTGCCACGGTACCAGTCAGCACGTACACCCGTCCAAAAATCTTTGATGTTTGCCAAATGGGCATCGGCATCTAGTTCATCCTGTACAATTCGGAGAACCACTGTGAACAAACCCACAGTTGCTGCCGGACACGTTACAATGAACACGCTCAAGCCTAACCATAAAATACTGGCACTCATTAGCAAACCCATCCGGCGCCATAATAATTGGCATGCCACGAACATAAGGTACCATGCAGTCACTGGCATTACTCGTTTTCCGCTAATCATTTCACAAGTCCGTTATTTTACCTACCCTAATTCGGTTAAGTGCCCATTGCATGCGCTGCAAAGCTTCGGCCCGCGTGCTAGCGTTAATCTTTGGTGGACCAAATTGCTCGATTGCAAAACTCGCGCTGACCGCAGCGCGCGCAGCTGCCTGTGCAACGTGCTCACCACGACCAAGGCCCACCAAAAACCCCCCGCAGTAGGCGTTGCCTGCACCAGTCACATCAACAAATGCAGCAGGTGGCACAGCAGGTACGTGATAATATTCGCCATTTGCTGTCCCTACTAGGGAGCCAGCTGCCCCCATGCGTAATGCGACCATGCGTGCACCTGCATGGAGCAGCATATCAATCATCGGCCATGGTTCAGTCGCGCGTGTCAATGCGTATGCCTCAGTACGGTCTGGAGAGAACAAGTCCACCGCTTGTAGCACTGCAGTATTCTCTGCAAGACCATCTTCTTGCTGTGTCATTGCGGGCTCACAGCTGACGACAACCTTAGCATTTTGAGCCCGCAAATCGCTAATAAGATGAGTCTGCTCTGATGGGTCGCCCCATTGTATGTGGATTCCGGTTGCTTGAACGTAATCCACCGGCATTTCTGAAAACAATGGCTTTAGCCGGGTAAACTCTTCTGTGCTGGTTCGAAATACCTCGACCCGGCGCTCGTCTTTTTCAAACAATTGCCAAGCCCGGGGGGTAGGCATATCTAGGCGCGAAATCAAACCACGCAAGTCGACACCCGCTCCCTCTAACATCCTTCGGTGGTGCTGAGGCAAATCATCACCCACCGCTGCCATAAAGCCCGCCGACTCACACCACCAAAGCATTCCCATTACCGTATGTGTGCCTGCACCCCCAAGAATATTCATAAATGACTGCCCATCAGCGAGCACAATATCATCAATGATGAGATTGGAAAACGCGACATATTCTGGTCCAGTCATTGGCATTGTTACCATAGTGAATATGTTAAATCCGCTCCCATAACCTAGGTCGATCACTTGGTGATTGTTCTGCCTGAATTGCAAACCTTAATACTAGAAAACCGACACTCCCAGTAATTAAGCACGCTGCCCATACCGCAGACATTCCGTAAGAATTATAGATTAGGCCTGCGCTAAGTACACCAACACCAGCTCCCAAACCATGCAACGCAACAGTGTACATGGTCTGACCAGTTGTCCGCCACTGAGGCGGTAGTAGGTTGTCCACGAGCATTACACCCACTACTAAAAGCGAAAGCATTGCAATGCTGTGAATAAGCTGGATTGGTATGAGTAGAAAGGGATCCTTTATAAATATATACAGGCACCAACGGATCGGCAGAAGGCCAATTCCTAGAAGGAACACTAATCGCGAACCAAGTTTTTGCAAAACAAACGTTGTTCTAGCCATTAGTGGCACCTCACAAAGGGCACCCACAGCAAAAATTAACCCACTTAACCAGCCCGCCGTATGAAGTTCATCGAGATATATGATCATGTATTGATTGACTGCACCGAGTGTCGCGCCAATTAGTATCATGCCTAATAACAGTCTATATAACTTCGGGGTGAAGCGCAGAACATCCAAGCTTACGGGCCTGCCCATGACCCTGAGCAAGCGGGATTCTGGAAGAGTTACCGTAACAATAGCTATACTTGCCACAACTGCAGTGTATAGATATAGCAAGCTGTTTATCCAATGTTCAATCACCAGCGCCCCAGTAAAAAAGACTGATACTGCAAACCCAATGGACCCCCACATCCTCACCTTGCCAAAGTCCTGTTGGCGTAATGTGCCATCTAAATACTGAAGCGCCAATGAGTCGCAAAATGGCGCAATCGGTGCATGGAATACTCCAACTACCAGCATACAACTAAGGAGCACACCAAATCCGCGTAAATGAATTACTACCAACATGGAGATTGCCAGCCCTAGGCACGCGGCTGCCAGCAGGGCACGTATATTTTGTGTTACATCTGCAAAATATGCCCAGACGGGACCAACGAGCACACTTGCAAACGGAATTACTCCAGCAAGAAAACCTATTTGGGCGCCGGAAATACCGATTGATTTCAGGTAGAGCGCAAAAAAGTTACCCAATATTCCGATTGCCCCATACCATAGTGCAAAGAGTAACTGGAACCGGCTTTGTGCTGTCAAATTGTGTCAACCACAGCACTCGTTTTTATGGTGTTGCCACCATCAGCATATTCTGCGGCAAAACCTCGAAAAGGAGGCTCGCCAACGATTTCAGAAAAATATGCAGAAAAAAGTTCTCCAGCGATCGCGTAAACCAGCGGGCTGAATATCTCAGGCACTTCGCCTACCACGGGCAGTACCCAGTCAGCTTTTCCCCCAATTAGGCTATCTCCCTGCGGTACAACTGCCACAACGGTCCGCCCAATCCGTTTCATCGGCTCAAGCAATTCTGCAGCGCGCGCATGCCCTCGCCCACCTGGCGAGATCAAGAAAGTAGGTGTAACCCGATCAACGTTTACAAAATACTGCAGGTGCGCCCACTCCTCTGTATCCTGACCGATTGCATGGCGGCCAGCAGCTTCAATCAATTTTGCTGCAGAAAACAGCGCGGTTGCATAGTTGGGGCCATCTCCCACAAAAACAAAATCTCTGTTTCCGGCCACTTCGGCTGCCAGTGCCCGCGCCGGTTTACTTGTTGCACCAATTGTCTGTTCAATTGCGTCAGAACATGCTTTGAGCTGCCGGCGCAATTCATTGGCCTGATCCTGACTTAGGATTGTCCGAATCTCTGCGATCCTGATAGCAAGCAAGTAGAGTGCAAGTAGACTCATCCGATATGACCGCACACCAGGCGCAGGGGCAAAATCGGGCACTATGCAGGGCAAGATTTTTTCTGCTATCGATGCAAGTGGAGAAGTAGGGTTGCCAGTTATGGCCAGTGTTAGTGCACCGGCCGCACGACTCAACAGTAAAGCTTCCCGCGTGCGCGCAACTGTACCAGAAGCGGATATGCCAATCACCAAAGGATTACGCGGAAACATTTGGTCAAAATTTGGAGCAGCGTACCGACCGGCAGTCATAGCTGATAGTGGCTCGGTCGGCACGCGGGCAATTTGTTCAAAGGCCAATTCTGCGGCGAGTCCTGCCATATATGAGTCGCCACACCCGGTGATCACGATTCTTTTCACAGACAGGAATTCGTTAAAATCCAGAACGCGACGCACGAGCGTGTCTAGTTCGTCAAAATGGTTGCGAATTAAATCTGGAACACTTTCAACTTGTTTTACTATATTTGAAGCAAGCATATTCATTATTCGTTTTCCTCTTTATGATTAGTATCAGATTGGTCGTGCTACGAGATATTATACCGTGATCATTTTTTGTCGATTTGATAACCAATCAATAGTAGAAGGAATTAGGATTTGGCGCAGCATTTTGCCAAGCTTAAAAGCCCTGCCGTGCGTGAGCGCGGCGATTTGTATTGCAATCGTCCACCCCGGCTGTTGTGATCTGGTGCGCCTCGCCAATCGTAGCGAGCTCCTATGCATTTATAACATTTTTGCGTTAGGTGCAGTTGAGGCGCTCAAGATAGGTGTTCCGCGACGGTTTGATGGGCTAGATATCAAATAGTTCAATCTGACTCTGTGGGGCACCGTTCACCAGTCGCTGCGAATATACACAGGCCTGTTATCAAGGTAGATATGTCATGGCGCCGGGCGGGTTCAATTTGCGAAACGTTCTACCATTTATAATTTTGTCTACTATGAGTGTGTCCAATAGGATTGGTTAAGCCATTGGTCGCCATACCCTAAGTGGCAGTTACTTGCCCGGTTTCTTGCGCATAAGAAGTCCTTGAAGCTGGTAGATGCCGGTGTGGATAATGGTGCATCCTGAATATTTCAGTCACTCGGTTAGAGGCCTGCGCCTCTTGCCAGACTAGTGGTCCGGTAAGAGGCGCAGTTGCGTAGCCAGCGAGCCTTCATCCATTTTGTTGCTTGAGAGTGGCGGAAATAACAACCCAACTTCACCATGCAGCATGCCCTCCACTTGTTCATTCCATACACGGCTTGCACGTTCTCTGCCGGTTACTGGCGCTATTCTGGCTTTACAGATTGTTGTCGATGACATCCTAGAGCACTGAATACTCCAGACCAAATTTGGAGCTAAGCTGCCCAAGGTCGCGGTTACTCCACTCGAATTCCCCCACGCACATCAGTGCACTCATATCGACCATGATAAATTTTGCTTGCCACATGTAAAACTTCTTGACTGATAGCGTGCGAGCGTTCTAGCGCAAGGCAGCCATAGCTGATAAGCCCGGCTTTACTTCCCACAGAATGCTTATCACCAGCCTCTTGGTGAACCTTTTGTGTTGTAAGGGGGCGACCGCTTAGTTAGAACACGGTAAGCACCTACTTTACGGACGCAGTATCTTAGGGCCCCCCATCCCTGCAGGTGATTAATGGTCTCTGATGCCATCATTCGGGACAATTTAAGGAGGTCGGCAATTACGGACTCCACTACGTAAGTGGTGGTATGACATAGTGGTATGTGCCCTATTGTGGAGGTACACACAGATCAGAAGCTCACGCGCGCGATTAGATTCGTAAACGCGCCCCTAGCCGCCATTGAAAGATGTAGATATTCGGCAAGCACGAATGGTCTAGCAAAGGCGTCTAGGACATATTTCGGGGTGTGCGCAATCGTACACGAATATCTGGCATCTACAAGTTGCCCCAAGACATATTTCAACCCGATAATTGTCAATGTGCTCTAATGGCTTTGCGGACCAACATAATATTCGATTGTTACTAACCAACGACGATAATCGCTTAGTTTATTGGTGAATTAGCAAGGAACATTTGTACTTGGTCCGCAGTCGGAAGATTTCCCCGAGGACCTAAGCCCGTCGTAGATAACGCGGCGGTAGCATTGGCAAATTGCAAACGCTCCGACAAAGGCAAATTTTGTGCGGCGGTGAACGCTGCGTTAAATGTATCGCCGGCACCAGTTGTATCCATTGCTGAAACATGATAACCAGAGACAATTGCTTCCTCATTTTCGGATACAGCCAATGCCCCTTGCGCACCCAATGTTACAACAACCATCTCTGGGCCGTATGAAAGCAATGTGCGCGCACTACTTAGGGTGGGCACAAGACCACATGTTGCCTCGAACCCCAATTTGTTAAACGAAACAATGCTAACTACACCTAACATCCGATCCAGAATAGCTCGGTTAGCCGCTACTGTCGGCTCGACATCTATCATCACCGGCGTGCCACACATGCGGGCTATGCTTGCTATGCGAAAGAAGTGATCAAAATTCTGCGGCATTATGTACAACAATTGAGCGCTTGAAATTGCTTTTGTGAGAAGGTCTGTCGGGTACGCCGGAACAAATGTCGGCACAACAACTATTGCCTTTTCCCCACTTGGTGGAACGAGAATCACAGTGAAACAGGTTTGGCTGTCAGGACGAAACTGAATGAACGACGTATCCACACCATACTTTCTAAAGTCATTAAAGATTACCCGACCGGCTTCATCACTTCCGACTTCTGCGAGCGCAGCAACACGCACACCCAAACGACTAGCGGCACAAGCAAAGTTAGCGGCCGGACCCCCGGGCGTGTGGCTAATAAATTTGCCGATAACTTTTTCGTCTTCACCAGGCAATTCGGGTACCATTAAGACAAGATCGAGATCTATCCCGTCTACAGTAAGCACCCCGAATTTGTCAGGAAATATATTCAAAATCTTGGGCCCCGTAAAGTTGATGGGGTGCGCACTAGTTTATGCCCCGGTAAAATATATGGTGTGTAAATTACCGAAACAATAGCGTACGAACCAACGGTTAGTTAATCCCGTTTCACTTTCTGGTTTACTTAATGATTCATCCGCCCACATCACCTCATGGTTGGTGGATTTTTGGTAGAAAATATAGGCGCAATCAATTGTTAAGACAAGGGGATCGCCCACAATAGTTTGTGAGATCAAATTAGATAACTGCATATGCGGGAGCCAGTCAACGAGACGGTTACGGCACTTTGCTTGGCCGTTTGTACCCCGCAGCAACTTTTTGGGTCGCTAGTTCTAGACTGAGTAGCTGTAACGGCAGAAGTGCGAGTAGCGGTGTCAGAGCTTCTGGCATCTGCGGGAGAATTATCGTGTAGTCGGCAAAAGCACTGATATATTTTGTGTCGTTGTCAACTACGACAATCAGTTTTGCGCCCTGAGCACGCACAGATTTTGCGGTATCGTGATAGCGTTGGTCGGCAGCTCCGTGGGGAGCTATCACGATCACAACGTCTTCAGAACCGATAGTCGCTATATGAAGACCATGGTGAAATTCTTCCACCGCGATTGCGATACCCACCTCTTGTGGCCCCTCTGCGAGTAAGGCCATACCATTGTGGGCCACACCTAAACTTGGCCCTGCACCGACAAATGTATAGGTGCGGCGGACTCCGCTCTTGAGCATGTCGGCGGCGATTACTTTGATCACCGCGCTATGGTCATCTATGAAGTTTTGCATCAAGCCTGGAATTGCGCGCAATTGATTCGAGACTATGTCAGCCTCAGTGGTTGATAATGTTTGGGAACCGCGGCCGATTTCAATGGCTAGATCAAGTAAAATAGCTATGGTGGCGGTGGTTGTTTGCGTCGGCCATCCAATTTTCGATGCACCGGGTATGAGTGCAGTATGGACACGCTCAGAAAAAGGATTTCCAGGATAAGGATTATCTGTAATACCTACAGCGTAAGCCGGCGTCGCAAGCACCCGGTCAAGTGCATCCCAAGTTGTCGTAGGCCGGCCACTCGAACTAATCACTATTGCCACCGTCTGACCACTACTATGTGGCCTGCCATATGCTGCATACTCGAAGGCTTGTAAGGCTTCGGTTGGTAGCCCCGCATAACGCTCAAATGCCAACCGACAAGCCAAACCTGCGAACCAAGAGTCTCCTGAACCAATAATGAGCAGCTCACGCATGCGTCGCCGCACTAGATCGATTGCTAGGGCACGTACCACGGCTGAGCATTTTCTTAGAACTTCTGCAACCACAATGGGCTGCGCAAGAATCTCACCTTGCGTATCTTCAATTGGCATTAGTGAATTATCTTTCATGTAACTACGCTTTATCATCCATCAGTATTGTTTGCTGTGTATACGCCTCTGCAAGGTTTCCCTATCGCATCAATGATTAGTGTACCAGAACCAGCTAAAAGCGAGTTTGTGACTAAAGATGGCCGCGTCATGATAGGAAGTTCACTAAGCAATAGTGCCGAACTTATGATTATGTGCAGGCTTGCGGGTGGCACTGAACTCTTAGGGTCGCAGCTACGGGTAGGTTGACAGAGTGTCCAGGAATAATTCCCAGAATCGAGGAGCATTGACTGCAACCGCAACTTCAGCATTTGGTGCTTCGCCGCGCATCCGGGGTTTGAGAGCTCGCGAATCAGCGCCCAAATGTCTACCGTCACAAACGGTCATACCCGCGGTTAGATTACCCGCCAATTCAATCGCAACATGCATTGGCTCAAAGCTAAGTACATCTGGCGCAACTAATGCGGCCACGGCCAATGGGTCGTGCATAGAGCCCCCCGCCAAGCCCGTAAGCACGGTTTCGCGCTCGCTGTAAAAATCCAGCATATCAGCAACATGGTTGCTTGTAATCGTCCCCATGCCACGAATTGCGGCCCGATACTTAGGTAATGCCAATACTTGATGAGTTACATTAATTCCCACCATCTTAATTGGAATGCCACTGGTAAATACAACATGTGCTGCTTCAGGATCGCAATAGATATTGAATTCAGCAAACTGCGTAATATTTCCGAATGTCAGGGATCCCCCCATCAAGCTGATACCTTTAATCCGGTGTTGAAGTGTTGAATCCTTCAATAATGCGCATGCAATATTAGTAAGTGGGCCAATTGGTAGTAGATAAAGATCAGGTACTTTACGCGAAATGGCCAGCAGAAGATCAACTGCATGATCCGAGTGCGGTACAACCTCCGCCGGAGGCAGATTGGGTCCATCGAGTCCAGTCGCACCATGTACATTGCTTGCGTATTGTGGCAAGCGAACGAGCGGACGGGCACTACCAGCAGCGATTGGAATGCTGGACAAGCCGGCAAATTCCACTGTCTGGCACGCATTTTTTGTTGTTGAATTAAGTGATGCGTTGCCAAACGTGGTGGTTATGGCACGGAGGTCAAGTGTCCGCGCCCCATACAAAATCGCCATGACATCGTCGTGTCCAGGATCACAATCTATAATGGCTGAAATAGGCATATCATTCTCCGAATTCTTGACGAGACTACGCGCAGTATTTTTCAAATGCTGCTTAACAATGTTTTTGATCTAAGTACACTAGGGCGCTCTTAAAGCGGTTCAACGCTGGTCAAGCGATCGCGAAACAAGGTAAGCAATCACGCACTATATAGGTCTACGCACACTTTGAAGTTTGGTTTAATTCCGCGCTACTTTCGCAAGTCAGCTATGGTAATTCCTTGATGGAAGATAGTAAGATGTGCAATCACGTGAGTACCCAAATTAGATGTTCAGCGCGCGTAAATTTAACAGCCTACCCCTTGACCCCGGTATTGGCGATACCTTGCACGTAATAACGCTGCAGCAACAGAAATATTATGACTACAGGAAGTGTTGCCAACGCAGAGCCTGCGAAGGTCCGGCCCCAATATTGCTGAGTTTGGCCAAGGGTCCCAGCAATGACCACTGGTAAAACTTGGATTGTCCGATCACTGACCGCTATCAAAGGCCAATAAAACAAGTTCCAGATAAATTGAAACTCCAATAAAGCATTGGTGACGAGACCCGGAATTGTATTCGGCACAATAATCGACCAAAGTATTCGGCCTAAACCTGCCCCATCCATTAGCGCTGCTTCATCAAGTTCGTATGGAATGCTTTCACGCATAAACTGAATTAACGAAAAAATCACGAAAGGACTGGCATACCAGGGCACGATTAATGCCCAATACGTATTCTCAAGATGCAAATCGCGAATGACCATGTACAGTGGGATCATCGTAGCCTCAAATGGAATGAGAAATGTGGCCAGTACGAACATTAATAACCAGCTCTTTTTAGGAAACCGCAGGCGCGCAAAAAAATAGGCACCCATAGTATTGAATAGCAGGCTACAAACCACTACTGCCGTTGACACAAAGAAAGAATTGAGCATATTTCGCCCAAAGTTATACCCGGCTGCGCGTCCAGTGGCGTTCCAGCCCATAACAGTGATATAGCTTTCGACGGTCCAATGAATGGGTACGAATGTGCGAAAACTAAGGGGGGCTAGATATTTTAGTATCTCATTTTCAGCGCGTACACTACCTAATACTATCCAGATAAACGGCATTAAAAAGATAGCAGCCAGAATGGTATAGACAAGCAACTGTCCAAGAATCGTAAATCGGCGTTGTAATTTCATGGTTGGTGACCCGTAGTCGTGATCCGATTTATTCGTCTGTCCGAATAAGCCGCATTTGTACCCAACTTACAATCAGAAGTAACACAAGTGTGACGACAGATATGGCACTCGCATACCCCATATCCTGAAAGCGAAATCCTTGCTGGTAAATATAGTAAACAATTACCTTGGTAGAGTCCAACGGTCCCCCCTGACTCATTTGATACACTGGAACAAAAACCTGAAAAGAGAATATTGTTTGGGTGACTATAACAAACATCATGATGGGGCGAAGCAGGGGGATGGTAATTGAGCGCAGTATTTGCCATGGATTTGCACCATCCACAGTCGCAGCTTCGTAATAGACTTCTGGAATACCCTTGAGTCCGGCCACAAATACAATAAAACTAAAGCCAATATCTTTCCAAATCATCATCACTGCAATTGCAGGCATTGCTCTGTTTACATCTGATAAGAATGCCATTTTGGGTAGGTTGAGTGCCATAAGGACACTCTGGAAGAGCCCGTTCTGCGAGTGGTACATCATTGACCAGATTATTGATACTATGATGACCGAAGTGACCATTGGTGTCAATATTGCCGACCTTACAATCGCCGTCCCAGTTGTCTGACGCTCAAGCAGTAATGCCAAACCAAGTGACAGTACAATCTGTAGGGGCACTTTGTATAGCACATACCATCCAGTAGCCTGCATGGACCGCCAAAACACAGCATCATCTAGCATTCGCAGGTAATGAGCTAGTCCAACAAACTCGCCAAATCCGCCAAGCAAACTGTATTGATAAAGGCTTGCTACTATAGCTTTGTAGATTGGAATATAACGAAATACGGCAAAATTAACTAAGGCCGGTAACACAAACAAGAATGCAAGCGCCAGCCGTTTCTGGCGCCAAGTTACAAAATTAGATGTTACCACTGGTGTTGGCTGTGCTTTTGAGCATCCACTATTTTAAAAATCTTTTTAGAGAAATTATTCAACCCGCCACTGCCACACAAGGTGCGGCAGTGGCGGGTGCAACACGCTTAGGTGCTACTTGTCCCAGCCTTTGTACTTGGCTAGTGCAGCTTCAATTTTGCCAACCGCGTCCTTCACTAATGTTTCTACCGGCGCATCGGACTGCGCCAGATTTTGCATTAGCTCGGCAAACACCTGCTGGTATTCTGTGTAACCAGGTGTCTGAATGCGTGGATCACCAATTTCTGCCACCGCTTGTGAAAACAGATTCTGTGGATATTTGCTGTACTCTGGCAGGGTGTTTAGCAACTCGATGCGCGCCGGCAGTTGCTTTACCTTGTCAAACCAGATTTTTGCGCCTTCTGGACCGGTCATGTACTTGACGAGTGCTGCAGCAACATCCTGATTCTTAGATTGCGGTGAAATACCAAAGTGCCACGAGTCGGTGTGGCAGATTTGTCCACCCTTGGCAATGGCCGGTATTCCGGTCACCCCGTACTTGAAGCTCCCATCCGGGTGCATCCGATTGATAGTTCCGATAGCATTATCTGGAGTAATCATGAATGCCGTCTGTTTGTTGAAGTACGTGTCACGGATGGCTTCTTTGGGCGCTACGGCGCCGTCACCTTGGTACCAGCTGCGCTGTTCGGTGAAGGCTGCAATTGCCTCCGGCGTATCCATATAACCTTGAAAGGTTATGCCGTCGGGTGCCATACCCTGATAAGTGGGTGATCCTTTTGGACCTGCCGAGCGCCGTACTAAGCCGTGCTCATAATCACCCCAGTAGGTGCCTTGACCCCAGCGCAAGCCCCAGACGCTGACATTGCCGCCCGCGTCTTTTTGGACCGTTTTTTGCCAAGCCGCTTTGGCTTCCGCCATCGTCCAGCCAGCTACGGCCTGCGGTGGCTTTACGCCCGCCGCATCGGTCATATCCTGATTGTAGAACATCAGCGAGCAACTTTCCATGATACCGGGTGAATAAAACTCACCCTTGTAACTTCCGGCTGCCACATTGATGGGCAGGAATCCCTTCAGGTCGTCAGCAGTGAAGTATTTGGCGAGCGAAATAATCGCCTTGTTGTATGCGTAGTGCTTGATGTCCGGGCCATCTGCGAGAAACAGGTCAAGGTTAGCACCTGCCGCTACTGCCGTTTCCACCTTTGGAAACAGGTCGCCAAACGGTACAGTTTCAAGATTGACCGTTACCTTTGCATACTCAGGCTGCGACTTCTTCCAGCCTTCTATCGTCGCATTGACGCCCGCAATCGTGTCTGGATCATCGAGGATCAAAAACTGCATCGATACTGCTTCGGCAGCAGGCGCTGCTGCAGCTGGCACTGCTGCAGCTGGCGCTGCTGCTGGCGCCGCGCAGCCCGCAAGCAAACTTAATGTCACGGCAACAACCATCAACCCAACTAAACCTTGCTTATTCATACTGTCTGTTCTCCTTAAGTTAACAATGCGAAATACAACCATCAATCGAGCTCTCGTTACTACAATGTTCTATTTTTTACAGGCACCCAGCCTCCGTATCCTAATTTGCACTATGAACCTCAATAGGATATTTATTATTGTACAGCACTAGTACTGGATAGTCAAACGTCTAGCATTGAGTGCGTGTTGCAGGCTAGTTACTTGATCTCTTGGGTTCGCATCATGAATTAGGGCTGCATACTAATCCTCAAAATTTACCTGGAATCGTGCCGCTGGCGTCATTGGTTTCAATTTCATGCTCATGTCGAAGCCGGCCGAATGAAAAACGTCGAATTTGCACAAGTGACACTCCTAGTAACATTAATGCGATGCCTATCAGTTGTGCAATTCCAAGTTGATCTCCAAGCATTGCAGCCGCTAATAACGCAGTCCAAATTATGGTAGATGCTCCCAAAATACTAGCTTCGTAGGACCGTAATGTCCGCAAACTGTGGTTCCAGACCGTGAATGCAACCCCAATAATCACTACGCCATAAAAACTAATGTAAAACCAGTTTTGTAAACTTTTCACTCTGGGCGGCCAGTCAAGCCCCAGCCCAATCATCACCATCACACCACCACCAATTACAAGCACAATTGTTGAAAAGACGTTGTTGCTCACCGACCAAGTTGTAACGATTGCCAGTTTGCGGGTCATATTATTGGTCCACGCAATGGCAAGAACACCTATAGCCACGAGTCCAAAGCCAGCTAACTCGTAAGCTGGGGGGACGCTAGAGAAATAACAACGCATACCGACCAGGGCAACGGCCGACCCAATTAACTGAAATCTGGTTGGTGTTTCTTTCAATATGACGACACTTAAAGCCATGGTCACGAAGCCAACAAAATTGGATAAATAGTTATGGGTGGTCACCGGTAATCTCTCGAGCGCAAGGGTAAACCCAATCGGGGCAACCACAAAGTTTCCAAGGCCTATGGCAACTAGGTATCCCCATGTCCGTAGATCTAGATGCGCCGGAAAAGTTTCGCCCTGAATTACAAACGTGTAAATACACATGGTTGCTATGCCAATAGCAGTAGGCAGCCAAATCATTGTGATGGGAAACACCTCCCGCAGCGCAAGCTTCAAAACTATATTTCCGAATGACATTACTACGCAAACCATAAGAGTTTGAGTAATAGCAATTGTATTCTTCACAGGTTTATTCTGCTTAAAGTATCTGAGTTACACAAATTATTCAAGCGGGAGAACGGGGTTGTCAGATGCCGGCCACGGATATTAGATTGCCCATAAAAAGTGGTAAGCAAGGATGTCCAGTCGCGGTTGACGTTGCAGAAAGTCCATGCCTGCATAAGTAGAGGTTGTGAACTTTATGTGTACTGTGAACGCTAGGAAATTCGATTCGCAGCTGCAACTGTGAGTTCAAGTAATCTCTGTGCTTCGGCATGCAGTTTTGTGGTCAATATTGGCATCCCCACCCGCTCTACGAGATATTTGGCTGCGACAGTACCATAGGATCCTGCCAATCGGGCGTCCTTGGTCAATTCCCAACCAACAGATAAACCACCACCATAGCAGTTACCAGCGCCAGTTGGATCGACAACATTTACTGCGACGGCTGGAATATGCCATATATCGGCGTGATCCCGGTCCCAGACATACGATCCTCGTGATCCATGCCGGATCGCAATCATCCGGGGACCGAGCTGCGACCAGTATCGCACTACCTGGGCAGGATCCACGCTGCCTGCGATTCCGCTTGCAGAGGGCCAATCAGGCGTTGCGATATCGACGTGCGGGAGGATACCCAAAATGCTGGCCCGGTTGCTCCATAATGCAAAATCTATAATGGGTTCGAGCGAGAATACCGCCCCTTGTTTCTGTAATTGCATCGCCGTTTGAATCATGGGCTCGTCGGCAAATTCAGTAATGAGATGGATCATTCGTGGCTCTTGATAAGTAACTGGCAAAGGAAGTACTTGTTGGAGCAACCGCGTAAAATTCTTCCTGTCGATTGCGCCCTCCAGTGGGTTACCGTCCTTAAAATTCATATATCCATCCGCGTCATAATCTAAAAGCGCATTTCGCGTAGTTGGAATGTCGGGGTATTGATGCCAGCCCCTGAGATCGATGTCGAGATTTCGTAAGGTTGTGACGTGCTCTAACTCCAGATCTGTGCCTGAGCGGCTCAACAATCCGACTGAGTTGTTCCATAACCTAGCTCCAAATGCTGCTTGCGGACCACCTCCACCAAGGACATTAGAGACAATTTGACCAGTCGACAACCGAATGTCATCAATGATAATTTTTCCGTATATTAGATAATCGCTCATCCTAGCCTTTAAAAAAACGGGGTTGTGTACGAACGCATTAATCTATTACAGTAAGTTACTGATATTATGCTTACTGCCACAAAAATCGAGATCCCGTTTTCAATAGTTCCCCAAAATTGACTGGCGGATATGAATTGATATCAGGCCCGATAGTGAGCCTTTAAATATTGATGCGTGATGGACCACAAAACACCATGACTTGACCAAAGCAGTTATGGGTAGAAAGAAACCGTCAAAAACACTGCGTGACCACTGGAGTTATATTTTTCTCTTAGAGCCGATGGCTTATCCCGTACATATACCACTCCGATAGATTCTAGCTTGCCTCCGCGCAGCTGCGGATTTTCCAGTTAGACACGTTTAACCGTAGCTGAAATATTATAGACCTATTACGCTCTTCCAGATGATCTAAACTGCTTTAGGCGTCGCAATATTGGAATGGTTTTCAGTTGCTCGGGCCGAATCTGCTCCCAGTTCAGCCCTTCTGGTTGCGGACCGGAGAAAACAGTTTGAATAACTTCGTCCGGGGTGGCAATCAAAGTTAACGACCAGTCATGGACCAGCATTGGAAGCTGGGTGTGATCGACAATTTGCAAAGGGTGTATCGTAGTGACGATTGGCGTATCCGGTCGCACAAGCGACAATTGACGCAAAATTCCTAACTCAAGGTCTGCAAAACCAGCCCCTTTTCCTGTTCGCCCACCATACTTAGAAACAGCAACACAACCCGTAACGACCAAGTCTATCGGTTGCATTTCTTCAAACGTTACTAAGTTGCCAAACTTCAATGCCTCCACATGCGGTGCAGCAGAAGCAGGATCAATTCCACGAGATGCTAAATTGCTGGCAGTTAAATCGACAAAACATCGCTCCTGTGTGAGGCGCGGAACCGCCATATAAAGACGCTTTCCGTCCCGTAAAGCACGTAGGCGCACCGGAATTTGAGCGGTATCGGGGTTGCATTTTATTACCTTCGCTTTCTGCCACAAAGGCGATTGGGCAAGTTGGTCAGCTGCTTGTTCGGCACCAAGGAAGTTAGGTATATGCCCAATGGTTTCACCAATCGCCACATGACGTTTTGTTAACTGCGCCCAGATACGTGAGCGGAGGAGATCCTTTGCATTATTGTGCCCGCTCCACTCGGTTTCGTTGATATTATTGTCCATTTGGTGTTTGCATTATAGATCTTTGATTACTAATTAGAAGCTGCCAAATCTCTCGCGCAAGCAAACACTACCGGATGTTGGGATTGAGTGAATGGCCATATGAACCTATTCTCCTGTAGTCACAAGCGGAGTTTTTATATTACACCTACATTCAGGGGTCACAACTAATCTGCAGACACTTGTTCAATCTTAGTCTCCTGTATTGGTCAATTCCCAGGGGAAGTGGCAACAGCGCACTAGGCATCCATTTTAAACAGGGGTAATGCAATATATGATTAACGCGATGAACAGCTCACGTTTGTTAGGCTATTTAGCCTTGGTCAACCACTGTGGTACCTCTATCAAATTATTTCCCACATTCAATGTGTGCTTTTACCACCGTGACTTCAATCGACTGTCGAATGAGCATACTGAATTATACGCACACTCTAGGTTTATTGGCCATGACTCGGCAGGTTAGTTGGTGTTTGCGAGCCCAACCATGGCACTCGAGACACAATGTCTACGTAGCTCTTGACCCGGTCGACATCCACATAACTTCCCCAACCTTGAGTTTCGAAACAGGATCCTACAAAAGCACCATCGGCTACCGCTAAGCACTTAGCCGCATTTTTGTGATTAGTGTAGCCGCCCAAAATAACTGGTAAATCAGGGAGGGCAAGTTTAATCTCTTTAACAAGGCGGAGTGTAGTTTTCTCGTCCGGATTTGCTACCTCAACACCATGTGCCCCAGCCGATTTCGCCAGCCGAGCCACCTCAGTAGTAGCTAAATCTCCTTTGAGCCATTTAAAATGCATCCCATCCACTTCAGCTAATAGCTTAATATTTTGTGCATCAATCCGGGCACGATAATGCTGGAACTCCACGGGGTTGGATTCAGCAACCCCGGCAGGCGTTATGGTAGCTCCTACGAAGGCATTGCATCGCAAAAAAGAACCCCCAGATACTTTTGCTATGGCTAGTGCGGGGCGAAGCGCATTCCATAGAATCTGCACGCCCACCTCGAACTCGGCCGGGATGGCCTCCGAGACCGCCGAAACAATCCGGGTCATCGCCGCCAAACGGGCATAATCAATCTCATCGCCAACCGGATAGACCCGGTCAACTGTTTGAATAAGGCAGCCATCTGCGCCGCCTTGGCTCAGTGATTTAGCATCAGCCACTGCCTTCTGAATAGACTTATCGATATTACCTTCCTCAAAAAACGGTGTACCTGGTAGGGGCAATAGATGCACGAGGCCAATAACAACTTTTTTTCGCTTAAGTTTTTCGATAATACACATTACGCGTCCTTTTTCCGCGCTTCATGTTGATCATGATTTGCCGTAAGCTTATCCATAAGGAAGTCACCGTAAATCAGTGGCTTAAATTGAACTGGGTTCTCGGCGTTCACACAACTTTTTAGGGGAACAATTTCAGCGTGCATGTCTGGATCAAAGAAAAAAGGACTTGAATAACGTGCTTGCCCGGATCGATTAATTACCCTGTGTGGGGTGGAGATAAAGAGGCCATTGCTCCAGCGATGCAAAATGTCTCCTGCGTTCATCACAAAAGCTCCAGGCAAAAGCGGTGCATCAATCCACTGACCGGCCGTATTCTGAACTTGTAAACCTCCAACATTGTCTTGCAGAAGAATTGTGATAAACCCGTAGTCGGAATGCGGTGCAGAACCAAATAAGTCATCGGGGCTATGGGGTGGCTGTGGCGGGTAGTATAGGAGGCGCAAAAACGTCGTAGGGCGTTTAAAGAAAGGGTCTAACTCGTCTGGAGCGGCCCCCAGAGCCACCGAAACTGCCTTGACAAGCATTCGAGCCAAGCCAACTAAGGCTTCGTTGTAAGCACGCACCGCAGATCGGAATTCAGGAAGCCTATCTGGCCACTGATTGGGGCCGGCAAGGGGCGCGCCAGCCACTACATCGCGGTCGTCTACCGGCAATTCATGCATCATCATAAATGATTCACTCTGGTTTGGTTTTGTCACCTTAGCAATACTTGAGGTGCGAGCCGTTGAAGTATTAATAGGAATAAAGCCGCGATGGTACTTATTAACTTCAATCTTCATTTTTTCACTCAACGGCGTAGCATGGAACTTCGCAGACTCGGAAAAAATGCGGTCAATCAAAGCTTGGGGAACCCGATGATTGACGATGTACGCAAAGCCGACGGTAGTATATGCAACCCGAATTTGGTGAGCAAGCTGCTCAAGTCCGGTCACCGAGCTCTCCCAAAGCGGTTCAAGGTCGACGATTGGAATTTCACGAAAGTCCCCCTGCAAGCTTCCTTTACTATTGTTCACAATTTTTTCTCCAGATCAAAGTAACATAATGGAAAATTCTTCGCGGTCGCAACGCGCTCACAACTCACCGCGTCTCAGGATTGAGTGATTTTACGAACCACATTCCACCTGGACTATTGTTAGTGGATTACGAGCTTTCTACATCATACGAGAGCCAGATAACAGGTCTTTGTAACATCTTGGCAACAAAGATATCTAATTACATGGTCTAAGGAAGATATTCGAAAATTTTGCTTTAGTAATGCCTGCATTTCTTTGGTACGATGACCCGGCGACAAGGTTTCAGGCACAGTGAAATCAAAATGATCTTCGGGGTAAACGATCCCGAGATTGCAGAACACTTTATGCGTACATTATAATCGTATCGCGAATTAATTTTAAAAAGCGTTCCACGTCAAGCTCAAGTGCAGCCTCGCAGTTTGATGGTTTTCCCCGAAGTGTAGTTGTTGGAATCCGTGATAAGTCTATACCAGGATCAGAGCCCCGCAGATGTCGATAGTCACAGACGGTCATGCCACGAGTGCATTCACCCCTTAGTTCGACGGTCACATGCATTTCAGCGGATTTGAACAATGTTGGATCAATTAACCAGGCCACAGCACATGGATCGTGAATACTTACGCCTCCTCCAGCGACTTCCGAGGATGCCGCCATAAAAAAGCGGAGCAGGTCAGCGCAAAATTTAGAAACGCGGCTACCGATTGCATCAAAGTCAGCAAGCTCTTTTTTGTCTAAAATTGCCTGACGAGTTAGATTAATTCCACACATTTTGATATGCATACCAGATTCGAATACCTTGAGAGCTGCTTCTGGGTCCACAAAGATATTGAATTCAGCTGCAGGGGTCCAGTTTCCAAAGGTGATCGAGCCGCCCATGATGCTGATTTCTGTGACTCGCTTGGCAATCTTGGGCTCGCGGTTGATGGCAGCAGCAATATTCGTAAGCGGGCCGGTCGCAATTAAAGTGACGTCATCTGTTGACATAATCGTATCGACAATAAAGTCTACGCCGTGCTTGGTTTGTGCCACATGTTTTGGGTGCGGGAGAACAGGTCCATCCATTCCGCTTTCCCCATGAAACATTGGCGCAGTTACCAGGTCAACGACTGTTGGTCCAGCATGTCCTATATAAACTGGCACATCAATTCTGTTCAATACCTCCAGGACCTTAAGAGCATTAACCGTCACCTTCTCCAACACTTGATTGCCACCCACGGTAGTAATACCAATCACATCCAAATGTTTCAGTGCTAGCATGATGGCAAACGCATCATCATGGCCGGGGTCACAATCAATAATAACTTTTTTCATAGACTACCTTTTCGGTATTATAGCGGAGCGAAGGTTTTCGGCTAGGCATGTTCGAAGAGAGTTTGTCCACTTAAGCCATTAGGATGTGTCGGTAAACAGTTACTGGTAGTTGGGAGCCATAATCTAAGTGGCAGACTCTTGAAAATGCTGTTTTGTCTTGTGCCTACTAGTTTCGGGTGTTATTACTTAATTTGTAAACCATCAAGGGTGTAGGGGTATGTTGGTTGATTTTACGCTTGCAAATTTAGTTTGCTTAGGTGTGGGTTGATACAGGGCGAGGGAGTTATGGGTGGATATGCGCGACGTGGTGGGACTGTTGCCACGGATAGGTTTTAGCGTCAGGCGCGTTGCTCCAGCTTTGCAAGGTCTGGCCGCCATCGATTAGGAGGGTTGTTCCAGTAATGTGCCGGGCGTCATTGGATGCTAGAAAAGCTACTGCTGCTGCAATATCCTCCGGTTGGCCGACCCGGCGTAAAGGGATGCGATTGGCGAATTGATCAAAGAAGGCTTGTTGCTGTGCTGGATCGGTGCGTTGCTGTGCGAAGCTCAGCGCAGTTTGTATGATACCCGGGCATACAGCAGCAACGCGAATGCCATATTGTGCCACTTCAAGAGCTAGACACTTGGTTATCCCTTCAATTCCTTCCTTGCTAGCCATATACGAACCGGAACCAAATATCGTATCCCATCCACCGGTGGATGATCCCATATTAATGACTACGCCCCCCCCTGACTTTATCATTTCGGCGACGCCGTATTTACAGCCTAAAAAAACGCCTCTTAGGTTGACAGCCATGAGACCGTCCCATTTTTCAACTGACAATTCTGTCAGCGGTGTACCATCACCACCAACACCTGCATTATTGAACAATACATCTAGGTGCCCAAACGTGTTTACGGTGGCTGCAACCATCATCTCGTTGTCTTCGGGTGTTGAGATATCTGCTTGGATAGCAAGAGCTGCGACGCCACACTCTTCCACCTCTTTCGCTACCGCATTCGCTGCAGTTTTGTTAATATCGACTATTGTGATGGTTGCACCTTCGCGTGCCAAGCGAAGGGCAGTCGCGCGGCCAATGGAACCTGCACCTCCGGTAATCAGAGCAACCTTGTCTGCAAACCGTTGTGGGTAGGTGTCACTCATTATCGTTCTCTCGAGTTTAGTGCTGCAAACTTAATCGTTAAGAATCGCTGATACATCGGCGAGTGAACAAGCTGCCAGCTAATTATGTTCTAGGATATTATTACTTGGCGCCGCGCTGGGGGTGTGTTGCGGCTCTTTAGGACCTTGATCTCACCATCTATAATTACTGCAGAAATTCCGACCGTATCCCCAATTTTGATTGTGCTTAATGCATCGCTGGCATCTGACCCTTCTGCGGCATCCATGATCACGAGGTCAGCGTCCATCCCCACCAATATCCGGCCTGTGTTAATACTGTAGAGCGATGCAGTGTTGCCGGATGCCATTGCAATAACCTGCTCTGGTGGCACATCACCGAGTGAAGAAATCCACGCAATCGTGCGGACAATACCTAGTGGAATAACACCGGTACCTGATGGCATGTCGGTCCCCACGATAACGCGGTTAAGTGCACTGTGCGCCCGCGCCAACTCAATGATCTTTGAGATTACTGTCACATTACCACACTGAATGATCTCCAGAGCGCACTCTGTATCAGAAATGATTGTTTCAATATCTTTTAAAGGCGGAGCTGTAGGGCCACCATTCAAATGAGACGCGATGTTTGGCTGGACGATCTTCACATGTTGCGCACCGATTACATCGCTGCCGGGTATCGATGCACCGCCGACATGCATCATCACAACCATACTGTTAAGTTTTGCCCAGCGAACCATCTCAGCGGCTTTTTCCCAGTCATGAAAGCCACCGAGGCCAACTTCACCAAGGTGATTTACACCGGCCTCTGCCATTTCCTTGAAGTCCCGCTCTTGCAAACCAGCAGCGAGTAACAAACCGCCCCCCATCACTTTTACCCCACCGGGACGGAAGTTTTTCCAAGATTGCGTCGCAACAATTGCGAGAGACTTTGTACCGATTGCATCAGAAGGCCGACCCGGGGTATGAACTTCTCCAGCCGAGATCATAAATGTCACTCCACCATGAACACAGCTGTCAATGAAATCAACTGTTTTTTGGCGCGGTGCATAGTCTCCAATTACAGGGTGAAAGTGCGAATCGATTAAACCCGGCGTTACTGTCGAGCCATTCGCATCGATCACAGTCTCGTTGCCTCTTGTCTCGAAGCTGTTTCTTTTACCAATTGCCGCAATCTTTCCTTCTCGCACGAGAAGAGCGTCGCCATCGATTAGTGCATGGGAAAATTCTCCCGAGACAATCTGGCCGATATTGTGTATTATAAGATTTCCTGGCATCAGAAAGTATGTTTTTTAGGTCCGGTCAGTTTGCGGTCAGAACACGAGTGCCATAGTTAACAACTGACCCTGTGTAGGTAAGCAGATGCCGACTTTCTCTTCATTGAGTAATTAAAGACCCAGAAAACACGGTAGGTCTACCACATCGCCGTAGTGGGTGTCAATATCATAAAGTGCGGCTTCTTGCTGCCGTGGACTGGTGCCCATACATGTTTGTTCGGGTATGATTGCGTGATAGCCAAGAAAAAATGCGTCGTGACATGTCGAACGTACGCAAATATTAGTGACAACCCCAGTAATAATTACAGTCTTGATTCCACGCTCACGCAGATAGAGATCGAGATCTGTCTGAAAAAAACCACTATAACGCCGCTTAGGCACGATTATATCCACCTTAGAATCGAAGTCCATAATCTTCGGAATCTCGGCTCCCCATGTCCCGATAATGCCTGCCTTGCCTCGCTTTAAGAAGAGAGAGTCGTCGTCACGCAACCACTGATTCAACCAGAAAATAGGCACGAACGCAGTGCGCGCGATTTTGATCAGCTGGTTGTTGGTTTTATACAGCACACCCGCTTCTGGCAATACCATCGAGCCACCGTCTTCAAAAAAATCGTTAATGATATCAACCACCAAAAGTGCGGTGTGATTTGGATCAAATTTGATATTCGTGTGCTTGATACGAATTTCAGAAAAAGCATCTTGTTCAGACATTGCTCTTCTCCTAACAATAAATCTAGATTAAATCTAGACTACTCAAAATTAGTCGAGGCCATTTTGGCCTACAACATCCGCAAACTGAAGGCCTCCCACACGTGGGTGGGGGCGACCACCATTTGTGACTGCAACTATCAAAAGAATTTCGTCGCCATTAGGAGCGTCGGGAATGCGTACTTCCATCGCATCAAAATGTGAGCGGACCTTTATCGCATCTTTGTAGTGAAGAGGAACGTCAATGGCTGTACCCGGGGGACCTAGTTTTTTTGCCGAGGGAATAATTGCCTTCCCGCCGCCGACTGCTTTGCGCATCGGTTCGCCGAGCTTTGGGTGCATCATTGCTGCTGCGTGCTCGCGCTCCCCGTTCATTCCAACGATTGCTGCTTTACCGAAGCTATGAGCCGTATCTGAACCCAACGCTGCAACAGCCTTTTGGCTGAGAATCTCGCCTAGCTCTGCACCGATGTCGTATAACTCAGTAAGATCATCAACATATTTGCTGGCACATGGGTTGCGAACAACCCCTGCAGCCGCTACTCGCCTTAGTGGTTTTTCCAATTGTCTGCCACCTTCCTCGTAGGTTTCCTCGATAAATATATACAATCGTCTGAATTCCAACGGTATCGCCCCCTAATTACAAATATGAACTCCACGAGTGCTTTGGCGTAAAGCCGAGCACTCGTCGAGCTTTTGAGATGCTTAAGATTGAGTTGGACCCTTCCAATCCCGAACGAATTTGTGTGTGTGGATAAAACTTACGCACAAGGTCAGCGGTTGGCTCTAGGCTAAATGAGTCAGAAGCAGCGACAAAGATGGCTTCGTGTCCGTCGAAATCCACTTCCAATGCCAAGCGCGTTGCCTCAGCCACATCGCGGCTGTCAACATATGTCCAAAGATTTGACATTGCTTGGGCGGGGAAAGATTGAAGAGGGATGATTTGGTCTTTGAAGGTTGCTGGGGTATGAATCCAACTCAGTCGAAGACTGGCAACACTTAATTTGCCCGCCATTCTGCGCACAAACCCTTTGGCAATCTCCTCTCCAATATACTTCGAGATTGCGTAGGCGTCCTGCGGACCCTCCGGATGTTCTTCGTCAATAGGAGCATAACGTGGGGAAAAAGATTGATGTTGAAATGGATAACCAATAACTGATTTGCTTGATGCGTAAACCACTCTTCTGATACCCAGATTTGCGACGGCCTCAAATACATTGAAGGTGGCCATAACATTGGTGCGAAAGACAGTATCCGGTGTATTTAAAGTTGGACGGGCAATCCCACCGAAGTGGACGACATGATCCATTGCAGCCAATACTCCGTACACTTGGCCTAGGTCAGTGAGATCTACTAATTTATAGGGGCAAACTGGCTTGTTGGGATGAACAATGTCAGCACAAAGCACATCGTAACCCATACTGACCAAATATTCGGTAACAGCGCTGCCCGCCAAACCGGCTCCGCCAGTGACAACAACTTTTGTGATGCTCTAGTCCTCCACCGGACCCTGCCAATCTGGTGCTCCCACATTGGTTATACTGATGTGGGTCATAGAATGACCGATTGTAGCTCCGTGCCAGTGACGCTCTCCGGCAGGTATCTGGATTGTGTCGCCGATTTCGGCAGTAACAACATCACCGTTGTCATTACCAACCCGAGCTTGCCCCTCTGAAATATACAAAATTTGCTCTCCAGGATGTACATGCCAGTGTGTGCGGGCGCCATCCTCGAAATACACCATAGCCATTCCGATTGTGCCACCGTCGCCCCGCTTCAGAATGCGGTCCAGATGACCCTTACCGGTTACTGCTTCGTTACCCTGTGCCTCACGATCCGATACCCGTACGATTTTCATTGCGTGATTTCCCTCTTAAGTCCCGCATTACTTTATCATATATTGCACAACCTTTCAAATAGACTTACCCGTTGATGCAATCGACCAATTATTTGGCCTCCATTGTTAGAGGTAATTGTATTAAGGATAAAGCTTCAGTGTGGATGTAATAAGTTCATAGATTGCATCAGAATTAATCCGCGTGGCCACATTTACGTTGGGTGGTTTCCCTTGACGGATTGGGGTGATAATATCAGTGACATCAATTATTGATTCTGTGCCTGTTAGACATCGGTAATCACAAATTGTCATCCCACAGGTATATTAGCCGCGGAGCTCGATAACAACGTGCAGTGGTTGAGCACGTACCAATTCAGGAAGAATTAACCAAGCGACTGCAGATGGATCTGATAAAAAAGCATCTTTTTGACCATCCATCTTATATCCTTCGACCGAAAACCGACTTATTAGAGCGGCTATAGCTCTTCCAGTCTTGTACCATAAATTGCGTATTCGTTCGACTCAAATTTTTGTTGCCACTGCTTGTCGAGTGAGGTTCAAGCCCACCATTCGTTATGGAATACTGCTTCTAAAAACAATATCTACTGATTCTGGATCTGCCCAAATATTATATTCGGCCGCTGCAGTCCAATTGCCTGCGGTTATTGACCCACACATGAGGCTAATCTCTTGTAGGCGACCAACCAATCGTAGTTCGCGTCGAATCGCCATTGCGATATTAGTTACGGGGGCGGTTGCAACCAGAATTACATCATTCTGCGACGTGACAGTATCGATTATAAAATCAACAGCGTGGCCAGATTGCGCCCCAATCGATGGTTCGGGAAACGCAAATCCATCTAATCCAGATTCTCCATGCACTTCCGGTGCATGTTACATCGGTTGAATAAATGGCCGATCGTGCCCCATAACGACGGGTATGTGCGTAATTTCACCTAACTCCAAGATTTTTAAAGCGTTAATAGAAACTTTTTGCAAAGTTTGATTTCCGGCGACCGTGGTGACACCGAGCACTTCAAGATGTTTTGCTGCCAAAAGAATAGCCATGGCATCATCATGGCTAGGATCACAATCTACGATGATTTTTTGTGCGACTTGTCAAGTCTTAAGTTTCAGCCACCTCAGAAACTTTGCTCTGGATTTGAAATACCTTCATAAAGTGATTGGGATTTTGGTGCTCACGTGGCACTCTGTAGGTGAGCAAGCTCTTGCAGCCACTTCCTGTATTCAATTGAAACTAGGTCAACGCCCTTTGTGTGTAGTTCCTCGCTGAGATCAATTGGGAGTTCCGCGGGGCGTTGTGATTCAACAACAACTCTGTCTTGTTCAAGAATTACGTTCTGAAATTCTACAAATTTCTCGTCGTTCTCTGATCCTACATCGTAATTGCGCGCGCAATAGCAAAAAGTGCGGGTAACTTTCCGGCTAATTGGTGACGAAGCCATAAATAACACAAAATGGTCATGATCCCCAAGTGGCTGATTTAATTCCACCGAATAAGGCATAGAAATTGTATATTTTGACGGTTGCCTTTTGATTACCACACCCAAAGCCTGATCACCTTTTAACTCATTTGTAGGTTCCTCTATGCCCAGCTCAAATATCAGGCAGTGATTATTGCGGATCACGTCATGATCTGGAATTTCCGCCTTATTCGGAAGCCCAAGAATTCCAGCATGCACAAACGGGAAATGAGAAAAGTCAACGAAGTTTTCAATACGTCTGGCGGCACTACTGTGCCAGTCGTATGTCGGAACTCGAACAATTCGATAATTTGGGTTATTCCACTCTCGGAAAACTGGGGGCGGAAATATCACGTGGTCCCTTAAGCAAACCCAGAGCAGTCCCCCGCACAATATGCTCGAATACTTTCGGATTTGTGCCTTCGGCGGAATACTGCGATTGGGACGCGATGGTATAAGGGTACAAGCTCCACCTGCACTAAATCGCCATCCATGATAAGCACATTGCAGCTCGTCCCCAATTACACGTCCAAGAGAAAGCGCAGTACCGCGATGTATGCATAAATCTTGAAATACCGAAATCTGCCCACCGAGTTTCACTGCTACACACATTTCGTCTAAAAGCTGAAAGCTAAATGGTGTTTCTGTAATGTCATCCTCGAATGCTACAGGGTGCCACATACGATGAGATATTTGGTAGAGTGCCTCTTCGCCATCCGAATTTAGCTCCATACGCAGTCGGTCAATCATGCCGTTATTTATGAATACTGTCTTGATCAACAAGAGGTTGGCTGCCGCTTTATCAGAAACTTGCAGCGCATGATTATCAAATCTTGGAAAGAGCTTCCTCGAAATCCGACACGATATCCTGTGGATCCTCAATTCCTACAGAAACTCGGCACATTCCATCCCTAATATTCATGCGGGCTTTATCTTCGTGTGGAACATCCAGAAATGCCATAGTGGACGGCACTTGGGTGGTTGTTCGTACGCCACCAAGGCTAGCGCCAAATGTACATAATTCTAAAGAATCAAGTACCTTTACCGCCTCATTCTCGGTGGCGATTTCAAAAGTAAGCATTGCTCCGAATCTAGGAATTTGTCGAGCGGCAATAGTGTGTTGCGGATGTGACTCTAGCCCCGGATACCATACCCGATGGACTTTTGGGTGTCCCTCGAGGAAACGAGCAAGAACAATCGCAGACTTACACGCCTGGTCCATCCGCACATGTAGAGTCTGAATACCACGGAGCAGCAACCAAGCATTGAATGGAGATAGTGCTCCACCAAGTTTAGTCAAAGTGGACCAACGGATAGTCTCAATAAAATCTGTTGGAAACAAACTCGTCTTCATTGTGATGGTACCCCCCAAGGCATCACTGTGACCGCCAATCCACTTCGTTGCGCTTTCCACCACAAAATCAACGCCCCAGTCATGGGGTCGAAAGATATATGGGCTAGCGAACGTATTGTCACACACGACAGCTATTCCCCTAGAATGAGCCAACGCGACCAATACTTCAACATCAACAACTTTCATTGCTGGGTTAGTGATCGTCTCGAAGTAAATAATTTTTGTGTTGGGTCGAATTGCCATAGCCACTTCCGAAAGTTTTGAGGTGTCCACAAAGGTGGTTGTCACCCCAAAATCTGTAAAACGGTGATCGAAAAACTCATGTGTTGAGCTGTAAGTCGTCCAATCCGACACAATGTGGTCACCAGCTTTCAGCATGCCAAAGAGTAGCGTGGCGATCGCAGCCATTCCACTTGCAGTTGCGAGGCAAGCATCAGCGTTTGCGATTAAAGCCATCTGATCGTCGAAAGCATATTCACTGGGGTTACCGCAGCGAGAATATATATTCACTCCCCTACGGTCACCATCGAGAACCCGCCGGTAACTATCGGAGTCATACTCAAAATTCGCTGACATATATATTGGCAGACTGATCGATTTGGATTGGGGTTCCGCCGGGTAATAGACCATCCGGCTTGCATCGGCCAGTTTCCTCCGGCGCTCAATGTTCATATATTTCTCCAGTGCCCAAACAAGTATCCAATAGCACGGTTGCGTTGGAACAAACTTAAACTTGAAAGTATATAGTCAACTGAACCGTTTTTAGTTTCGCGATTACTACTTCTGATGTCAATAAATTAGACCGTACCTGATGAACCGCACGTACCAAAAAACTGTAGTCTAAATATAACATCTTCTGTTTAGCAACATTGGTCGCGTGGTGTGAACGCGACCTATATTCGCTTTAGGTTGACAACAGGTTATCCATATTGTGCGGGTGGGTAAGTATGTAGTCACCACAATCATGCATTTCAACGCATATGATATTTCCTTAACATTTCCGATCGGTAACCGAGTTGTGGCGGTCGATCTCTTGTGTGATATGCCTCTGTGGCGGTTGCGCCGAGATATTGGCGCGCGCTTGGGCGGGTGCCACATGACGGAGGGGCGCCAGGGCATGCTGAACCGCTCATCGCGCCGTCCCGTTGCATTGGCCGATTGATGCCTTGACGGTCGAAACGATCATCACGTTTTGCCATGGCCTATTCGACTTGCACCCTGCGTTGCAAACCAGCATGTCATTTGTCACCGAGAACTGGGGTGTCCACAAGGCCACACCATCCCGGATTCCTTAGTTCGAACCAGCGCTGCCGATGTGGCACTAAGTACGCAACCATCCGGGCGCGTTGATCAAGCTAATATTTGTACGCTGAGGTTCGACTAAGTAGGCCACCGTATATGCAGGGGTCGCAAGGGGCAATCCAGTGGCTGGAGTGTCGGGGGGAATATCCCCACGCCTATGGTGTTGATTTCTCCTGAGTTTATTTCGCCGGCAACTTTCCCGACCCAGAGGCACCAAGTGCCATCGCCTTCCGCACAAATGTTGCGGTCTGTTCCAGATTCGCATCAAACCACTTACTCCAAAGGATATTGGCCAAACAATACGATTCGCGAACACAGAATTCACTGAATGAGCATAAGGCCGCTTATAGCTTCTCAATCCAGCACGCTGCAGAGCTTCCAATATGGACGCAAATGTACAATTGACGCAACATGCAAAGCAGCCTTAACGTAAAACCACTTACCAGTGGCCTAAACTAATCTAGGGACAACCGGTTGAGATTGCGTATCTAGTGGATGAACTTTGGGGTTTATTGGCTTAAGGGTAGTGTAAGGAGCGTCCAAGCAAATTTATCTCCGGCGACAAAAGAATGTTTTGGCAAACGAAATACCATAAATTCTTTCGGACATCGATGCGCCTGTAAGTTTTTCCAGTACAAATCTACTCTACTTAATCGCGGGGAAATACTCCACAATTTTAAACTAGACTGTATCTTTCAAGACATTTGTCGCGTCAGATTTAAGCACATTGCACTTCCTATTGCTTAATTGTGAGCGCTCCCGCAAAATGTTTACTTTACCGGAGAGCGAACGCACTTTTTTAAGAAGGATTTCCAGCCCGCAATGTCCAATTCCCAACAGCTTTCGACTGGTGTCGTAGCATCTCGATTTACACGTGTACACATTGCCACCTTGGCAGTAGTATTGACGGTGAAATTAAGTTTATTAACTACTATCATTCCGCGCGCGAAAGTGCCTTCACAGGCTATCTCAACATGGGAGTTTGTTAATTTGGTACATCGTGATGGGTCAATAGCAATAGCTATCTCAACAGGGTCCGGAAGTCCGAGTCCGGGGTCTCCGAGTCACATTTGGTTAGTTGTGAGCGGGAAGGCGTTGCAGTCAATAGTAAACTTGGAAAGTATAGATCCAATATCTTTTTTGTAATGCCGTATTTCAGCTTCCTTGAAGGTTGCCTCACTTCGACAAAGCTCCCAACCAACTATTTCTATTGGCAGACCGGAGCGGAAGCAAATGCGCGCGGCCTCAAGATCACACCGGATATTATATTCCGCAGCTGGCGTAACATTTCCGACAACATTGGCAGTATCACCCTTACCACGCAGCGGCTCACACTCTTCACTATGTGCGCGGTTTTTGCAACTGCTAGTGCTACATTGGTCATGGGCCCTAGTGTTACTGGGATCACACCGGAAATCTCCCCGATATATTTTATTAGAGCATCGGTAGCGTATTCATTCTCCGCCCGTCATTTCGGGACGGAATAATACATCTCGCCCATTCCACCTGGCCCGTGGAAGACCTCGGCTCGGTAAATATCGCGTAGTAATGGAACTGTAGCACCGTCATACACTGGACTATTTTTGCACAATTCGGCTGAGTGGCGTGCACTTACCTTGTCTGCTGCAAGCACACGTCAATGCCCACGATGGTCATCGCCAGTAACTCGATATCCGGCGTAACCAGAGCCATCATGATTCCGACAGCGTAATCCGACGCCAAATCTGTGTCGACAATCATTTTACGCATTTTGTTTCTCCCGAGTTAGTAAGCTGTTTTGGTGCGCATTTATGGCAGCCACCAAACGGTGCGCACCTTCAACTAGGAAGTCTGCGTGGTAAAAAGCAAAACTAAGTCGAACAAAGTTATTTAACTCGTTACATGAGCTGAAATTAGCACCGTGATGAAACCCCACCTGAAACTTGTCGGCTGTTCGGTGCAGCGCCCCACCATCAATTTCAACTGGAAGTTGCAGCCAAAAAAAATAACCGCCACCCGGTTTGACATACTGGACAGTAACTGGCAGATTTTTGCGTAAAACTGTATCCAGCACATCAACGCGATTGCAATAAATGGTTCTAAGTGTTCCCAAGTACTCGGTTTGCCAACCCTCTTCTAATACACTACGCACAATTCCCGCTGTAAAATGATTTAAGCCTCCCCCACTGGCCATCAAACCCCTACTTAGTAATTGAGCCATTAACTTTGGGCTTGTTTGTATCCACCCTAGGCGTAGTCCGGGTGCCAAAATCTTTGAGAAAGAGCCAATACTGAACACGTGCTCACTATTTAGCCATTGAGAAAATGAACGGGGAGAAGTTATGGTGTAATTAAGTAGTTGATATACCTCATCTGCAATTATGTAAAAATTGTGTTTCTCACTGAGCTGAACAAGTTTGAGCCTACTGTCCGCCGGCATATTTGTGCTCGTTGGGTTGTGAAAAGTGGGAATTGTGTAAACGAATTTAGGTGTATAAGTGGACAATTGTTCTTCCAATACAGCGAGGTTAATCCCCTGATCAGTAACTGGAATCCCTACAATATTAAGATTGTAATCGCGAAAGAGCTGCAATATCAGAAAGAATGTCGGTTCTTCGACAAAGATTACATCACCCGGTTGGGTGAAAGTGTTGCAAATTAAGTCGATTGCTTGGCTTGCGCCAGCAGTCAACATTAACTCCCGCCCATGGACTGAATGCCCATATTCGGGAGTGAGCCATGTTGCTAATGCTTCACGCAAGTGTTCATCGCCTTGCGCAGATCCGTAGGTAAGGTATTGATTGTCGCGTTGGCTGAGACGATGTTGCGCAGCTCTTTGAATTAACTCTGCTGGGAGTATGCTAAGGCTGGGTTGCCCTATAGCAAAGTTAATCATGTCGGTTGGATCCGAGGTTTGGATGGTTGCCAAGTTAGTTGCGTATGCTACCGGCAGTTATTATGGTTCTTGTAAAGTTAGCGCTGCATGTAATTTCGTGCTGGTCCAGTGATAAAATTTAATTTACTAGCCGACGCAAGGTTCTTCATCCAGTCCACCAATTACACAGATCGACCACATATTCTGAACAGATAGTACCATAACAGTTGTTCTGGGCAGGTGAGAGTACATACTCAGAGTGCAGTCACAAACACCAAAGAGTAGGCGTACAAAGAGAGTGAACGCTTGTTATAGCGTTCTACCAGACAGTAATGCCTGACTGTAAGTTACTAAAAATGCGCTCAGTAACAGTTTCAGTTCCAAATACCATCATAAACTATTTTGGTGCTGTGTCCAAGGAAGCTCCATCACTACGTTACGTGATACACGATAATCACATGTTCGATTGACCGCGCGCCAAATTATCCGGCCCAAAGTGTTCGGGGAGCAGGTTATAAAGAGTAGTCTCTCGCACCTCACCTTGGCTGCTGGTAAGGTAGACTGGCACATCTCCAGCAAATTCAACCATAACTTGCCTACAGGCACCACAGGGACTACCGCGACCTTCGCCGCAAACAGCAATTGCATGAAATCTCAAAACTCCACTGTTCACCATATTAAAAATAGCACTTCGTTCACCACAAACTGTAAGGCCATAGGAGGCATTTTCTATGTTAACACCGCAATAGATGTTGCCATCCTCTCCTAGCACTGCAGCCCCAACATAATATTTAGAGTAAGGGGCATACGCACCTGTTTGCACTCTCCTAGATGCCCCAAGCAATGTCTGTTTTCGTTCCTCGGTTATCATAAAAATTTCCTCAACTTACTTTTCTCAATTTAGATTTTGCTTGCTATCCTGATTTGCCATCAGTTAATCCACCGCGTTTACATGTTTATGTTACAGCACCTTGTGAAAAGACCGATCTTTATCTTTGGTCAGAATTCGAAAACTTAAATGTTGCAATGATACCGAAGTTACTATATATGATGATTCGACGAGGAAATTATGTTCGAGTGTATGGAGATTGGCGCAAGAGTTTCGGGTGAGGACGCGATGGTTCACTTTACTTACAGATGAGCAACTGAAATAACATGGTGATCGCTTACGCTTGAGTAACTATTGAGCCAAACCAAGGTAGTTGCATTAATTCGAAAGTGTTTGTCATTAAGTAGTTATACGGCATATCTCTTGTGGCGCCCAGCCATAGGTGTTTTCCGGAGCCAACAAGAAATTGGTTTGGTATTATAGATAGTAACATAGGTCAGAAATTTATATTTGAATAATATTTTTGCATCTCAATTATTGAATTGAGGTCGGTCACTACTAAGATATAAATTTGGAAAACCCTTAGGTATAAATCTTTGACAACTATATATGTGGACCACTGCTTTATTGCAACTTACAGAACATGTTTAAAATTGCGATATGAACTAATTACAGATTGTTCTGAGTTACTGTAAGCAACTCAGTTTTACCGGTTTAACAATCAACAATTCTGTTTTAAGGTTTGATCAGTATTAGTCGTGGTTGCTCTGGTGTCGAGTTTGCTGAGCCACGTCTTCATGGTCGCTAAATTGTTGGTCGGTCCGTTTTGGAAAATTGGGCTGCAGTTCGAAGGTTGTGATGCGCACCTTCAAATATGTTTGGTTCTCCCGGAAGGCGTGCTGTTTCGATAAAGGATGCTACGGTATAGAGTGGATTTACAAGGTTGCCAATTCGCATTCGGCAGTTTTGCGAGACAAGTTGATGCGCATCGTGAAGTTCAAGCCCACATATTCGAGTTATCCAGCATACTAAGGCGTGGGATGCAATGCGAACTGCGTCTTCGAGTGGGCGAGCACTGCCGATCACCCCAATTTCGCTGTCAGTTTGAAGTCTTGGCCAGAGAATATCATCACCCGCGAAGCTATCGAAAATCAGTTCGGTATTGAGTGCACCTTCGATGGCAGTTCCAGAGAGTTCGCCGTCTCCTTGCGAGTAATGACCATCGCCAATATAGACCATTGCTTCATCGACATTAGCGCGAAGATATAGCGTTGATCCAGCTGTTAGATCTGGAATATCGAGATTGCCACCGAATGCATCCGACACTAGACTCGAGCGGATTTCGCCATGCGGAGGTTTTACTCCGAGCGAACCATAAAATGGCCGCAGCGACGCTTGGATAGTGTGGCCGGTACCTGTTGTTGTGGAAACAATGCCTGCCGCGGAATCCACCTGCCAGATCCATACTTTCTCTGTCTGTTCTGGTTGTAGATTGGGATTGTTTCGCGTGCCGGAGAGAGCACCAAAATTTGGGGATATTGTTGAAACACCCCAGCTGCGCGCGGGTTCTAGCGAAACAAGATGGACGGCAATAATGTCGCCAGTCCGGACGCCCTCCACCGCAATTGGACCTGTAAGCGGATTGATCCACGGAAATGGTGAAAGTTCTCGTGGCTTGTCATGTACCGAGACAAGATTACCAGTGAAACAATCTTCGGTGAAGACTGTAAGGAGCTTGCCACGCCTAGTGCGCACCCGAGCTTCGCCTGTGCCAAAATGGAAGACGTAAGGATTGGGTTGGTTGGTCAGGGCGCTGCGCATAGTTCGCTCAGACGCATGACAATTTCAACAAAATCGCTTGTAGCGTCGCGGTGCACGCTATGCCCAACACCTGGAATTACAATAACAGCTTGTGGGCCGACATCGCGTGCGAGGCGCACCTGATCTTCCTTAGGTACAAAACGGCTAAGTTCGGGCAGCACCCAGACGGTTGGCTGGCGGGAAGCAAGCTTAGCAGCGAGCGGACGTAAATCCCAAGGCGCATTGCCCGAGAAGATTGTCGTCGCGTCCTTGAAGTCGATCTGCTCTAAAGAAAGGAGCTTCCATGCTGCGTCGAGGCGTGACCACTTTGGGTTGAGCATGAGCAGCCCTTCGATTGTGTGTGGCAAATTGGCTTCGTCCCATGCGAGCATGGCGGCCGGTGTCTCCTTGTTTGAGAAATGCGATACGGGATCTTCAAGCACAAGCGCATGTGGGTGGAAGTACCCGTCTAGCACCCCGATCTGCGAAAGATATCCGCCAAAGGAATGACCAATCAGGACGTCCGGGTCGAGTGGAACGGCGCAGGTTAAATCAGCCAACAGTGCGGCCGTGCTGAAATCTCCGTCGCAGCGTGCGCTTTCGCCATGGCCACGCAAGTCTGGAGCAAGCACGCGCCACCCGCTTGCAGCAAGCATTCGCGCTGGTTTTGCAAAGGCGCCAGCGTTGGCTGTGATGCCGTGCAGCGCAACCGCAGTTTTTCGGGCGGAATGGTCGCCCCATTGCATGACGTTGAGCGGAGCGATCATAAATTGCCAGATGCCCAAGCGACTATCTGCCGCCACAGAAGCTCATAGCCGGTCCATTCGATGAATGCTGGGGGCGCCCAATGGGGCCCGCAATCAGACGCGAATGCGACCGCACGACCTCTCTGGAACGCGCCGGCTACGAGGAGCGGGTCGGCGCCAACTTCGGCAATGACAGCTGCGCCTACCTTTGCCGTAACATGATTGTATCCAAGGAGGTCCGGCCAATGCGGGGGTAGGCCAACGACGATTGGATGGTCGTGTAATAAGACTTTTGGCATAACACCCTGCGGAGTCTCACGCCTGTCATCGCCCGCCTCGATCATCACTGGCAGAACGTCTTCGATCGTCGTACCGTGGTAGCGCGCCTTGGCTTCGATGCCCTGGAAACTTAGGTATCCACCAACCATAATCAGACCCCCACCTTTCGCTACATAATCACGCACCGCGTCCAGTCGGTTGGGAAACGCCTTGAACCGCGAGAAAGTGTCAGGGTGAATCAGGAGCGTATTCGCCCCCACATCACTCAGTAGGGCACAATCATATACAGCTAGTGCTTTAGCGGAAGAGGGAAACTCACGCGCAGCAACATGAGCCGGTTGATAATCTACACGCCAGCCGCCCGTTTCGAGCGCAGCTCTCAACCAGCCAACGCCCTCCGCATATTCCGTTGTGGTGAAGCTGTCGAAGCCCTTCTGGTGAATGCTATGCACTGTCCATGACTCCCCAACGATCAAAATGCGCGGCGATCGTGCCATAATTAGTTCTCCAAATAGTTCACTGAAGGGTAGATGGGTGCATTTCAGCAACTCGGTCAAGCGCACAAACAAAAGCTCGACGGGTTGCGCCAACATCAAATTCGACAACTACGTCGCAGTTTGGCGCGAGGCCAGATTTGGGATAAAAATCAATGACGGTTCTCCCGTATGTCAAATTCCCCGAAAGCTCGACATCGACGCGCGCAGGTAATGTGCGAGCAATAGCAGGGGAGGCGGCGACGAGAAGTGCTAGCGGGTCATTTAGTGGCATATCGGTAGTACCGAAGGAGCGGCCTCCCTGATGGGTAGTGCGCAGTGAGCGGAGCAATTCGACTGCGAACTGTGGGACAGGCCCATTCAGCGCCGCGACCTCGGATACCAGAGTAGTGTCGATCAACACCTGCGCTGTTGCATCGATTGGGATAAGCGTGATCGGCACCCCGGAGCCGAGTACGATCGCCGCCGCTTCAGGATCGCACAATATGTTCCATTCCGCTGAAGCAGTTTTATTGCCAAGTCCCCATGCGCCGCCAAGAATGAAGATACGAGTAAGCTTCGTCGCAGTGGATGGACGATTTCGCAAAGCCAGCGCGAGATTGGTTAGTGGACCAGTTGTGACTACCGTCAAGTCCACGCGCGAAGCAATATCCGCAATCATTTCTGACGAAGTCATTATTTGCACTATCTCGGCCGCCCGGAGATCTAATCGATCTTGGTCGAGACCACTTTTCAAATCTAATACCCCAGCAATCAATGGCTCTCGCACAAGTGGAACTAGCGCGCCGCGCGTCACCAGTATGTTACGGGCACCCGCGACTTCAATTGTGATCGCAGCATTGCGCACAGTTCTCTCGCCTACCAGATGGCCCGCGCCGGTTGAGACAGCCTTGAGTGCTAGGTCGGGTGATCCGAGTGCGACCAGAATGCCAAGCGCATCGTCATTACCCGGATCGCAATCATGAATGATTGGAATACTAACATCTGACATCGCTTGATAATTATATAGCTTACATGCAGTCTTGTGTGGCCACCTGAAAAGCTGCTGTGTCAACAACCTGCATTTGTATAAGTTTTAGGGTAGCAAAATTACGTGACACACTCTAGTACATTGGTCACAATTGCATTTTAAGCACGGGTTTCATGAGGTAGAGAGAGAATTTGGATCGAGCCCTCGGAGGAACCAGTACCCCCGTTTTACCTCTAAACCAGCTTGTGTGGACTACTGTAATATCTTCTGTGTGCAAACAACTATTACCCACCTCCTGTATAATCTCGCTCGCAATTGGTGTCGCACATGTATAGAACTCTAAAGGCACTATTCGCCGGAAGAAGGTTCCGGACTAGAAGGCACTTAGGGGCTACTTTTCCACCGAGATCAAATGGTGATTCGAATTCATTCCTGAGATAAGACTCGAGCTTGGTTATTTGGTAAATGGTTGTATCTGCAGTGGTCTGAGTCATGTCTACGGTCTATACAATCGCAACTGCTAATAATAGCTTACAAAGTTTTCTGTAGCGACGGGGCTTTGTGTCGGCACAATATTAAGCAAGACGTTAACAACTTGGTAATCGGCAGTGTTCAGAGATTGAAAGTTTGACAATTTACACTGTTCAGAATGCTTTGTTAAATTAGAGGTGAACTAGATCTAATGGCTCTCTTTCTTCTCCACAAGTCGATCTGTAGGTAGTGGTGCGGTTACCTTCGCGACTGGTCGAAGTTATTGTTGTGTCAACATCGAGTGTTAGACCACACACCTGTTTCTACTAAGCCCTAATATTTGATAACGATCTGCGGAGTTAGGCAGTTACTAGAATTTCTAATATGTTAGTTAGACCCGTAAAAGAATATGAACGCTACACGCTTGCCCCAAGAAATTTCCTACCCGTCCTTGTGGGCGACATGGGGTGTTTCTGCCAGATTGATCTATTACAGCAGAAAACTTGGGGGAGCCACCATAGCATACCTTTACAAAAATACTGTGCCCGTTTGTGCCCGACATCTACCGTTTCACTAAATCTGTATTAGGAGCGTTTTATGCCGCGTTTCATATTTACGACCGATTGCTTTGGGCAGCGTTTGATGCAAACGATAGTCGGCTAGTGCAAATGCGTGTCAATCCAGATGCAAGTGATTCTATATCTTCGATATTAGCAGATTTGACTTGCGCAAACAGATTAGTAGGTACAGTTTCCATTCCGCTTAGAGCACCAGCCAAGGATCCGGCCATAGATGCGATGGTATCGCTATCATTGCCAATCGTTGCGCCTGCCGAAACAGTTGCCAGCGGATCGCCATTTGCAGCGACAAAGAGGCCAATAGCGGCCGGTACAGAATCAGCCATCATCACTGAGGTACCCACAGTTGCTTCAATTCGGTATATTGCATCGAGTAAATCCCGGGCACGTAAGGCCTCCTCTACGGCCAATTCAATTCTGCGGGCGATGTTAGGTCCTGGAACATTTCTTCCTTCGCGCAAGCCGATGATTTCTCCCATTCGGGCGCCATCCAAGCATGCTCGAACGACTGACCATACTCCGGCATCGGATTCGAGAGCGTTTGAAACGCCGGCTGCGATGGCCCCCGCACCTGCGGCGGCGATCTGGGTATTATGGGTCAGGCGGCAAGTTTGCCAGGCCAGTTCCACGGCACGCTCGATATTTCCCGGCCAGATTAAACCTACAGGTGCGATCCGCATGGCAGCCCCATTCGTCGCACCAAATGTAGTCAGTCTACGCTTTGACATGGGATTACAACCGATCATTGTGGTGTCTTGACCAGTCGCAATTGCCTCAAGCAATGGGCGTGACGTTGGTCCCATTTGGTTGCGATGAGGCGAAGTCTGCGACCACTCCACTAATGCCGCAATCCAAGATGCTTCAGGAAAGATGCCGTCACAGTCGATTAACAGTTGGGCGAGCAGGAACATTTGGCTGCAATCGTCGGTAATCTGTCCCGCAAGATTCCCGTGCGAAAAAGTTTCAGTAGAAGGCGCATGAAACTCTTTGAGGAGTCCGCCATACCGCGCCACGACTTCCCCTATAGTATGCTGTTCGCTTGCCGCACCCATGGCATCCCCAATCGCAGCAGTAACCAAGCTAGCCAGAATGTGGTCTGATAGATAGGCTGTTAGTTCGTCGTGCGCAAGTGTCATAAATCCCCTATTCTTAGGCTGTAGGTTTCCAAATTTTTACTTGATGGTATAGCTAGAATATATTTTGTTGTGAGAATGTTACCCGATTAGAACTCGAATATTTGGCATATGGCCAAGCATCGTATGTAGTTCGTCGGATCTAGGAATGCGGGTTCCAGCACCGCGTTTGGTAGATGTGAGCGCGCCCATTGCATTGGCAAGAGTTCCGCATTGGGTAAGCGCACCCCCGCGCAACCACCCAGCAATAAAGGCTGCCGCAAAAGCATCACCAGCACCAACAGTGTCTTGGACTGTTACGTCGAAAGGGGATACATCAAATGTTCCGGTGGCTGTGGCAATTGTGCATCCAGCTGCACCCCGCTTTAGAACAACTACACGTGGCCCCATTTCTAGGATTGCTGATAATTGTTGCGTACATTTAAGCGCTTCATACAGTAGTGTGGCCTCCAGCTCTGTAACTAGTAAAACAGTAGATGCCCGTAACACTTTTGATAGTAATGCCGGATCGATAAATGGGATACTGGGTCCAGGGTCAAAGAAAACATCCACAGTCGCTCCGTGCGCTGTGGTCAAGGCAGCCAATAGGTCTGAGCAATCGAGCACATCTCTGACTGTGTAACCATCAGTAAAAAGAGCCCGAGACTCACTGATAACTGCGTGCCACGAATGCAAAAAAGGCCAAGTTCCACAGTTATCTTTTATACCGAGAAACAAGTGCTGACCCAGTTTATCAGCCAAGACTACACATAATATAGTCTGTCGCGACGGGCAAATAGCTACATAGTCAGTGATAACACCGCAATCAGCGAGCATTTGCAGCATGTTTCTGCCGTAGTTATCAGATCCAATTGTACCTAGTGTCGCGGTGCGGAGATTCAATCGCCGAGCCCCAACAAGCACGTTTCCAGCACCACCGGGCTCAACGAAAATTCCCTCAGCCCAGCCTTGAAAGCCCGCCACAAGCGGCAGTCTTTCGACAGGTATGATCACGTCCGCGACCAAATCTCCAAGAACAACTAGATCGTAGCGCTTCAACTATGTATGCTAAATTAATAGCTTGCGCGGTAACCGGGCGGTTGTCCGTCTGCGATGAATCACGATAACCCCAAGAATTATTGGAACTAACGTTGGTATAAGCAAAAGAAAAAGGCGCGGTGGGTAAGAAACCCTAACCAATCGGGTGCTTTCCGGACTTGTTGTACTGTCGCGGGCGATGACTGCAATTCTAAAAGCATCGCCCGGCTGCTTCAAGCTAACACTAAATCCAGAAATATCTGGGGCCAAGCCTGGCCTTTCGGAGTCAAATACAAATGGTTTAATCGAATAGCCAAGCTGCGCTCCAGATTGTTGCTCGACCTTATATCCATTCAATTGCTCTCGCTTTATGGGACTGCTCTCGCTAGTGACCAAAAGCTCGACATCGGTTAGTGGTGCACCGAGGATCCAACGCCATTCCGCTCCGTCCGGAGACTGTTGTTGTGGCGATTGTAAAAGCGAGTAAGGAAGTGCGGGGTACTCGGTTACTAAGTGCGGAATTAAATACAGCTGACTATTAGGTGACCCCACTATTGCATCACCAGGGTCCAGAACCTGATCAGGAGTTGTCCAGCGGGTTTCAGGAAGTACCTCATAGCCAATTGCAGTCCGGCGAGCCTCAAACACTTCGAGTGCGCGCGCGCTGTCATTCACAATAGTGCCATCTGGTGCGCGGAGTTGAATGCGATAGGTACCGGCTATTAGATTAACAGGGAAGCCGCTGCTGAGACCATTGCTATAAATGGGAATGGGTTCTGGTTGTCGGGGTTGCGGCGGTACGATAACCGCATTACCCGAAAGCTTTTGCTTGTTGATGTCACTGACTGTCGCCAGCCACTTTTGCTGGGCGTCATAATAAGCATGAGCCGCTTCTCCGTAAGCATTCTGTAGTCCAATAAATTTAGTGTGCGCTGCAATTGCTTCGTCGCCAATTATTAGCCGTGTCTCAGTTGCAGTACCGCGCGACCTCGATTGGAGCGTATACGGCCTCGAGGCTGGAGTTTGCAGTAATCTGTCATTTCGCAAAATTTCCAACTGTCCTATAACAGGCTCGTTCGTTAATTCCCAACTAGCCTTATATTCGTTGGTGATAGGCCAGAAATATATATCGGTAATCCGCGGCGAGAGAATATTGGTCGTACCAGCTAACAGGTAAATAGTAGTTACGGAGGGTGGTGCAAAAGCTCCGGTATAGCCGGTCTCAACCGCTGCGTTTATACCGTAGACAAATGCGCGCTGTGCCCGGTGCGTATCTGCAGCAGCGATATTAGTACCGAACAGAAATATCAAACCAAATAGAAAGAACCAACGTAACTTAGGAGCGAACGGCTTCAAGGTAAAACTCCACGCCGTTGCAAGCCAATTACGGCAAACCCAACCCATATGAAACTGCCTAACAGGCCCGCCAATACTTTCTGAGTAAAGTCGGCCCACCCGTGCCGTACACAATCATCCATAGTGCCAATCAACAGAGAGAATGGGGATACCCAGTCCAGTAACACGCGGGCGAGCCGCAACAGCTTCCGTAAAACATACGTTGCATCATAGAATCGACTTGATTGTGGAACGTTAAGAAGAGCGTTATAGCCAGTAGGAATTAAGAGTGCGAACAAGAGTATTGTGCCAATTAGCAGTATGGCACTGCGGGAGCTTGATGCTGTAGACGAAATAAACAACCCAATAGAAACTGCGAGAGTGGCGAAGAGCGGGGAAACAATCAGGCTTAGCAATACGACAGCTGGAAATGGTAGATTAGTAATTAGCGATTGGAAATACACTAGCGGCACCGATATTACCATCAAGAGTGTGTATATTGCTGTTCCTGAAAATAAGTGGGCACCGAGCAAACCGATACTATCTACTGGGGCAAAAAATAGCACGCGTAGGACGCCTTGCTCGCGTGGTCTTGCAATGGCCAGGGTAGCCCTCGTTATTACGTATAAGAGTGTTACGGTGGCAGTGATAGACAACGGGATCAAGAAAGGACGTTGTAGGATCAAAAGACCACTATTCGCGACGAAGCTAGTCGCGTTAAAAACATAAAATGCACTTATTGTGGCAGCAATTGAAGCACTTAGGTAAAGTGCCCAGCCACGGAATGCATCTGTAACCTCTTGAAATGCGAGAATTTGAATGGTGCGCTTACGCTGTTGTAAACCATCAGCAACTTGCCTGGTTGTTTTGGCTGGAATTTTGAAGTTCACACTCAGCATCCCCTTTCGCGGCCTGTATTCAGCATATAGTTCTACTTAGACCACTGTGGATGCGATGTTCTTGCTAGTAAGCATTACAAATGCCTCTTGCAGAGATATTTCCACCACTTGCATTCCTAAAATTACGCAGTTTGCTTCTCCAATCAACCGAGATAATTGCGGGCGTAAATCGATATCAGTGCTAAATGAAATACTCAAGATACGTCCTGTAAGTTCTGTTTTAATTACATGGGGCATTTGTGCAATTAGGGAAATTAACTTTATTGGCCAGTGTTCCAGCTCAACCAAAATTTGGCGGTGGGCCATGAGGTGGCGCCGAATACCTGACATAGTTTCTTCGACTATAAGTCGCCCTGAAATCAAGATGCCAATTCGGTCTGCTGTGTGTTCGATTTCTGAAAGTATATGGCTTGATATAAACACAGTACCACCCTCATTCCGGTAGGTGTTGATTAACTCCCGTACTTGCTGTATGCCCACGGGATCTAATCCGCTTACCGGCTCGTCTAGCATAAGTAGCTGGGGGTTGTGAACTAATGCACGTATAAGACTTAGTTTTTGCCGCATGCCGCGTGAATAATCACGTGCTCTACTATGGCGCGCTTCCCATAGATCGAGGTGTCGGAACAGTGTAGCCATGCGCGGTTCGGGTGATGGGACACCATTGAGACCTGCAAACATCTGCGCTAGTTCCCAACCAGACATGTGCGACGAGTCGACAGGCTCTTCTGCAACTACTCCTATATATCGACGGAACGTAAAATCTTGAGCTGTGATTGATTCTCCAAACATCTTGATTAGACCGCACGACGGGCGAACAAGACCGAGAAGCATGTGGATTGTCGTAGTTTTTCCTGCCCCATTTGGCCCAAGAAAACCATAGATTTCTCCCGTCTGTACATTGAGATTGAGCCCGTCAACGGCCTTGTGACTTTTATACGTTTTTGTTAAGTTTTCAGTCGTGATCATATATGTGTGTAAGCAGTTCTCGCAGTCCGTATATTATAAATCGAACTTATATGTAATGGTAACAATCTATGGTTTTGGGTTAACTAACTCCCACCTTCGTCATGAACAAAGCTTTTGGTGAATTCAAGTATGACGTGCAACGTCTGCGGTGGATTTAGTGGTGTGCATTTTTGCCACTAACACTGATTGTTCGGATTCCACTCTGAAGTACCAGTTTCTTGATTTGCACTTTAGTAGCTAGTAGATAACCCTATTTAATTTCCGCGGGTGTGACTGGAGATAGTATCGCCTAAATTTACGTTTGGGTAAAGTATATTCTTTCGCAAGAGAGTATTCAAAGATAGCTGTGCAACCTTAATGGGTTGACCTAAGATAAGCTAAGTACACTGAGCAGTCGTTTAGCATAGAAGCTGCTACGCGGACGGCGCCAATTGTACATATGCCGTCGTAGAGTGACCTCTGCAGCGCGCTGGTCTGAGAACCTGTAGGCCTTAGAGAAAGCCGATTCGGCGCATATGGTTTTGGAGAAGCGTGCAGCCTTGCCATTGGGCCTTGGGGGGAACGAGCTGGTGCGTATATGGCGCAGACCATGGTGCTTGCAGACATCGCGGACAACAAAGGTTTTTGTAGCACGAGCCAACATCGGTCAAGCACAGGTGACGGTTACGCAAACGCTGTTGTAGTAACCGACTGTAGTTGCGAAGGAGGCGCTGGCACTTGTTGCCTTTTGGTCGCGGAAAATGTCGGTGAAGCTAAGGCGGGGGGTACATCAACGCGGACATGGAAACTGTCCCTACCAAAATCCGGCTATTCAATTGGATCATGCGGTGACTCACCCTGTTTATGCGCTCCGCCGCTTGGTCTTGCTCGAACTGATCAGACCGGGACAGACCAGCCTTGCGCAGCACCGGCTCACAGTCACCGATGATACTCTCGCCTGAAACACAATGTGCTTGCCGCCTCAGCCATCGTCAGTCGCACATCAATTATCGACCTGGCCTGTTCCTCTCTCCGCAACGACTTCAACCGACAATTTTTAGAGTTTTTCATTCGGGGCGCTAGTGGGAAACCGGTCGGTTGTAACTCTAGTCTTCTCCCCCCAGCCCAAATGGACACCCTACTGAAAGTCCACAACTAGTTCGTCGCTAGATGAAATTCAATGCTGGTGCAACGGGCTTTTGAATGTTGACGGCAAGGCCATCCTAATTATATGAAAAGTTTTGGAATTTATGGAATATAGTAAACTGTGGTCTAGGTCTGAATTTAGTCCCCAACCATCTGTCTGTTGGTTCCGGTGGGAAGTCAAGTTAGAGATCAGCCCCGATGCCTCATGCAGATACGTCTATGCAAATTGGTATTCTTGTGGGGAATTTCCGCATTAGAGCGTTCAACTAAAACACTGCGAGGTTATTGATACTATGCGAGGGCTCCAAGATAGGACAGAAGATATGATTACCCTTTCGGTATTGCCGAGTTGTTGCGGCTGCGCTACCGGGAGGACTTAGCCTCTATTGGAGATTAGCATAAGGTTAGATTATTGGCTACGTTGGAGCGAACGTTGCATTAGGTAGTAGTTGGTCTATCTTTCTGCAAACAAACCAGCAGAGTCTTGTGTAGCTTAATATTCATGCTTGTGGTCATTTAGGATGCAGGGCTTAAAAATCCGTTCCGCGATAGAAAATAGCCAGCCGGCCACGAAAGAATTGTAGACAGCCCGAGTTGCCGCACCCACTGCGCTATTAACGAACCTTAACAAAAACTATTCGGCATTATTTTTGAGGACTAAAGACATTGACATATATTACGGCCAAACAAGTTTGGCAAAGGCTCGGATATTTTTACCGATAGTCACGCAACTTGCTGGGGGTTTAGTCGCCCGGGGAGGTATCCTTGTGAGTGCACATAATCTAGATTGTGCAGTCGCTGGAGCCCCATTTTTACCCTTTGGTAGCCCGAATCCGGAGTGATATTTCAAATCACCCCGGATTATTTCTAGAATGAGGAGATATGTGATGTTTCAATTACTAGTTATTGGTGGAGCATCTTCCGATATTTTGCATCTGGAACACCGAACGGTCGCTAGCGCAGGAGGCGCAGGAATGTATACCGCGATGGCTGCATGTCGTGGTAGTTCACGCGTATCCTTGTTTGCTCCCCGTCCTGACCCCTGCCCGGAACCGTTGAAGTTGGTGCTCGGTCTTTTAACAGAATGGCTTGGCCCAGTGGTCTCTCCCGAATGGCTGCCACAGTTTGAGATCTCCTACCGTAGCGGCACAACTGACTACCTTAAAGCGACCTATGGGGCTATTGGAATGCTTTCCCCCACCATACTTCCAACAGATCTGTCAAAGTATGCTCACGTTCATGTGACCCAATTGGGAGACGTAACAAAGCAGTTATCTTTTATCAAGGCCTGCCACGAGCGCGGTGCAAAACAGATTTCTGCTGGGACAGGTTTGATGTTTGTAAACACGCAGCTGCAAGAAATACGTGCGGTCATCCAACAATCCAACTACTTTTTATGAATCTGTTGGAGGCCAAGGCAGTGTTTGTTTCCATTGAATTTGTCGAGATTGCACTTGGAAAAGTTTTATACATCACATTGGGTAAACTAGGTGCTTACGTCATACAGGGAAGTACTTCTACGTTAGTTCCAGCGATTTCAGACACTGAATTGGATACTACAGGTGCGGGTGATGCTTTTTGTGGGGCCACGCTCGCTTATCTGTTGCAGGGGGAACATTCCATCTTGACAGCACGACACGACGGTCCGGTAGTCGCAGAAATGATCGCACAGGTAGGACCTTCCGCTCTTTCATTACCTGATCCTCCTCCTAATCTAATGCTGGAGCCCAGTGTTCGAGTTAGTGATAGGCAGGTAAGGAAACTTGCGAGTAGGATTTCAGCACTCTCGCAAGCTCAATCGTTTTCGTATGTTACGCCCCTACTTCCTCTCGTGGCGCATCCTAAAGCACCGGACTTTTTTTGCTGCGGTAATTCAGCAATTTGGTTTTTGGTCGGATCGGGACGATTGCTATGACCAAACACTGATTGCGAGGCTAGGTGGTACTGATAGTAAAGGTTCGGATTATTTGTAGGCCAGTTTTTGGCGTAGAGTAGAACGGGATAGCGAGTTTTGTTCTCCCGAATGGCAAGCGAGCTTAAGTCGAGCGAAATTACTCAATGTCTTTCGCGCAGATAATGTTGACAATCCGATGCCCGCCTTGGATTTACATTTAGAGATAGCGCAGCAATATGGAAAAGATATGCTGGCATTACAGCTTACGCCGAAGGTAGTACTGGAAAGGGCTACCGTATCAACCCAGCCATTGCAGACTTTTTTGGCTTTACTTGATCTGATCGGTGGGTATAAAGAAGATCCGTTGCGAAAGAAAAGCTCGTTACTCGCGTTGATTCTCAATCAGCGCCCCAAATGTTTTTTGCCATTGCGGCAGGACGAGCAAGTGGAACCCGTCATTGATTACCACGCAATGTGTGCCTGCCTCCGGATTGGAATAATTGAAGTGTTGGACAAAGAATTGACGCGTAAATTACTGAACAGGCAAATGGTGTCACCGTTAGAGGAGTGGTCGGTCCGCTACGCGTGTTATCGTGCCTATCAGCAGCTTGTTGCACTTACTGGTAAGACTTACGGTGTAGTGGGCTGGTTTGTGTTTTCTGTTACTCGCAATCTCTGTTTAGAAATGTTTGATCCAGAATGCACTGTTTGTCCAATAGATCTGCTATGCGCTCATCGCAAGTTTCTGTTTCAGCCGGTGATACGCACTAGTTATTACTGACGCGGTGATAGTACTGCGTTAGTTAACGGATTGAGCTAAATTGGGGGCGCTGCTGAGCGTTGGTCCGAGGAGATGTAGGCTCTGGCATGGGTGTATTCTGTGACGATGGTTTTGATGAAGCCTCCAGCTTTGCCACTGGTCCTTGGGGGCAACTAGTAGAGAGCGAATGTACTTCAGACCGAGTTGCTTGCAGGTATCGTGGAGGGTGCAGGCTTCGTAGCACGAGCCATTATTGGCCATGACGCGAATGTCGATAACACGAAGGCTGTTGCAATAAGCGACTGCGGTCTCGGAAAATCGGTGAAATTTATTGCCTTTTGGTCGGGGAGATATCGTGAAGCTGATGCGGGGGGCATCCTCTATACCGACATTAACATATTCCCAACCGACACCCTCGCTCTTGGATCGACCCTTGCGGTACCCGCTGAATCGGTAGTTTACACTATCTAAGCGCCCCAGCGTCTTGATGTCGAGATGGATCAAGTCGCCCGGATGTTCGCTTACGCAGCGCGACACCGGTTGGGCTGATTCGAGATACGAAAGCTAGGACAGACTGGACTTGCGGAGCATCCGGCTCACGGTAACCAACGATACGCCGGCCTGCAACGCAATCTGCAGGCCGGCGTATCGTTGGTTACCG
>Ga0209553_1000059_pt1 | contig 48033 bp, 42 predicted proteins | sample LauGreFBDMM110DN_2_FD_188217 | JGI IMG/M metagenome (GOLD analysis project Ga0209553, IMG submission 188217) | Freshwater lake microbial communities from Lake Michigan, USA - Fa13.BD.MM110.DN (SPAdes) (version 2) | ecosystem: Environmental > Aquatic > Freshwater > Lake | place: Lake Michigan...
CATTGATCCCAGATCGTGTGAGGACAATCGTCACCGATGGACGACTGCTCAACGATCTTCCCAATGTGCAGTTTGTGGATCGCGCTGTTCGAAATCTACTGCGTGACAACTGGCGTGCTGGGCTCGGCCTGCCGAATACATTCGGAGGCATGGAAGCGTCTGACGATCTTGTCCCCGAATCGCCGCTCACTGTCGTGCGTGATCTGGAATCCCGAATACGTGTCACGCCGGGCCTAATGGTTTCGCGGCAGGATCTGCGCATCGAAAAAACGGTGCCGCAGCGATCGGCGACGGGCGAAGTGACGATGCAGGTGACGATTACAAATCTGGCGAGCGACGTGATCAATGGGCTGTTGGTGCGGGAACTGCTTCCCTACGGGACAAAGGTGCGTGGGCATTTTCCGGCCGGGATCCTCCGTGATGCGACACTGACATGGCTGGTGAGCGACCTGCAACCTCAGCAAGAGCAGGTTCTCCGCTTCACGGTTTTCCCGGCAGACGACCCAATCAGCGGCCGAGATACATTATTTGAATCTCAGACCGAAGTGTCAGCGGTGACGGCTGTCACAACGCGGACTGTTGTCACAGAAGAAAAATTCCAGCCGACGCCAACACGGCCACCCAGTGGGGCACGCCCTCCGGAAGCCGTTCGCGCGCCAAAACTGCGTCTCCGGATTGCTGAGCCAGAATCAGCAGTAACCGTCGCAGCATGGACCACGGTCATGTTTCGCGTCAGCAATCTAGGCAACACCAACGCCGAGGACGTGCGATTGCGACTGATCCTTGACGAAGTACTTGATCATCACGCGTTGTTAGACGATGACCTTGACCGCCAACTCGACGCCCCCATCGCGAAGATTGGCCCAGGGGAAACACGTGACTTTGAGCTTGTGGTCAAGCCCCGCCGAACAGGTGAAGCCGTATCAACTGCCGAATTGTTCTTCGGCGACAAGCAACTCGACCTCCAAACCTTTCGATTCAATACTAGCGCTGCCAACTCATCAACGTCCACAAAAACCCGAGTCCTTCCATAACGCCTAGCATCCTTCGGGACGAAATTCGTTTCCACAGACCGGCCATTCGATAGAATCATTTGCGATCCTCATCTGGTAATCCACATCTTGTTTCCATTGGATTCTTGAGTCTGCATGTCTTCCATTGATGATATTCTTATCACCTGCGAATCACGGATTGGCTATAAATTTCGCGACCAGTTGTTGTTGCGCCGCTGCCTCACGCATAGCTCTGCCGCTGAGACACGCCTTGATTCTAATGAACGCTTGGAATTCCTAGGTGACTCCGTATTAGGGGTCGTCATCTGCGAGTACCTGTTTCAGAATTTTCCCGATCAACGTGAAGGCCAGATGACGCAAATGAAGTCGTGGCTGGTCAGTCGCCAAACGTGTGCTCGTGTCGCCCGATTATTAAACGTCGAGGAATTGATTCTGGTGGGACGTGGTCTGCAGAGTATTCCAGACTCAATCCTTTCGGCCGTGGTGGAATCATTGATCGCCGGAGTTTATTTTGATGGTGGCATGGAAGCCGCGCGACAGTTTATTCACACTTCGTTCCGTGAAGAACTGGCACTCTGCCGCCCGGAAGATGCTGAAAACTTCAAGAGTCAGCTCCAAGAAATCACCCAGCGTGATGTGGGGAAGACACCCGAATATATCGTCGTCGAAGAAACAGGACCTGATCACGCGCGGGTGTTTTGCATCGTGGCACGCGTGGGTGACACCGTCTTTGAATCAGGCTGTGGCAAAACAAAAAAAGAAGCCGAACAACGGGCCGCTCGTAACGCTGTCGAAGCACTCCAGCGTCCCACTCCAGCACGGGATGCCGCGGAATAAGCCCCTGCACCCCTCAATTAGGGAAACGTCAGTAGCGGCATAAATCTACTTATTGTCAGCCCTTGTCAGCCGCGGTTGATCCTAGGCAAGCATCACAGTGGCCGTGTCGGGATCATCGCAATTTCGAGGCATGCGGCTTCGATTTCACTGCGCACAAGCAATTTGTTGCCGGTCAGGCAAAGCGTGTTCCAGCAAACGCCATCGATGGTCTTCAGCGTTCCAAGTTCACGGTATTCATCCGGTGTCGCTTCGAGGAAGAACAGTTCGCCAGATTCACTGTGAAGTAGAATGACGTTGCCAACCCCGAGGACTTGGCCATGACCAAAGCGACCACGGCGTTTCCACATTTGTGCACCGTCTGATAGGCGTGCACATTCCATGAATCCGTTCGAAAGTGAATACGCATAACCACCGTGAATGATCGGGCTTGTCAATTTTGTTTTCAGAACCTTCGAACTGCTCCAGACCGACGATGCGATCAATTGGCCACCCTGTTGTTCCAGATGAATCCGCTCTCCTCCGCCGTCCGGATATCCCTTGGATGTGAGTACGTCTGTTTCTGAAAGGACAGAAATCTGCGACGTGTTAGCACCACCGTCGGATTCACCAGGGCGGGCGTGGCTCCACAAGAGTTCGCCGGTTGCAGGATCGAATCCCTGCGCTTGCGATTCGCACGTCAACAGAATCTGACGCTGGCCGGAAAGTGTGACGAGGATCGGCGAACCGTAGGCAATCATGGCGTCGCCTCCCTTCCATTTCAGTTGCCCGGTTTCGAGATCAAAGGCGAGGAGCGTTGCGCGAGTTTCTCCTTCCGGTCCACCCCCGGCGACAACCAGCGTTTCATCCACCACTAAGGGAGCACCCGCGCGGGCCCATGCCAGACGCGTGTTTTCCTCGAACTGCGTCTTAAAACCATCGGAGCCTTCAACTTCGCTCAGCTTAATACCTAGGATTCCATTCAAATCCTGCTGCCAAACGAGTGACCCGTCGGCGCCGTTCAAGCACACAAGATTCCCCACAGCACCAACGGCGTATACCCGCCCATCATGAATTGTGGGTGTAGAACGCGGCCCGATCCGCCCTAGCCCCATCTTGTCTTGGTGGCATGCCGCGTGACGCGAGATCCACTTGAGTTCCCCCGTCTTGATTTCATAACATGTCACGCATTCCTGATCTCCCCGCTGTTCCATCGTGACCGCGTAACCGTTCCGAGCCGAGAACCCTGACCAGCCTGCACCGATCGGCTGTTTCCAGAGGATACGTGCGTTTTCCGCAACTCCGGCTGTCTCAATTTGTTGACCATTTGCCACCATGCCGTTTTGGGTGGAACCGAGAAACCGGGGGAAATCTGTCAGCGATTCAACCGCCAGATCAGCGGTCGCGTGCAGCAACACATCGGTTGTCAGAACACTCCGACGCTGCACCCAAATCGGTTCGAATCGAAGTAGGTTGACGTCACCACCGTGTACTGGACGAAAGATTTTTAGCAACGCATAGACGGCTAACAATAACACCAAGGCGCTAACAAGACGTTTCCACCAACGCCAGCGGCTGCCCAATAAAATCCAGACCAGCCAGAGCACAATCAAACAACCAGCACAGAGAGCCGTCACCACCATGATGACGTCGAGCCCCAGATGAAGAACGTCTTCGATTTCGCTGACAAACACCTGCGCGAGGACTGCGACAACAAACAGCAACACGGTCAAGATTGTCATTTTCACGGGGAATCCCGGACGACGGACTGAGATTGTGACTTCTGCAGTCTGCGGAGGGGTACCAGATTCAGTAATCATACTCAGTTCTTAAACGCGTGTTGTTTTCAATGGTTCACCCACAGTCCAGTCGCGACCAGTCCTGATGACTTTGCGGTACAAAGTATCACGTTCCACCGGGATACGCCCCGCTTCGTGAATCAATCGATGCAGCTGTTCCACCGTCATCCCTTCCGGAGTTTTCGCACCAGCATCGTGATAGATCAATTCATGCACAACCGTACCGTCAACGTCGTCAGCTCCGTAACTGAGCGCCAGCTGGGCTGTCTGCTGCCCCAGCATAATCCAGTAGGCTTTAATATGATCAAAATTGTCCAACATCAGCCGCGACAAAGCTACCATCCGTAAATCAAAGACACCGTCGGCTTTCTTAAGCGTCGACAATTCTGTGTTCTCCGGATGAAACGCAAGGGGAATGAACGTCTGAAATCCGCACGTTTCGTCCTGCAACGTCCGCAGACGAATCAGGTGATCGACGCGATGTCGCGCCTGTTCGATATGGCCATAAAGCATCGTGGCATTCGACCGCAGTCCAAGCTGGTGGGCAGTTCGATGCACATCGAACCACACATCACTGTCTGCCTTGTGTTCACAAATCTGGCGGCGCACTTCCTCATCAAAGATCTCAGCCCCACCGCCCGGCATGCTGCCAAGGCCAGCGTGGATCATCTGCTCCAAGATCCATTGCAAGGGTTTTTTTGTGATGAAGCTAAACCAACTAATTTCAACGGGCGTCCACGCTTTAATATGAACTTCGGGACACGTTTCATGGATGATCCTTACAACATCAAGATACCAGTCGAAACTTTTCTTATGATGTAGCCCACCCACAACGTGAATTTCTGTCGCCCCCGCCGCGCGGCCTTCGAGAACTCTCTCGCGAAGCATGTCGTCGGTAAATGTGTAGGCCTTTTCATCCTTCAAGTCAGCTCGAAATGCACAGAACCTGCAGCGGTACACACAGACATTCGTGGGGTTCAAATGGATGTTTGTATTGTAAAACGCAAAGTTGCCGTTCTTACGTTCACGGACAAAATTTGCAAGTTGGCCGAGCAGATGCAGGTCCGCTCGTTCATCGAGGAGGACGCCGTCCTCAAAACTTAAACGCTCCCCCGCCAGTACTTTATCTGCAACAGCACGGAGCCCAGAATCATGGATAGAAAGAGACATGGTTGTGACTTTGCCTTGGACGAAATTCAAAATACCCAGACATCCAAGCACCCAAGGATCAGGATGCCAAAACTAATGATGGCGTTAACATTAAAGAAAGCGACGTTGATCCGATTGAGATCATCGGGCCGGACAAGCCAATGCTCGTACATCAGCAAGCCGGCGATCGCAAGCACTCCAATCAGGAATACCAGTCCCAGTCCTGCCATTTTCCACAGCACCAGCAGCATCAAAATCGTGATGAGATGACTACCCAATGCAATGCGTAAAGCTGAGCGAACTCCGAACCGGGCGGGAATGCTTTTTAAACGCCGCTTCTTGTCGAATTCTGCATCCTGACAGGCATAGATAATATCGAAGCCTCCCACCCAGAAAAAAATCACACATCCCAGCAATGCGGGTACTAACGCAAACTCGTTCCGCACGGCAATCCACGCGGCAATTGGCGAGAGCATCAGAGCCGCTGAGAGCCAGTAATGACATAAGCTAGTCCAGCGTTTTGCCAGTGAATATCCGAGCAGAAAGCAAAGCACGGGAACGGCAAGCAGCAACGGGAGTTGCTTGGGAAAAAAGAGGGTCGTGGCAGCCACAAAAGCCAGACTCATCAGGATCGTAAACACAACCACCGATCCCACCGAAAGCAACCCTGCCGGCAGATGACGTTTCGCAGTGCGTGGATTTTCAGCATCAATCTCACGATCGACCAAGCGATTGAATGCCATCGCGGCAGATCGGGCTGTCACCATGCAGACCAAAATTCCAAGCATATCCCGCCAACGGAATTCACTGCCCGGCATGGACCAAGCAATCACAGCGGACAGCATCGCAAATGGTAATGCGAAAACCGTGTGGCTGAAACGGATGAGTTCCAGAAAATGGCGGAGTTGCTGAAACATGAACCACGATACGCATCTAAAACGAAATCAAAGAATAAAAATTACGCAACCGGAATCCCTACCCAGTGATGCCCAGAAGTCGCCTAAAGTCTCCATCACTCAGAGAACCGGATCTCACGTCCCCATATAACGCGAATAAAGAATTCTGGCCAATGCAGGGTCTTCTGTCCCACGAATGATAGCTCGACCATCCGGGAAAATGGTAATTTCAAGGAACTGTTCGCCGTACGATTCCGAAACTATCACACGCACGAGAAACGGGTTGAAGACGACCTCGCCGACTGCGAGCAAACGATTCGCGATGTCAGGCAGCGACAGTGTCAGTTTCTCCGGTGGAGTCACCTGCACGGCGTTTCGGCCGCACAGAATTGTTGAAGACGATTTTTGACTACCGTGGAGCCACAGGCGTTCACCCTGAAAACATGCAGGGCACTGTGACGTCGCTCGCAGTTTACTGACATCGACTTGCCGAAAGGAATCCGACCAAACGTCGATAATCGTGAGCTTTCGAGCCACCTCGTGCGCGTGACCAGTGAGAATTTTCAGGGCTAAGGCTGCTTGGAATGAGGCAACAACATTCACGGCAGGGCCAAGCACCCCGGCGGTGTCGCATGTTTCCGTTGATCCGAGTGGCGGTGGAGTTGGCATCAGACAGCGCAGACATGCAGAGTCGTGCGGAAAGACGGGCATGACCTGACCAACGCTTCCGGTGCACCCGGTAAAGATCCACGGAATCCCAGCGTGCAGAGAAACATCATTGATCAGATACCGGATTTCGAAGTTGTCTGTACCGTCCAGAATTAAAGACACGCCCTCCGTGAATTGGCCAATATTCGACCAGTCCACATCGGCCACGATGGGTTCAATAGCGATCTCTGAATTAACGCAGCGGAGACGGCGTGCGGCAGCAATCACCTTCGGCAGATGCTCGGCGACATCCTGCTCGTCAAACAGAATCTGCCGCTGCAGATTACTGAGTTCCACAAAGTCGCGATCGACAATCCGGATCCGCCCCACGCCAGCACGAACCAGCGTGTCAGCCACAACGCAACCCAAGGCACCACACCCTACAAGCAACACATGACTGCCCGCTAGGCGTTGCTGCCCGTCCAAGCCAACGCCGGCGAACAGCATCTGTTTGTGATAGCGCGAAGGTGACATGTTTTACACAATCCGTCGGACTCGACTACCCTAGCTACGTTGGAACCATCAGCCCTGCACGGACCTGTCGCCCAAGTCTTTCCGCGGCAACGACATCTTGCCCGATCACCGTGAGATGTCCCATTTTCCGATCAGGGCGAATTTCAGATTTCCCGTACATGTGCACATGGATTTTCGGATGCGCAAACACAGTCTGCCACGCTGACGCTGACTGATGTTGCAGATGATCGCCCAGCAGATTTAGCATGACCGCCGGCGTCTGCAGAGACACATCTCCGGTACCCAACCCACAAACAGCACGCAGTTGCTGTTCGAACTGACTGCTGCGGCAGGCATTGATCGTTAAGTGGCCGCTATTATGGGGACGTGGAGCGATTTCGTTGACCAGCAATTCATTGTCGTGGGTGGCAAAGAACTCTACACACATGACCCCAATCACGTCGAAGTGCTCCAAAATTGTCCGTGCAATCTGCTGAGCCTCAAGCGTCTGATGCTCAGAAATCAAAGCTGAAGGACTGATTGAAACGTCCAGAATATGGTTTTCATGGTGATTCATCACAGGCGCAAAGAAACTACAGGTTCCATCCGCAAACCGCGACGCAACAATCGAAAGTTCATGCGCAAAAGGCACCACCTTTTCGAGAAGAGCCTCCGATACATTTAGAGATTGCCAGATTGCGCCGCAGTCACTTTCACTCCCAACACGCGTCTGCCCCTTGCCGTCATATCCAAGCGTGACCGTCTTCAGAATCGCATGACCGCCAAAGTCGAGGACTCCCTTTCGGAGTTCAGACTCAGACGTGATCTTCAGAAAATCCGCCGTCGGAATCCCCATTCTCCGGAGCGACGTTTTCTCTAAGAGACGATGCTGAGACGCACGTAGAAGCTCCGGGCCAGGAAACACGGGAACATACTGCAGCAGTGTCTCTACCGTCGCAACCGGAATGTTCTCCTGTTCGTATGTCACCACATCGACGTGCTGAGCAAATTGTCGCAACGCGTCTTGATCCGCAAACGACGAGAACCACGATCGATCACTCACCTGCCCCGCAGGTGATTCTTCCGGATCACCGTAAATTTGAACGCGGAACCCGCACTGCCTTGCGGCAATCGCAAACATGCGTCCCAACTGGCCACCACCCAGCATTCCGATTGTGGAACCGGGACGGACAACATGTTTCATCGACGACATGAACCGAAACTCTCCGTCCGAACGATACACACGAATTGAAGATTATACCCCGGGCGGGCAACACTGGCGTGGTTCCGGATTCACAAGAATCTGGAGGTCCGCCTTATTCTAAACCCAATATCCATCAAGTCGGCAGCCACCAGACGTCTCAAGCCAACTCGCTTGGGACCTAGCATCACGCCTCCATTGCCACCAGTGAAACCGAGAAAGAGCAAGCAAAGTCAGCATGAATCTGAAATGAAACTCACAAACACACGTCGCCACCGATCTTACAACACCGCTCGAATCCGCTTTAGAAACTCCGCGTTTGTCGGAAACTTGTCCATCGTCTTAGTGAGTTGTTCCATCGCTTCCACCGGATTCATACTGATCAGACTCCGCCGCAGCATGGTAATTCCCTCCAATAGATCCGGTTCCAAAATCTTTTCTTCACGTCGCGTGCCGGACTTCGAAATGTCAATCGAAGGCCAGATGCGACGATCGGCAAGATCTCGGCTGAGCACCATTTCCATGTTGCCCGTGCCTTTGAACTCTTGGAAAATTGCTTCATCCATGCGGCTTCCCGTATCGATCAATGCCGTTCCACAGACCGTCAATGATCCTCCTTCGTCGAAGCGACGTGCCTGACCAAATAGCTTTTTGGGAATATCCAAGGCCCGAATATCTAGCCCGCCCGTCGCCGTGCGTCCGGTGTTGCTCCATTTATTGAACGCGCGGGCCATCCGCGTGATGCTGTCGAGCAAAATAAAGACGTCTTTGCCTTCTTCCGCAAGGCGTTTGGCTCGCTCAATAATCAATTGGCTAATCCGCACATGACTCTCGACGTCACTGTCCAGCGATGATGAAATTACTTCACCCTGAACCATTCGCCGCATCTCAGTCACTTCTTCCGGACGTTCATCGATCAGTAACACCATCAGATAAATTTCGGGATGATTTTGGCTGACTGAATTGGCAATGTCCTGCAGTAACATTGTCTTGCCCGTCCGCGGCGGCGCAACAAGCAGCGCACGCTGTCCTTTACCGATCGGACACAACAAGTCCATCACACGCATCGTTAATGGCTTTGGTCCTACTTCGAGACGAATCTGCTCGAAAGGATTTATCGCCGTCAACGTATCAAACACCTTGATGTCGGCGTAGTCTTCTAGTGTGTACCCGTCGATAAGCTCCACATCCCGCAGACGCGGCCCTTGATTCCGCGTTCCATTCCCAACGTCACCGCGAATCAGAACCCCCTCGCGGAGCTTGTATTTTTCCACGAGTGAACTGGAAACAAACGGATTGGAATCTTCAGCTGCATAATTTTTCTTCGGATCGCGCAAAAATCCGTAGCCGCGGTTGTGCAGTTCGAGAACACCTTCGAATGTGCCTTCAACGATTTCAACCGAAGGCTGAATCTGTCGACTATTGCGACGCGGTAGTCCTCGATCCCGGCCACCACGTCCGCCACTGTCACGACTGTCTCGACTGTCTCGACTGTCTCGACTGTCTCGACTGTCTCGACCTGAAGCGCCACCACGTGGCTGAACACCTTCATTTCGCCGCCCACGATTCGAGCCCCCAGCATTCGGTCCGCCACCACTTGGCCGGCGCCCTCGAACGCTATCTTGACGACTGGGCTCATTCCGATTGGCACCCTGTGAACGCCCTGAATCTCCGCGACCACGGTCACTCCGACCTGAATCACTCCGACCTGAATCACTCCGACCTGAATCACTCCGACCTGAATCACTCCGACCACGATCTCCGCGGCCAGAATCACGACCACGACCATCATTTCTTGGTTCATGGCGATTGCCATCACTCACGCGATTACCTTCACGACCACGATTATTTTCGCTGCTGGGGATATCGTCAACGCCGCGACGTCCATCGGCACTGCGACTAACGTCTGCTCTACGATTGTCCCCAGCATCGATATTATAGTCACCACTACGACTGGTCTCAGAGAGCCGATTGCTCTCGACACCACCATTGTCATTTTCACCGCGATCATCCTCAAGACCACGATTACTCTCGAAACTCTGATTGTCGTCGCCACTGCGGTTGCTGTCACTGGCCTCTGAAGCACCTGCTCCGTCCGGGCGGCGGCGACGGCGACGGCGGCGTTTTGGCCTTCGGTCACCGCCATCAAAGTCTCCACTAGGTTCACCCTGACGTGGACTGTCACTGGAATCGCCCTCGAATCCCCTGTCGTCAGATCGACTGCCGGGATCGAAATCATCTCGAGCGTCTCGAGTGTCAGGTTCATTTGAAGCATAGCGCGAACGATTGCGGGGCGGGGGTGAATCTTTGTCGTCGTCGCCAAAATCTAATTCGTCGGTACTAAAATATCGCATCCCCGTCTGCGGCTCGACGTCAGCAATCTGACGCTCCAAACGACTCGATGTCCGTTCGCCTCGTGGTAGGCGGTCGATAGGTTTCGTTGCATCCGGAGTTTCAGACACTGTCGGAACGACTTGCTCGACAGGTTCTCGGCGAGGTTTTCGTTCTCGTCGAGGTGGTTCTTCAGCGACGGCTGGGGTGCTCCCAGCATCACTGGCACTCCGGGAACGTCTTGCCGGTTTCGTCTCACGGACGATTTTCTCTTCTGAAACGCCAGACCCAAAATCGTCATCACTAACCGGGGCGGGCATTTCAGCACCTCCATCGACAGCCTTGCGGCGGGATCGTGTGGCTGGGCTGCTTGTCGTACTACGACGACGCGGGGCCCGCTGGCTGGTTCCTTCAGAATCGGAACTGCTTGTCGGCATAAATGAAAACCTGACTGCGCTTTATAAAGGTAGGAAGGCAGAGGACGATCACTCGTCACAATCCTTGATAACGGACTATTTCCATCAATTCCCAATCCTCCGTGGCTAACAATCTGCCGCTCCGTGGAGTCCGGCAGATTGTTCGACGCCTGCGAAGCAAGATCGGAATTGTCACAAAAAATGAGATGTGCGCCCGAACGAGCACACTAATTGGGACCATGAACTGCAACTGCAGTTTGTGCGGATCAATCCGCGTCAACCACAAACTCGGCCCGAAGTTCAACATACTTTTCAATGAAGCCTGTTGACATGTCGCTGAGTTCACTTTGAACCAGACTCAACCCCTACGAGGCTGAAACTCAAACTAAGAATTCAGAAGTGAAGACGGCTCGCGTTGATATCAAGCAGCGAAACAGTCTTCAATTGCCGAAACTTTCCTTAAACCAAGGTTCGGGTGCCACCATCTGGAGGGGCCGCACAGCAATGGAAAGCTCAGACAGCGAAAAGAAGCCGATCAGGGAGATCCACTGTGCATCAAAAATATCTTCGAAACTCGACACGCCCAACACAACCGCTTCTGTGCAGACGCAACACCTCTTCGATGTCCCAAAGCTTTAACACACAAGAGTGCTCAATGAAGCTAAGCTGATCTCTAGTATTGATTGATTTCAAGTCCGTGTCAATTGTACTCTGCCGTACAATGGTCAACATTTTATTGAAACTTGCTTCCCTCGACCTGATCAACTCGCAGCGCACTGCGAATTCGCACGAATTTCAGAGGGTTCTCCTTAAACTCTGTGCGATTTTCCGGTGACTGAAAAAGGTACAGTCGCTCGTCGAAGAATGCTCCGAAACGAATACTGCCTGTCACAGCGCGCTGTGTCTCGGTCAGCACGACAGCGTCGCAACCTAAATCCTGTGGTGCATAAAGTGAAGGATTCTTGAGGAACACATCCCGATTTGCTGTTGATAAAAATACATACCTTACCCCGCGATAGTCGGACGTGACCTTCTCGTTTCCCGTAATCCACTCACGTTTGTCATGCAGTTGCACGGGGCAAAAGCCTTCCAATCCCATCAGCAATGGACCGGCCGATGGTTCGCCGGCATCGGATGAAGCAATTGCAGCAGATCCTTGAGCAGCGTTTTCATTGACAGCGACGCCTGTCGCACCGATGGATGTGTTTAAATTCCCCGGAGTGGGGTCCATTGGTTTTGGCACCGACATTTTGTGGGCACGTTCGGAGACATCACGCAGAAGACTTAAGTACTGGATCTTTTGCATGTAGCCGACGTTCACCGTTTCGATAGTCCCGTCCGGGAACATCACGACGTCGCGTGGTACTGACGTCGCCCCACAGCGTGTCGCTAGTTCTGGCTCGCGTGTGATATCGACCTTAACCGCTGCCATCCCGTCTGTCAGGGCCTGTTGAACCTGTAAATCAGCAAACACGTCACGATCCATTCTCTGGCACGGACCGCAGTACCAAGCATTGAAGTGAATGAGCACCGGTTGTGAACCAGACGCAGCAGAAGTGCGTGCATCCTCGAATCCTGCGTGCCAGCCGTGCGTCTGAGCCTGTGATATGGAAACATCAGCAGCAAGTAAAATTGCCGTAAGAATGAGTGAAAGACGCATGGCAGCGAACTCCTATTTCAACTTTCGGCCGTCAGCAGATTCGCATCAGAGGACGTTGGACGCAGACGTGATGCGCCCAGCCATGTGAGTTATCGGCCGAGAGAAACCACGAAACCGAAGCCAGTTGAATTCCACTGCAGATTTGACCGGAGCAATCGACCGAATAGTCAGGTCTGTCGGACGAGTCAACAGGGACGGATTACAACGCTTAGCAAAGCAACGTCGGGTAGCCGTAACGCAAGATCGTGCATGGCGTGCGGAAGAAAAAAAAAGTTGCCAAGTTTCAACATTGCCATCTCACATTCCCGTCCATTTTTTCAAAAAATGATACGCTTTGAATCCTTGTCTGAAGCGAGTTTCATTATTTTTCATAAAAACTTGAAGGAAAACTGACTTCTGTGACGATGTTGCAGACATACAACATTTAGTGTTGACAGATTCCCGGAGCCCACTATATTGCGGTTGTCGATGAATTCACCGGAGCATTGAGTTTGAGTCAACGCTACCGCAAACCGCTGGCAGAACAAGGTTTGAGTGACGTTAAGCTGAGTTTGTTGACATAGCCTCGATGCCGTTTATTCTGCGTCACATCTCGGTAAGGATGCCCCCCTCGACAGGAGGTCGATTACATGACAATTTCGTCGCTTGCGTATCTGGCTGCTACCCTCATTGCCCGCCAACTGACTCAATCTCATTTGCCTGATTGAGTTGCCTTAGTCAACCACTGTTGTGAGCCGCTGCGCGCAAGTTCGAATTGGCATGATGTTGTTGTGTGACTCTTATGAGTCAGCTTCGAACTGGTATTTTTGTGCTTTGAATTCGAGTGGCCTTTTGCTCGTCTCAGGGCGTGAGTTACGCGGCGTTGCCGCAATGAGTTGATTTTGTGTCGAGTTTTCATTGAGTTGAAGGTGCTGCGTATGAAGCGCAGTTTTCATCTGAAAAAATTAAGGGGAGTAGCGTCGAATGATTCGAGCAGTATCAGAATGGATAATTCGCAAACGAGATGGACGAACAGTTCCGTTTGAGCCAAGTTTGATCGGCAAAGCGATCGGCAATGCGTTTCGGGCAGAACAAAACCTCGCTGTCAACCAGCCGCTCGATGAAGACATTGAGCAGGAAGTCGCATCAATCACGGCCGAGGTAGTGTCTGAAGCGGCCAACGATGCTACGTCTGCGCGCGGAGTCGGTGTTGAGCATATCCAAGATCTCGTCGAAATGCAGATGATGAAGCGTGGCCACTACCGAGTCGCACGGCGGTATATCGTTTATCGTGCCGAACACGCCAAGATTCGTTCGTTGCTGCATCCGGAGACGATGGAAGGTTCTGATCTTTTAGCGCCGCCGAGGATGTTCGTCAAACTAGAAGACGGTGTTCGCGTGCCGTTCGATAGTTCGCGAATTCGGCGACGCATCGACGCCGCCTGTGTCGGCCTGCCGGAGTGTGACCCGAACGCATTAGTAGAAGAAGTGATGAAATCCGTCTTTGACGGGATATCAGTGGGAGAAATTTACCGAGCGATGATTCTGGCGGCCCGCTGCCGCATTGAATGTGATCCGGCATTCGATACCGTAGCCGCCCGGCTGCTGCGAATGGTGATCAGTAACGAGGCACTGGGGAGTTCCCCTGTAAATCCTGCGGAATACAGCAAGCTATACCGCAACCAATTTGAGCACTACGTGATTGACGGCATTAATGAAGATCGGCTGACTCCAGACCTGCGAAATCTGGATTTGACCCGCATCGCAATGGCTCTGCGTCCTGAACGCGATGGATTGTTCAAATATCCGGGTCTCCAAGCAGTTTATGACCGTTATTTACTGCACATCGAAGGTCGTCGCATCGAGACTCCGCAGTACTTCTGGATGCGTGTGGCGATGGGTCTAGCGATGAAAGAAGACCAGCCTGAGACGCGAGCGATTGAGTTCTACAACATGCTGTCGACCATGCGGTTCACATCTGCGACGCCGACGCTGTTCAACTCAGCAACGAATCATCCTCAGCTCAGTTCCTGCTACCTGTCGACCGTAAAAGACGACCTCGAACACATCTTCAAGTGTGTTGCTGACAACGCAAAGCTCAGCAAATGGGCCGGTGGACTTGGAAACGACTGGACCAGCATTCGCGCCACAAATTCGCACATCAAGGGCACGAATGGTCGTAGCCAAGGTGTGATCCCATTCTTGAAAGTTGTGAATGACACCGCGGTTGCTGTGAACCAAGGTGGCAAACGCAAGGGGGCCGTGTGTTCTTATCTTGAGACGTGGCACATGGATGTTGAGGAATTCTTGGACCTCCGCAAGAACACAGGTGACGATCGTCGTCGAACACACGACATGCATACGGCGAACTGGATTCCGGACTTGTTTATGAAACGCGTCGAAGAAGAACGCGAATGGACGCTGTTCAGCCCGGATGAAGTTCCTGATCTGCATGATCTGGTAGGGAAGAAGTTCGAAGACCGCTATCTTGAGTACGAGCGAATGGCGGAATCCGGGGAAATCCGGATGTCGAAAAAGCTGCCAGCGATTGAACTCTGGCGTAAAATGCTCACACGACTTTTCGAAACAGGGCATCCTTGGATCACATGGAAAGATCCCTCGAATATTCGATCGCCTCAAGATCATGTGGGTGTTGTGCACAGTAGCAATCTTTGTACGGAGATTCTCCTGAACACGTCGGCGACGGAAACTGCTGTCTGCAATTTGGGCTCAGTCAATATGCTGGCTCATATCACAGATGGTCAGCTTGACCTGCCGATGCTGGAAGAAACGGTCCGCACCGGAATGCGGATGTTGGATAACGTTGTTGATATCAACTTCTATCCAACCGATGAAGCGAAGACGTCAAACCAGAGGCATCGTCCAGTGGGCTTGGGTTTAATGGGATTCCAAGACGCTCTTGCAGCCATGCACATCAGCTATGCGAGCGTAGCAGCAGTGGACTTTGCCGACTACAGCATGGAAGCTATTTCGTACTTCGCCATTCTGGCGTCGTCTGAGTTGGCAGCCGAACGTGGTGTGTACAGCACCTACAAAGGTTCCAAGTGGGATCGCGGCATGTTACCGATCGACACCATGGATCTACTAGAGCAGGAACGCGGTTGTCGAATCGACGTCGATCGTACGGCCCGCATGGACTGGGCGGTTGTACGTGACTCCGTGGCAAAGCATGGCGTCCGCAACAGTAACTGTATGGCCATCGCCCCAACAGCAACAATCTCCACGATCATTGGCGTGTCGCAATCGATTGAACCGATGTACAAGCATCTGTTTGTGAAGAGCAATCTGTCGGGTGAGTTTACTCATCTGAACCCATCATTGGTCACGGAGTTAAAACAACGTGGTCTGTGGGATGCCGATATGCTGGAGGCATTGAAGTATTACGATGGCACGCTTGCTCAGGTTCCACGAATTCCTAGTGACATCAAGGCTCGGTTTCTGACCGCGTTTGAAGTGGAACCCAAATGGTTGATTGAATGTGCGGCACGCCGCCAGAAGTGGATCGATATGGGGCAGTCACTCAACCTTTACATGTGCGAGCCAAGCGGTCGTAAGCTGCATGACATGTACATGCTGGCCTGGCGAAAAGGTCTGAAAACGACCTACTATCTCCGCACCCTAGCAGCGACTCAGATTGAAAAATCGACAGTAGACATTAACAAGTTTGGTCTTCAGCCTCGCTGGGTCAAAAATCGCAGTGCTTCCAGTGACATTCAGGTCGCACGCATGAATTCTGATCGGTCGCCGGAGCAGGGACGCACCGACATCCCGACGCCGCATGTCGTGCCGGTGACTGAGGTTTCGCAGTACAATGCCTGTAGTATCACGGACCCGGACTGCGAAGCCTGTCAGTAGGGTCAAAAGGACCAATGACGAAGCCGCAATGACCAATCTGGCATTGCGGCTTCGCACTGGATTTAATGAGAATCCTCATGCGAGCGGGTGGGCGTCATGTATTTCACCAATCGACGACAATTCCTCAGCCGTTCTGCTTTCGCATTTGCGGGAGTTGCCGCTTCTTCTTTGTTGCCGTGGTCGGTGGCTTCACGTGCATCCGCTTCGACATGGGACGAAGCTCAAGTTGATCCGACGAAGGCAGATTTGATTTACCGAACCCCGGCACCTCGCAATGGGGAACCGAAACTCGATAAGCTGGTTGAGAACTGGATCACACCAACGCCACAGTTCTACATCCGCAGCCATGGTGCGAATCCGGCCATTGTGGCGGATGAGTTCAAGGTGTCGGTCGATGGAATGGTCGAAAAATCGCTCGTGTTGTCGATTCAGGAGCTCGTTGAAAAATTTCCGAAGTCATCCTGCACCTGCACGGTCAGCTGTGCAGGGATTCGGCGGTATGAATTCAACAAGATGAAGGAAGTCAAGGGGGTTGCATGGCAGGAAGGCCCGATCGGCAACGCGGTTTGGTCAGGAGTTCGGCTGTCAGATGTGCTTAAGGCGGCTGGTGTCAACGCGGAAGCAAAGCACGTCTGGTTTGAGGGAGCCGACGAAGTTGTGGACGGGAAGACCACGTTTCCGTTTGGTGGCTCTGTGCCCATAAGCAAGTTGTCGGAAGAAGACAGTTCGATGCCGGGAGTTCTCCTCGCGACTCACATGAACGGCCAGCCATTGCTGGCTGATCATGGCTTCCCGATTCGAACAATCGTGCCCGGTTACATCGGGGCACGGAGCGTCAAGTGGTTGCGGAAGATCGTCGTCAGCGATAAGCCATCGCCAAATCACTTCATCGCCGATGTCTACAAGATGGTGTATTCGGGAACTCCTGTCGAAATCGATGAAACCGCTCCGATTTACAGATATCCTGTGAACGCGGCGTTATGTTCTGCGGAAAAGCAGGCCGACAAGATGCATCTGAAAGGGTACGCTTTGCCGACAGGTCGCAAGGGCTGTTCGATCAGTCGTGTCGAAATCTCAACGGATAATGGAACGTCGTGGACCAATGCAACGCTGGGAAAAGAAATTGGTGACTTCTGCTGGCAACTATGGTCCGTGACCTTAACAATTGCGAATCCTGGTACGGACATTTGCGTGCGAGCAACAGATTCTCAGGGAAACACGATGCCTGAAACGGTTCCGTGGAACCCTAAAGGTTACCTTTACAATGCGTGGCATCGAGTGCCGGCAAGTCGATTAGATATTTAATATTTGAGATTTCAAATCTGAAATTTTTAACCTCAAATCTGAACCACCCTTTTTTGTTTTTTACTCTCACGGAATGAGGTCTCTATGACTACTGCTGTAATCGCCGATCAGAAATTGCTCATCGGCACCGAAGGTCGCGTCAAGGCGACTGAAAAACGCTTGATTAATAACGCCCAAGTGGACGTAAACCAGTTGATGCCCATTAAGTATCACTGGGCTTGGGAGCACTACAACAGTGGTTGCGCCAATCACTGGATGCCAACCGAAGTGCCGATGAATCAGGACGTCGAAATTTGGCGTTCAGATCGTTTGACTGATGACGAACGCTTGGTGATCAAGCGAAACCTAGGGTTTTTCTCAACAGCTGAATCACTGGTGGGGAACAATCTGGTCTTGGCAATCTTTAAACATGTGACAAACGCGGAGTGCCGCCAATACTTACTTCGTCAGGCGTTTGAAGAGGCCGTGCATTCGCATACGTTTCTGTACGTCGTTGAAAGTCTTGGTCTGAACGAAGGCGAGATCTTCAACATGTACCGGGAAATCCCGGCGATTGCGAAGAAAGATGCTTTCGAAATGGAACTCACTGCGGAAATCATGTCCGAAGGATTTTCGACAGACACGCTCGAGGGCCAGCAGATGTTCCTCAAAAACCTAATTGGCTTCTATGTCATCATGGAGGGCATTTTCTTTTACAGTGGCTTCGTGATGGTGCTTTCATTCCACCGTCGCAATCTGATGAAGGGGATCGGAGAACAGTTCCAGTACATTTTGCGGGACGAAACGGTCCATATGAATTTCGGCGTCGATCTGATCAATGGAATCAAGTCTGAAAATCCAGGCTTGTGGACGCCGCAGTTCCAGTCAGAAATGATCGATCGCATTCGTACGGCTGTCGAGCTGGAAATCGACTACGCCGAAGGCTGCCTGCCACGCGGTGTGCTAGGTCTGAATGCGGAATCATTTCGGGACTATGTACAGCACATCGCTGACCGTCGCCTCGAACGCATTGGCCTCCCGACGCAGTATGGTTCTCCAAACCCATTCCCTTGGATGAGCGAGACGATTGACCTGTCTAAAGAGAAGAATTTCTTTGAAACCCGCGTTAACGAATATCAAAGTGCTGGTTCGTTGAACTGGGATTGATGAACCCAGCGCGTTTCTGAATTTCGAATTAAGAGCCCGGCTTTTGTAAAAAGCCGGGTTTCTTTGTGAGCATGGTACAGTGAATTCTTAGCTTCGAACGCTAGGGCAGGATGGAAACTGCTGCCGAAATAAAGAGCCGTATTATGCAGGTGAGACTGCTTGGCTTACCAGCGTTTTGACCGATCTCGGCGTTTAATCGAAGCTGGCGTGCGTTTCGTCCAGTGATATGACTGGGGCTGCGATCACCACGGATCATCTTTAGGTGAGAGCCTTGATGAAACTTTGCCAACACGTCATGGGACTCGATCCACACCGTTTTAGTTATCTTTATCAGGGACTCAATAACCGCCTCATCGGTCCGACTGATGAAGGACGCGTGTTAACAGATGTCCTAGGCTAAGCATCAGAACACCATGCCTGAATTTGATCTTGGGGGTGCCCGTTCGATTGACGAACGCCACTGAACATCGTCTCATATCGCTCCTCAGGCACCATCCACAGTTAACACCCGCCACAAAAAGGTCCGCACCATGTCCGATCGTTCCGTCAGTCGTCGCTCTGTCCTGCAATTTGCATCATCAGCTGCTGTCGCAAGTCTGCTGCCGTCTGAAATGCTGTTTGCCAGCGCGCTCAGTTCGCATGGATTGTCACTGGTTCCGGGTGATGCACGCCTTGGAGCACTGAAGGATTTGGACGGATATTTCCCATTTACGCCTTCGGCATCGGTGGAAGCATGGAACGTCCGCAAAGGATTCTTGCTGCGGCAATTGAAGGTCGCCTGTGGTCTCTGGCCAATGCCCGAGCGGCCACCAATTGAAGCCACAGTACATGGTCGCGTCGAACGAGACGACTATACGGTTGATCGCGTCTACTTTGAAAGTAGTCCGGGGTTACTGGTCACAGGAAGTCTTTATCTCCCCAAAAATGCCGTCGGCAAGTTACCGACCATCCTGTGTCCGCATGGTCATTGGGCGAACGGTCGTTTTCATGATCACGGCGCTTCCATTAAGCATGAACTTGCGTCCGGGGGCGAACAATTTGAAATTTCAGGACGACATCCCTTGCAGGCACGCTGCGTGCAATTGGCACGGATGGGGTGTATGGTCTTTTTGTATGACATGCTTGGGTACGCCGATGGTAGTTCGTTTACACAACCGTTGGCGCACGGCTTTGCCAAGCAACGGCCCGCATTGAGTTCACCTGAAACTTGGGGACTGTTTAGTGCGCAGTCGGAACTGAGATCATGGAATGCCTTGGGGTTGCAGACGTGGAACTCGATCCGTACTGTGGACTGGCTAACCTCGCGTGCAGACTGTGATGCAAATCGAATTGGGGTAACTGGCGCTAGCGGAGGCGGCACGCAAACATTCATTCTGGCCGCACTGGACGAACGCATCACGGCAGCATTTCCGGCCGTGATGGTCTCCACTGCGATGCAGGGTGGATGCACATGCGAAAATGCGTCCTACCTTCGCGTCAACACGGGTAACATTGAAATGGCCGCGTTGATTGCGCCGCGGCCGGTTGCCATGAGCGGAGCGGATGACTGGACGGTCGACATCGAAACAAAAGGCCTGCCTCAACTTAAACAACACTATGCAATGCTGGGTGTTCCCGAAAACGTGGATGCGAAATACTTTAAGTACCCGCACAACTACAATCAACATAGCCGCATGATGATGTACAATTTTTTTAATCGAACGCTAAGTCTCGGCATCAACGAAATTGTGGAACGTGATTTCATGCCGTTAACTGTCGCGGATGCCACCGTGTTTGATGCAGAACATCCGGCTCCTGTGAAGACAGAAGTGGCTGAAGTTGCCTTATTGCATGCGTTGGATGCCGCCCAACAGAAACAGATTGCAGCGTTGACACCACAGGACGCCGGCAGTCTGAAAGAATTCCGAAAGGTTATTGGTGGTGCCCTTGAAGCCATGATCGGCCGCGGACTTCCGCCCGCAGAATCAACACACTTTGAAAAGCCTGATGAGTCTGCACGAAACGGATTCCTCGAATTCAAAGGCGTGCTGAGTTTAAAATCTCAGGGAGAAGAGTTGCCAGCCCTGTTCCTGCTGCCCCAGAACTGGAATAAACAAGTGGTGCTGTGGTTCGATCTGGCCGGAAAAAACCGGCTCTTTGCAGCCGATGGGCAGCCCAATCAGCAGACATCCAGACTACTGAAGGCCGGTTTTGCGATCGGAAGTGCGGATTTGTATCTAACTGGCGATTTTACCGACAACCATGAACCCGTGGCTCTGATGCCAGTGGTGAAGAACCCGCGAGAATTTGCGGGATTCACCCTGGGTTACAATCACCCATTGTTTGCGCAACGCGTCCACGATGTCCTGACATGCCTTTCGTCGGCTAAGTACCACGAACAACAACCCGCAAAGGTGCATGTCGTAGGCGTCAATGGAGCTGGCGTGATTGTGGCTGCCGCTTGTGCTGTAGCTGGCAATGCGGTCAGTTCGCTTGCGGTCGATACGGTCGGTTTCCGTTTCGAATCGATCACGGAGATCCGGGATGTCAATCTGCTGCCTGGAGCCGTGAAGTACGGCGACACTCCCGCGATTCTTGCTTTGTGTTCGCCGACCAAAATCGCAGTCGTAGGGGAGACAGCGAAGTCCGTGGGACTGATGCAATCCGCCTACACTGCAACTGGCGCAATGAACGACTTTCTGCCAACAAGCGACGATGATTCGGCGATTGTCGACTGGTTGCTCAAGCACGCATGAATAAGCAGAAGTGCCAAGAAAACACTGGCATCGAAGTTAAAGCCGCACAGCCACTGCGGCTCGAGTCGATGGTTTGACCGAAACTCTTGAACGAGGTACGTGGTGGCCGTATTACCAAATGCTCCAATCGTGATCGCTGGCGGAAGCGGGTTTCTCGGTAGCTCGTTTGCGCGACATCTTATGGCGGTCGGTCGTCCCGTCATCATCTTGTCGCGGAGCGTCCCAAAGAATTGCGGTTTGGCACAGCATGTTGCGTGGGACGCCAGAACAGTTGGTGACTGGCGACATGCATTGAATGGTGCTGCGGGTGTTGTCAATCTTGTGGGACGCACTGTCGATTGCCTTAAGACTCCGGACCATTGTGACGAGATTTTTCGTTCCCGAGTTGAATCCGTCAACGTGCTTGGTGAGGCCATGCGATCTATTGAAACGCCGCCACCCGTTTGGGTTCAAATGAGTACGGCTCATATTTATGGTGATCCACCGGTGGCAGTGTGCAGTGAAGAATCCTCGTTTGGCTACGGTTTGGCCCCTGACGTGGGGCGGGCGTGGGAGGCAGCATTTCGAACCAATCAATTGCCAGCGCAGCGTGGCGTAATTCTGCGCACGAGTTTTGTGGTCGGTCGCAACATGGGTTCTGGGGGAGGTGCTTTATCGCGACTTTTGACGCTCGTCAAGCTGGGACTTGGGGGCACAGTGGCATCTGGAAAACAAGGGATGAGCTGGATCCATGAGGCAGACATGAATCGCCTCTTCGAACGCGCCCTTATCGACAGTTCCATGATCGGTGCCTACATTGCTTCGTCACCGAATCCTGTGAGTCAGCAAGAGTTCATGCGTACGTTGCGACGCGCGGTCCGAATGCCGATCGGGTTGCCTGCATTCACATGGATGGTGCGAATTGGCGCACCACTTTTTATGCGCACAGACCCTGAACTCGCACTTTACGGAAGGTACGTAATTTCCAAGCGGCTGAAAGACGAAGGTTTTCAGTTCAACTTTCCGAATTTGGCGGAGGCACTGTCAAATTTGCTGAAAGCCGAACCGCCACGCATGCTGTAATTCCGGTGAGCGGCATGCGTCAGCTTGCCGGTCCGTTGCGGTTGATCGCGAATCGAGTTGGGACACAGAAGAATCGCAGTTGTACCGGCGGGCTGACTCCGCACCGCTCGCCGTTACCCCTTCAGCACCTTGCTGATCGTCTCTTTCAGTACATTGCTGCTTTGCACGAGAGCCGTCTTTTCTTTGGACCACAGCTCGACTTCGATGTGACTCTTCACGCCGCTGCGGCCGATGACGGTCGGAATTGACAGACAGACGTCGCGGATTCCGTAGGCGCCATTCATGAGGGAACTCACGGGATGAATGCGTTGATCGTCTAGTGCAATACTGTGGACAACGTCGGCAATCGAAACGCCAACCGCGAATCCAGCGCCGCCTTTTTTCTTGATCACTTCTGCGCCGCTCCCACGCGTCTTCGATTCGATTTCTGCAATCAGACTGGCCGTCACGCCGGGATATTTGTCGAGCGGCAGATTGGCGATTTGAGCCATCGACCAGATCGGCACCATGCTGTCGCCGTGTTCACCGAAGATTGTCACGTTCACCTGAGTCGCCGGGACGTTCAATCGCTGCGCCAGCAAACTGCGGAGACGCGTGGTATCCAGAACCGTGCCGAGCCCGATCACCTGCGTCGCCGGCAGACCAAGTTCTTTGACAGCCAGATACGTCAGCACGTCGACCGGATTGGAGACCACAAAGACAATCGCGTCGTTCTTGTAGCCGTGCTTCTTGAGGTCCGCCAAGATCCCCCGGAATAAGGTCACGTTGCGGTTGATCAGGTCGAGTCGACTTTCATCTGGCTTGCGTCGCAGACCAGCGGTGATCACGATCACGTCGCTGTCTTTACAGGCTTCCATCCCACCAGCTGTGATCCGCTGAGGCGCCATCAAGGATGCACCGTGCAGCAGGTCCAGTGCCTGACCTTCGCACAGTTCCTGATTGACGTCTACAAGCGCAATCTCGCTGACGATCTTCCCGGCCTGCAGTGCAAACCCGGCACAGGAACCCACCAATCCACCACCACCGATAATGCTGACTTTCATTGCGTCTATCCAACTTCTTTGTAATTTAAGATTTCAAATTTGAGATCTCAGACTCTGAAATTCGGCATTATGCCGACTTTGATTCAATCATCTTCTTCCATGGTGCAGGAACACCCTGCCACGCGTCCTGGTATGTCGATTCCAGCGGAACCGAGATATAACGTTCTTCGTTCAGAAACAATGGCATGTCCGGAAGAGTCTGCTCACGAGAAACCAACTCAACAAATCCACTCAGAATATCTCCGGCCTCTGCACATCGAACGGAGAACAGCGTAAACGGCTCGGCATCGGTCGCACTCGGAACCTCAGACTGATCCGTAATCGAGAGCGCCAGTGGTAACCCGTGCGGATCGACAGGTCCCGGAGGAAGGACATCGACCAGCAACAAATGAACTCCTTCATCAAGCAATAAATTCACCTTCTTACGAAGGCTTTCCAACGCGCGGTTATTGTTTTTGTTGCCGGGGGAAATGATCTCGATGACTGCGATGAGTCGATGGCTGCTGACATGTCTCAATGCAACATGATCAGCCTTACCTGCGTAGTGGCGTCGATCCGCTTCAAACTGGTATCTGACTTTTGGAGGATGGTCGGCAAGGGCAACGCCACCTGACAGATAATCCGGCAATCGCTCACCTTGTCCGTGTTCGTCAACCGGCTGCCAGGCATCGAGTGTCACAACATCCGCGTTCGGCCCACCGACGACTTGCTCTGCGGCGGCGTAGTAGCCGTCTGGAAGCAACCCTGCGTTGAGCGTTCGGGAGATCGCTACAACCCACGTCTGATGAAAATGGTGAAACGCTCCATCGAAGATCTTGGTCCAGTCATGCACCGACATTTCATTCTCCTTCAATCGAGGGAGTCCTTATCATAACAAGATTGCCGCATGTGGGTGATGCCTGCCGGGAATCGGATGTTCGTCGGTGCTGCCTTCATGCCTTTCCTAAAGCCGCTAGAACCTGACTCGTAATCAGCTTCACCAAATCTTCGTTGACGATCGCGGGCTTCGTGTCGCACGCTTCACCGCATGGTTTTTGGAGAATCCCAGGATATTCAGGAGCCTTGTCGAATGCGCGTTGAACGGGGATGTTTTCCTTGTAGCCTTCACGGAATGCACTGTTGCCGCAGAGGTCACAGTCTTCGTTGTGGAAGCGAGGATCGTCAAAGCCCCATTTCTTTTTCAGGTCGAGTAGTTCGCGGCTCTTCTGTTCGTTGAGGTATTGGGGCTGACCGAGTTGCTTGGCCAGCAGAAGAATGCGACAGTAAGCGTCAAGGATTTCAGTCTTCCAGTACGCATCCACCAAATCCTTGCCAAATGAAACCGTGCCGTGATTCCTTAGGATGATCGTATTGGTGGCTTTCAGAAACGGAACGACCGTCTGGGCAAATCGATCATCTCCGGGAGTCTCATAAGGCGCGATTGGAACTTCGCCCATGAACACTTCCACTTCAGGCAGAATGCACTGAGGAATCGGCTCGCCGGCGACGGCAAATGCGGTCGCATGCGGCGGATGGCAGTGCACGACGGCCTTAACGTCTGGACGATGTTTCATGATAGCCAAGTGTAGCAGGACTTCGCTTGTGCGTTTGCGAACTCCGGCGATCTGCTTGCCTTCCATATCGACGGCACAGATATCTTCCGGTTTCATGAAGCCTTTGCAGATCATGGTTGGAGTGCAAAGCACTTCGTTCTCGCCGACTCGAATGCTGATATTGCCATCATTGGCAGCTGCGAATCCCTTGTTGTACACACGTCGGCCAATTTCGCAGATCTCTTCTTTGAGTCCTCGATCATTGATGCCGCTGTTCCATTTATTTGACATGGTGCTTACTTCGTAAAAAAAGTTTTCAGTTTTCAGTTTTCAGTTTTCAGTTTTCAGTTTTCAGCGAGTTGCAGTTCCTGTGTCTTGTGAACAGGGAAAACTGACTACTGAAAACTCGACATTATTCAACACTCACCGTATCCAAAATCGCGGCGTTGTACGCATCGATTGGTTTTGAGTTAGGATAAAAAGGAGTCGATGCATCGGCACTTTCCGTCACCGCCATCAGACTCCCAATACCTGCTCCCATGTCATCGTAAACAATCACCGGCTCCGTCCGCCCTGATTCATCTCCATTCAATCCCGCATGCATCAAGGGAACCGCCAGTTTCCAGCTTGCGCCTGTGAGTGTTGGATCCCAATGTGACAACGTGACCAATCCGATACATTCCATGATTCTCATTGGTTGCTCCCAGCCGGTATCTCTCTCCAATGCTCCGGAATCCTAGACGAAGCCGCAAGTGACCGCAGGAGTCGCAGAATGTCTCCGAAAGACCATCCTGAGGAATCGAGACAAACAACATGAGGACTCATCATCGTGCTCAGCATTACAAGATTTGTCGCACGCGTGATGACCGCTGCCCGGATGGCTGGATTTCGATTCAACAGACACGCTACAACCGCCGGTTCACCGCCACAACAGGCAACGATCCCCATGGTGGTATGTTGTGCAGCCACACTTGCCGCCTCAAATTCTGTTGACGCCGTCAAGGCTTTCCATCCGGCCGCGGCAGCCGCGGATGCGATCGGATGAGCTCCGATTGCTACAAACGTCCCACTCAGCGAGATGGAACTTGCACCACTGACGTCACTCGTTAAGCGAACGCCGTGCTTTCGAATGTACTCGCGTCCGGACGGGGTAATCACCGTTCCTGGCTGCAGTGAAATCGCCTGCCCAGCAGCATTTGCCGAGACTAAGACCTTTTCACTCAGGACGCGACTCCCGATCCTGATTGTCTGTTCTGAACGCGGTTTTGTGACGATCGGTTCCGACAACGCAGCAGGCGCGTTCGACGTTGTACGGGATTGCATTTCCCGCATCACGTTCTGCACGATCTGATCGATAAATTCTGCGTTGATGGCCATTGTTTAGTTTTCAGTTTTTAGTCGGCAGTTATGAGTTGTCAGTTGGGGGGGGTGTTGTTGAATCCTGAAAACTGCCGGCTGACAACTATTTCCTGCGCTTCTTCATCGGTTCCGGTTGTTCATCTAGAATTCCCTGCACCGAAAATCGGATTGGAGAATCCTTGTGGCCGGTGACCTGCTGGATGTATTTTGTATCGCTCGTAAAAAAAACATGATCCCCTTGGCGAGCCCCCAGAGGGTCAATTGCCAGCTGCGGAAAATCATCAGGCTCGTTGTTGATGTCCAGCGGTTGCAACACCACCAACTTCCATCCGTTTAAAGACGGATGCTTAAGTGTTGCTGTGGCATGACCGATGACTCGTGCTGTTTGCATGGGTAGTGTTTTCTGGGAGTTCCCCCTCTCCCTTTTTCAAGGGGAAAAGGTCAGGCCGCGAGGGCAAGCCCCCTTATCCTGCCTATCGACCACCTGCTCCCCCGCATCAGGGGGCGAAGGCACCGCGTGTCAAATAATCCTCAAATCATTCACCGTCACACAGCGGCGTTGACGAGTAAACGTCATCGGGCTGGTCACGCCCTCTCCCGTTGGCGTCGCTATACTGAACGACAAATAACCTTCTCCACCCAAGCCAAGTCCTGCCATGCACGGACCGTTCTGAATGAAGAGTGTTGTATTCATGACACGGCCCATCTTTGTGATCGTGTGAATGTCGCGCGAATGAATGATCGCGGTGTGACCAAAGCCGTGCTCATATTTCTTCGCCAGTGCAATCGCATGATCGCTGCAGTTGGCTCTTACGAAAGGAATGAACGGCATCATCTGTTCTTCGGTCACAAACGGATTAAATTCATCAGTTTCGCCATACAAAATCAGGGTGCTTGACGGAACGTTCACCCCAATCTGGGCCGCTAGCCATGCTGCATCTTTGCCGATGTAGCCCCGGTTCAGTACATGATGTCCGCCCGGTTCCTTTGGAGCACCAAACGCTTTGGCTGTAAACGCGGCAACTTGCGTTGCGTTGAGTCGGAAACCGCCGTGATTCGAAACGGCCGTCATCAGTTGATCGAAGATTTCTTTGACCGCAAAGATTTCTTTTTCGCTAATACACAGCAAACTGTTGTCAAAGGCTGCTCCGGCAACAATAGACTTGGCCGCGTTGTCGATATCAGCCGTGGCATCAACGACGACAGGGGGATTCCCCGGTCCAGCCACGATGGCGCGCTTAGGGCTCTGCAAAGCTGCGCGTGCCACCGCTGGTCCGCCGGTCACGACCAAAAGTTTGACGCCACGATGATCAAACACGGCCTGAGCCGACTCAATCGTGGGCGTTCCAATAATTGTGACCAAGTTTTCGAGCCCGGTCGCGGCAAAAATAGCTTTATTAAAACGTCGCACACCTTCGCTGGCGATCTTGGCTCCACTGGGATGGGGGTTGCAGACGATTGTGTTTCCAGCAGCCACCATGTTGACAAAATTGCCGGCCAGTGTTGGCAGCGAATGCGTCACGGGAGTGATTGCCCCAATCACCCCGAACGGAGCATATTCAGTGATCATCAGCCCCTGGGATCCACTGACTGCATCTGTCCGCAAGAACTCAACGCCAGGCACACCCTTGATCGCCTTTAGTTTGCCAATCTTGTGTTCGAGCCGGCCGATCTTCGTTTCTTCGAACTCCAATCGCCCCAGTTCTTCAGCCTGCTCGTCGCAGATCTGCTTGACGATGTTGATGGCTGTCTTACGATCTTCGAGAGAAGCGCGACTGAGTTTTTCAAAACCCATTTGCGCGGCCTCAACGGCGTCATCCACCGTGTTAAACACGCCCCATCGAGTATCAGGACTAGGACCCGCTGAGCCATTGACTTTCGCTCCTGCGCCGTTCCGGGTAGTCAGTTGCGTCAAAACTTCCTGCACGATAGTCCGAATCGTCTGTTCGTTTGCTGTTGCCTGCACGATTTGCATCTCTCTGTTTCGCGACGACTCCATGTCGCAAGCTGTTACCTCCCCGATCCGTCGGCAGGTCTTTGTAATTTTGGAGGATAGGACAACCGCATCGCTGTCCTGCCATTTGTTGCTTCATCCGCGTAAGACGAACACCCTGCTGTGGGCCCTCGTGATCTATTCACTCGCCTTGAAAACCGCCTTCTGCTTAATCTGCACCGTATCCACAATTCCAATAATGGCAGCATCGATGGGAAGTTCTTTTGTACCCGGTGTGAACCGCGCACTAGAGCCCTGCACACAAAGCACGACCTGGCCTTCACCGGCTCCGACTGTGTCTACCACCACAAATGAGCGGCCGGTAGGTTTCAAACTTTTCTGGTCCTTTTCATCGACCCGCAACGGTTCCACTAACAATAATTTTTGGCCGACAAGCGACTCAACTTTCTGGGTTGCCACGAGGCTGCCGACAATGCGTGCCAGAAACATAAGGAGCCCCTTGGTCGTTTTCAGTTTTCAGTTTTCAGTTGCCAGTGAAACGCAGTTCAGGCTGACAAATATCGACCGACCACTGAAAACTCTTTTCTGAAAACTGAACACTGTAAACTAAAAACTAACGTCCCAACGCTTCTGCCGTCTGGCGTGCGACCACGAGTTCTTCATTGGTGGCCACAGTCCAGACTTGGACACGACTTGACTCTTTGCTCAGGCAAGCTTCACCCTTTATTCCTGAGTTCTTCAACTCACACAACTCGACGCCTGCCCACTCCATATGGCGGCAAACATGGGCTCGAATACGTTCGCTGTTTTCACCAATGCCGCCCGTGAACACGATGACATCGGCACCGCCCAAAAGAGCCATGTACGATCCAACGTAGGCTCGAATCGACGCCTCAAACAGCTTCAAAGCTTTCTCGGCACGAACATGGCCTTTGGCCGAGGCCTCCTCCAAGTCGCGGCAATCACCACTGAGTCCGCTGATTCCCAGCAGACCACCCTTCGAAGACATCTCAGTCAAAACCTGTTCAAACGTCAGTCCTGTGCGTTTCATAATCACCGGAATCGCATAAGCATCAAAATCGCCGACGCGATTGTTATTCGGCAGGCCTCCCTGAGGACTCATACCCATCGATGCGGCAAAACTTTCACCGTTTCGAATTGCACAGATCGACGCACTTCCACCAAGATGACAGCTGATGACTTTGAGATCATTTCGCCCGAGTATCTGCGCAATGCGGCCCGCGATAAAGCGATGACTGGCACCGTGAAATCCCCAACGACGAATCTCAAAGTCCGTGTACCATTCGTAAGGAACCGCGTAGGCTCGATGTTCGAACGGAATCGTTTCGTGAAAGCCTGTTTCCAGAGCGGCCACCAGAGGAATCTGCGGAAACGCCTGCTGCAGTTGTCGCATGGCCCGCACGTACGGCGGGTTGTGAGCTGGAGCAATATCCGACAGAGCTTCCATCTTCTGCAGCAATGTTTCATCGACGATACGAACGCCGCTGAGATTTCCTGCAAAGACCGCTTTGAACCCAATGCCACCGACTTCGTCCACCGATTTCAGACAGCCATGTTCGGCATTCGTCAGTTGCTCAAGGCAGATGCCGACAGCCGCCGCATGATTGGGCACGGACTGCTGCGTCTCTGCTTTGTAACTTCCGATCTGCACGGAACAACTGCTTAGAGCACCTGCCTGTCCGATCCGATCGATCCCACCTTTTGCAAGCTGGGTTTCGTTCGTGAGGTCAAACAGTCGGTACTTGAAGCTGGTAGATCCAAGATTGGCGACAAGAACTTTCATGAGACTTTCGTCGTTCTTCCGTAGGGTGGCACCAACCGCATGCCGGCCCACCGGCATCGAATCAACGTCAGGCAACGCAGTGGGCCCTCGCGGCTTGTCAGCCGCTCGTCCCACCCTGCAACGTCTTACAACACGGATTCCAGTAAAGACGCTTCTGGTCGTGGAATCAGGTGCGCACAGACCAGTTCGCCAGACTGTGAAGCCGCAGCAGCCCCAGCATCCACAGCAGCGCGGACGGACCCGACGTCGCCTTTAATAATGGTTGTGATATACGCAGCACCGATATTCAGCTGCTTCACCAGCGTCACGTTTGCAGCTTTCAGCATGGCGTCAGATGCCTGGACTGCGGCAACTAGCCCTTTGGTTTCAATCATTCCAATAGCTTCGTTCATTGGTCGTTGTTCCGAAAATAGTTCAAGTTGAATCGGGTTCATGGGATTCGAAATTTCAAAAACTTCAAATTTCAAATCTCAACAAAGGAATGCGGATCACGTCTACTTCTTCGCTGGACCTGCTGCCTTGGGCTTTGGCAGGAAGGCAGACAGCTCTTCGTGCGGACGAGGAATGACTTCCACGCTGACAACCTGTCCAAGCTTAGATGCGGCGGCAGCACCAGCTTCGACAGCAGCCTTAACCGCACCGACATCACCGGACACGAATGCCGTGACAAATCCACTGCCGATTTTGTCCCATGCGACCAACTGCACATTCGCAGCTTTCAGCATTGCATCGATAGCTTCGAGCATGCATACGAAGCCTTTCGTTTCGATCATTCCCAATGCTTCAGTTGACTTTGCCATTTCAAATTTACTCCAGCCTTTGCACGCTTCCATCCTGAAACGCGATCGGCAACAAAGGAATGCCACTCTCCGAGTGACGCAGTTTTCAGATTTCAGATTTCAGTTTTCAGAGTGTGACTTGCGATTGCTGAACACTAAAAACTGAAGACTGAAAACTATGAATGTTTACACTGACAGGGTTCCGGACTCACTAATTCCACTTTCGTGGCGTTTTCAAGGTTGCAGGCGTTGCCTTCGTCGGTGTCCAAATGGACCTCCAGTTTGATTCCCGTGGCGGCGCGGACCGCGAGGTCTTCAAGTACAGTCGTGCATCCCGGTGATTCAATTCGGAGATGGATGTGATCACCGTTCGCCACACCGTAGTACGCTAAGTCATCCGGCCCCATGTGAACGTGCCGCATGGCTCGAATAACCCCGTGCTTCAGGTCGACGACCCCATGTGGCCCCATCAGCACACACCCCGGAGTCCCTTTCACGTTGCCACTCACGCGCACAGGCAGGTCGATCCCAAGCGAAATCCCGTCCGTAAACGCCAGTTCGACCTGTGAATCTTCCCGACACGGACCAAGAACTCGCACGTTCGGCAACATCCGGCGACGCGGGCCGACAACTGCAACGGTTTCCTTCGCGGCAAAGTACCCGTCCTGATAGAGATCCTTTTCCGGCGTGAGCGTCGCTCCAACCCCGAACAATATCTCGACGTGCGCCTGAGTCAAATGCACATGACGAGCCGAAATGTTAACGACTAATGGATTCCGCTTCCCCGCCGCCGAAACAACATTCTGCCCGCTTCCCGTCGATCCCGACGCGGAACGCAACACCGGAATCTCGCCGCTAGGGGTTTGCGCAACAGCACTCCCCAATCGCGATCCAAGGTGCCGATTGAGCACATCCCGAACGACTTGTTCCACGTCCGCAGGATTCAAGGTTACTGCCCCCACAAATCGCTCCAAACTTCATCGCACGCGAACGGCATGCGCCACTGTTTCAACAACCTCCATGCGAACATTGGCAGACTCCATTACAGCCCGCCATTCATCGGACACTCCATCGTCCGTCACAATTTCATGCACATCAGTCAGCGGACACAACATCGCTAACGCGCGCTGCCCAAACTTGCTGCTGTCCGCCACTAAAGTCACCCGATCCGCAGTTCGAATCATCTGTCGTTCTGTATCGACCAACAACGCGTTACTATTGAAAAGACCTTCGGCTGTTATCCCACCCGTACTCATTACTAACCGGCCAGCGTGCATTTTCCGCAAAGCCTCCACTGCCTGCTCACCCAGAGCCACTCCTGTCTTCGGATACACATAACCGCCAATAAAAATCAGCTCGATCTCAGGGCGATTCATCAACAACGATGCGATCGGTAAAGAATTTGTCAGAATCTGCAACGACTTGCCCGTCAAATAACGCGCAACCTCTAACGTCGTTGTCCCGCCATCTAATAACACCGTCTCACCCGAACAAATTAAATCCGCCGTCCGCCGAGCAATTTGCTGCTTCTCAAATGAGGCACGGCTCTTCCGCGCGTCAAAATCAGAAAGCGAATCCCCCACAAACGAAGCACCTCCACGCGTCCGCTGAATCTGACCAATCGCGTCAAGATACTCCAAATCCCGCCGAATTGTTGACTCACTTGCGTCAACTTCAGCCACCAGCCTTTGAAGAGACACAAAGCCTGATTCTTCAGTGATTTTTAGGATTATTGAACGACGTTCATCCACGATCATTGTTTTTTGCCCCTGAGAAGCGGCTTATGTCATTTGAATATGACACATTCTGAATGATAACACAACTATTTCAGTCATATTAATGACAGAATCTGGAAGATTTGTTTCCAAAGCGGGCATCTTCTGTATTCGACGTTTCAGCGTCAGACACTCGTGCTCCATTCGGGCTGACTGCAGAGATCACAACAGCAATGTGGGTCCTGCCCGCACGACCTGCACAGTTAAAAGATGTCAATCCCGAGTTATTCCACGACGTGGTCAGCGGCTATCATTTCGACTTTTATCTCGCATATTTCCCGCGAATTTGCTCTGACGGCAAGGCTGGAGAGGAGATTCGGCGTATGCAACGTTGAACAGGGGGGAATCATGTTGAAAAATGCGAAAGTGACGCCAAGTCGCAGGTGGCGGCGGCGTGTGGATTGGCTTGGAGGGTTTTTAGTTGCGTCGTCGGTCCTCACGTTAGCATCGCGGCACTGGTGGATTGCAGATGTGATCGCGAATCTCCGAGTGCAGTTGCTGATCGGTCTGTTGGGGACAAGCGTATTATGTCTGATCTTGTCGCGCCGGAAAATGATGCTGGTTGTTTTATCCTTGACGCTGTGGCAGGCGATGGCGCTCCGCTCGGCATTTCAGCCTAGCGACGCCCAGATGGATCAGGCTGGCCTGGCCGTTGATGTTGCCACCGCGGCACAGGGCGAGCAGCGCCTGCGTGTCTATCTGGCAAATGTGTTAACACGAAACCAGCACCACGATCAGATCATCGCGCAAATTCGTGCTGAAAATCCGGACGTCATTGCGATTCTTGAGCTCAGTTCAACACTGGAAAGTTTGTTGCATCGCGAATTTTCTTCAACATACAAGTACGCTATTTCAGAATCTCAGAACGATGGGAATTTTGGCATCGGCCTGTGGTCTCGTTATCCTCTGTCGGACGCGTGTGTGTTTCATTTAAATGTACCGATCCTGCCATCGATCGAAACAGATATTCAGATGCCTTGGGGCATGATCCGTGTGATGGCAACACATCCGCTGCCGCCGATTGGAGCGAGGAATTTCGCTCATCGAAACCAGCATCTGGCGTTACTTGCGCAACGGATCCAAAAGCACTTTCAGGTTGAGGCTTCCTCCTCGCAGATCTTACTTGGCGATCTGAATTTGACTCCGTGGTCACCGTTATTCGGAGACTTTCTGGCTTCGACCGGACTTCAAAATGCTGCAGCGGGACGAGGCCTTCAACCGACATGGTATCGGTGGCCCGGATTTCCCTTTGGCCTCCTGCTCGATCACGGCCTGCACAGCGGGAACCTGCACTGTGATCAGCGGACCATCCTTGCCGCGAATGGATCAGATCACCGAGCGATCGTGTTCGATTTTTTGCCCTTGGAACCGCGTGGAGTTCCAGCACCGCAGGAGTCTGCCCAAGGCGGTGGTGCTGTTCATGCAATGGGATCTGCGAAGAAATCGCCGCGGGCCAGTCTGTGAAGATGCCGACGCGGACTGTGGCCTTCTTGCCCTCCGTGGTCATCCAAAAATCAAATTTAGTACCAGTCTGCAGGGCGGCGGTGGGCAGTTGTTTCCTGTCCACAGCACGAAGCATCGCGCGACTTGGGTTCGAACTGTGTGACGCGAAACGCTCCTGCGTCTCAACCACGCGGGTGGCATTGTTTATGAACAGCCTTGAGTCGACTGTGCTCAACGTGCGTATAGATCTGCGTGGTGCGGATACTGGAATGCCCCAGCATTTCCTGCAAAGCTCGGATGTCGGCACCGCCTGCCAGTAAATGTGTGGCAAAACTGTGCCGTAACGTATGCGGGCCAACTTCCTGGGGGCATCCAATCCGGGCAGCGTAACGCTGGACCAAGGCCCAGATGGACTCACGATTCATGATGCGCCCGCTCCGCGTCAGAAACAGATTCCCGCTGTCGGATCCGGCCACCACCACGAGATCCGGGCGTTCTTGGTCCAGGTATTTTCGAATTGCATCTGTAGCCACAGGATTCAAGGACACGAGGCGTTGTTTGTTGCCTTTGCCTGTGCAGCGGCAATAGCTTTCATCCAACTGCACATCTTGCTGCTTCAAACCAACGACTTCTGAAACACGGCAGCCAGTGGCATACATCACGGCCAGTAACGCGCGGTCGCGAAGATAGTAGCGATCGATGGGACCGATCGGAGCAACCAGCAACGCATCCACCATCTCCGGGCTGAGCACCTTAGGTAGGCGTTCCCAGAGTTTTGGTGAACTGACAAGGTCAACCGTACTTTCCGCGACGACACCTTCCAGCATCAGAAAACGAAAAAACATGCGCACGGCCACAAGATTACGCCCGACGCTGCTGGCTGCAAGTCCTAGATTCTGCAAGTAATCCAAGAAGGAGGTGATCGTCGGGACGCCAATGTCGTGAATTCCAACTTTTCCATTGTCCCGATTCCAAGCGAAAAATCGTTCCAGATCGCGACCATATGCGGACAATGTATTTTTCGCCATGCCGCATTCAGCATCGAGATACGTAATAAATCCGGGTAGCCAGCTTGCAGGATCTCGAAAGGTTGAGACTGCAAACGCACGACCTTCGGGAGGACGTTTGCGGCGCGTCATAAATGCGTTCTGAAAAAAAAAGGGGTCATCACGCAGAGCACGCAGGTCAACAGCTGAATAACAATTGGAAACCGTGCGAGACCCGTATTGTTACAAGACATCGCCTGAGAAAACTAGAGTTCTTGCCACACCTCAGATGAGATCGTCATTCTGCTCTTGAAGGTTTTGCTCTTTTGGTTCTTTCACAACTGCCGGCATTGTAGGGGAAATACTGGATTGCCACTTGCCGTCAAGATCTTGCTGAAAGACACAGGGACCTTCAGTTTGGCTCCCGATCAGCGTCGCAGTCAGAGGACAACCATCGCAGCCCTGTTCCCAACGCCGGGAAAGCACTGCCGTGTTCGTCTCACGAGATGGAACGAATGCCCGCCATGCGAAAGCAGTTTGCGATAGGTTGCAGAGAGAATTCTGTTTTGTCATAGTTTCGCTGCCTCCGTGGGAGCGACTGTTGGAATCGTGATTACCTGCCAGTAATCACTGCGACGGTTTTCGTTACAGTTGCCGTCAGGATGGGTGCGCTGTTCGTGCCTGCTAAAATCTGACACGGAATGTTAGACACGATTTTCGGGTGTGTGATCCATGATGTTCGCCGCTCAATCCATCGCCGATTTTTTCCAAGGATTCGGTGGATGGCAGTATGTGATTGCTGCCGTGATTCATGCGGTGCTGCTCGTTCACGTCTTTGCAGTTTCTCCGTTCGCGTTTATCTGGCTGGAGCGGAAAGTTTCGGGACGAATTCAGGACCGTCTTGGTCCGACTCGCGTCGGAGGACTCTTTGGTTGGCTCCAGTCTTTGGCAGACGGAATTAAACTCGTTCAAAAAGAAGATCTCTGCCCCACGGCAGCAGATTCGATGTTGTTCCGGTCGGCCCCATATATCGTGTGTGTGTCGTCATTTGCCGCATTTATGGTGTTGCCATTCAGCCACGGATGGGTGGCGGTTGCGGCAGACTGCGGCCTCTTCATCATCTTAGCCATTCTGTCATTGGAAGTGTTCGGAATCATTATGGCTGGGTATTCCAGCGGCTCCAAATGGTCGCTGTTCGGCGGGATGCGTGAAGCGGCTCAAATGGTCAGTTACGAGATTCCCTTGGCGATCTGCGCGTTGGTTCCTGTCATTGCCGCCGGATCACTCAATCTTGGGGAAGTTGGCGGAATGCAACGAGGATGGTTTACGAACTGGTTTCTGTTTCACGACCCGTTTACGTTTATTGCGTTCTTTGTGTACTTCGTGGTTGCGACAGCAAGCTGCAAACGAGCACCGTTTGACCTTGCTGAAGCCGAGAGCGAACTTGTGGGTGGCTTCCATACCGAGTACAGCGGAATGCGGTGGTCGTTTTTCTTTATGGGTGAATACGCGAGCATGTTTGCGGTTTGCGCCATCGCCTCAATTCTGTTTTTGGGCGGCTGGAATACAGGCTTAGCCCCGATCGATGATGCCTTATATGCAGCGCGCCATGCCAGTCTCGACGGCACGTCCAGTGCCGCGGCGATGGGCTACCTTGCAAATGTCATTGGAGCAGGTGTCTTTGCGGCGAAAGCCAGCTTTGGAGTCTTCGTCCAAGTCTGGTTGCGATGGACTTTGCCACGACTGCGAATTGACCAAGTGATGACGACCTGCCTGAAGTATTTAGTTCCGATCAGTTGCTTTTTGTTTCTTGGTGCGACGTTATGGCCGTTAATTTTGGTGACTGGCATGGGCCGGACGACATGGACATCCCCGATCGGTGACCGAGCGGCGGAGGGATTGCAGGAGACCCGCGACGGGAGTGCCGAAGTCTCTGCGGTGACTGTTCCGTCAATCGAAATCGGTTTGGTTGTGCCCGCGGCAAGCAGTGTTGATCTGGAAGGAGTTGTGCAGTGAACGGCGAATCCTTTCTCTTCACCGTGTTTGCTTTGGCAACCTGCTTAGGTGCGATCGCGGTTGTGTTCAGTCAGACAGTTGTCCGGATGGCTTTTTGGCTGGTAATCTCATTGGGAAGCACGGCCGCGTTGTTCTTTCTTGCCAAAGCGGATTTTGTGGGTGCGGCGCAGCTCTTAATTTATGTTGGCGGCACATTGGTGTTGCTGGTCTTTGGTGTCATGCTGACAGCCAGCGGCCCGTATTTAAAAATCATAACTTCGCCCGGCGAAATTATGATGGGCAGTTGTGTGGGACTGTTGTTCTTGTTTGTCGTCTTTGCTTCCTTGGACGGAGTCAAGTGGCGTGAACCGTCGGTAGCAGCGATGGCAGCCGGCAATCCCGTGGTGGCAACCGGGAATACATTGCGTCCGATTGGTTTGAGTTTCTTAGGAAGCCGGCCAGATCAGGATCTAATTAGCGACGGCGACCACCTGACACCGGGTTATTTGTTGCCATTTGAAATTGTATCGGTGCATTTACTAGTCGTCTTGATTGGTGCCGCCTATCTGGCTCGAGCAAAACGACGGCCAGTTGGGTCTGGCTGATTTGAGATTTGAAATTCTTACGGGTGTGATCGTCCATGACGGCTGATCTGAATTCCTATTTGTTTGTCGGTGCAGTGTTGTTTGTCTGCGGCGTGGTCTGCATGGCAACTAAACGCAATGGCATAGGGGTGTTGATGGGGGTGGAGTTGGTTCTCAATGGGGCCAACGTCAACTTCGTCGCGTTCGCACGGTATACGGATCTTGGTTTGGATGGTCAAGTGTTTTCACTCTTTGTGATCGTGCTCGCGGCAGCAGAAGCTGCCGTCGCCTTGGCTATTGCACTGAACTTCTACAACAACCATTTAACAATTGACGTTGATCGAGCGAACAAGCTGAAGGGCTGAGGGCCTGAGTTCGGCGTCATTTTTGGATTGGTTGGATTTAAGCACACGCTGGTTTTCTGGAATACCCATGGTTGGCGAAACACTAAGAAACCTGTTGATGATCGCATGGCTGCTGCCGCTTGCCGGATTTGCAGTTGAGATCTTCGGTGGCTTCTGGGGATCACGGAAAAGCCGCGTTGCCGCATGGATGTCCGTGGGGTGTATTGGCGTTGGGTTTCTCTGTAGCTTGAGTGCGTTGCTGATCTGGGGAAATTCCAACAACTTCTGGAAGGTAACACACGACTCTGAGCACCATGCTGAAGCCGGTCATGCTGAAGCCGGTCATGCTGAAGCCGGTCATGCTGAAGCCGGGACGGACCAGCATAAGTCCCCTGACTCGGTGGCTTCCTCAGCAGCATCTGTCGTGCTTGGCAAAACAGTGTTCTCGGGGACCCTCTACTCGTTGGCTCGCTTTGGCAGTTTGGACATTTCGCTTGACTACTACATTGACAGCCTCACGCTCGTCATGTTCACGATGGTGACCTTCATTGCGACGTGTATTCATTTATTTGCAATGGGATACATGTCAGAAGAGCTGACTGAAGAGTTTGTCGATCACAGCGCTCATCTTTCGAACGGGCACCACGTGCATCGTCCCGGTCGCTATTACCGGTTCTTTGCATTTCTGTCACTTTTTTGTTTTTCAATGTTAGGGCTGGTGCTGGCTGGAAATATTTTTCAAGTATTTATTTTCTGGGAGCTCGTGGGCATTTGCAGCTTCCTCCTGATTGGTTTCTACACCGAGCGCAAGTCTGCGTGTAATGCGGCAAACAAAGCCTTCATTATGAATCGCGTGGGCGATTTTGGCTTTCTCATTGGGCTGATGGTGCTGTGGACCTTTTTTGGTACTTTCCGCTTTGGCAATACAGTCGATGCCAAAGGTGAAGTCGTGCAGGCCGGTTTGTTCCAAATGCTGCCGCGCGATGAAACCGGGAATGTATTGCGTGATGCAGCCTCTGGAGACGTGAAGTTGGGGGCGGTGACGGCGGCTCCTGAATCGCCAAGTAGCCGCACGATTCCTTATTCACTGCTTGTTGTGGCTGGGCTTGGTGTGTTTGCAGGTTGCGTAGGAAAAAGCGCGCAATTCCCCTTGCAGACATGGCTTCCAGACGCAATGGAAGGGCCGACACCTGTAAGTGCGTTAGTGCATTCAGCGACGATGGTGGCGGCAGGCGTGTATTTGGTTGGACGCTTCTATCCGATGTTTGTCCAAGAAGTTTTATTGACCATTGCCTACGTCGGCTGCATCACGTTATTCATGGCAGCCACAATCGCGATGGTGGCGACGGACATCAAGAAAGTCTTAGCCTATTCCACCATCAGTCAATTGGGCTACATGATGCTCGGGTTGGGTGTATTCGGTTGGGGTGCGGGATTGTTTCACTTGATTACGCACGCATTCTTTAAGTCACTCATGTTCCTGTGTTCGGGCAGCGTGATCTACGGATGCCATCACGAACAGGAAATGCCGAAAATGGGTGGGTTGTGGAGAAAAATGCCCATCACGGCCTTCACCATGCTAGTAGGCGTCATTGCAATCAGTGGCCTCGCGATTCCGGGGCTCGTCAACTGGTGTTCGGTATTTGCCTTTTCCGGTTACTTTTCCAAAGATGCCGTTGTGGCAACGTCCTTGGCATTTGTGAAGGGCAACCCGACACATTTCCTCTTGTTCATCGTGCCTCTGGTCACTGCTGGACTGACGGCGTTCTATATGTTTCGCCTTTGGTTCTTCACGTTTGCCGGAAAACCTCGCGATCAGCACATCCACGATCACTGCCATGAATCACCGTGGATCATGACTGGTCCCTTACTGGCCTTGTCAGTATTTGCTGCGTTTTGTGCGATTGGTGGTGAGACCGGGCCACTGTACCGCTTGATCACTGGTGATCAACCGGCCCATGTGGCTCATGGAATTGCTGGGGCAGTCGGGTCGGGGGAACTCACTTTACCGGGGCATGAGGCAATCCATGCTGTGCATGGTACCGCAGGCAAGCTTGCCCTAATCGCGGCAGCTTCAGGCACATTCATCGCTTGGCTTTTGTATGGCACGACGTTGGTAAACGTCGCCGAGATTAAGCGTCAACTCTCTGGCCTGCATGGATTTTTGGCAAACAAATGGCATTTTGATGAACTGTATGACGGGCTATTTATGCAACCGTCGCATGTTGTGGGACAATGCTGTGTGTGGATTGACAAGACTGTCTTTGACGGCATCATTCATGCTTCGGCCAAGGTCATGATCTTTGTTTCCAAGTGGGACAAATTATTTGATGAAGCTGTCGTTGATGGCTTCGTGAACCTACTTGGAAATTCCACATTTGCCGTCGGGCGTTCGTTGCGGGTCATTCAGACCGGACGACTGCGGCAGTATGTGATGTTTATTGTAGTGGGTGTGGTGGCTCTGTTTGCAATTTTGTTCACGACCTTTCCGGGTTAGACGATGAATCCTGAATTCTTATTGACAGCCATCATTTTCGCCCCTTCTGTCGGCGCGCTCATTCTTGCGCTGCTGTTTGACAGCAAAAACGCGGAAGCGATGCGATTATTTGCGTTTGCCACAACTGCAGTCACTTTCGGGCTAACGCTCGTCTTGTGGTTAGGCGAGTTTCAATCCGACGCACCGGGGATGCAGTTGGAAGTGGTCAGGGAATGGATTCCTCGTTGGAATGTCTACTACCGGCTCGGGGTCGACGGAATCAGTATGCCCTTGGTTTTGCTGACAAGCCTGATCAGCATGCTGTCGATGGGCGCTAGCTGGAGTATCAAGAAACACATCAAGGGTTATATGGTCCTGTTTCTGCTGCTAGAAACCGGGATGATGGGCGTTTTCCTGGCGCTCGACTTCTTCCTGTTTTACGTGTTCTGGGAAGTCATGCTTCTGCCCATGTATTTCCTGATCGGTGTCTGGGGTGGACCTCGCAAAGAATATGCGGCCATAAAATTCTTCCTGTACACCCTAGCTGGAAGCGTGTTAATGCTCGTCGCGATGTTGATGTTTTACTTCAACACGAGCGTTCAAGCGGATGGGTTCAATCTAGTCAAGTTGGCCGAAGCGGCGACGACTGGGTCATTGCTGAGTCCTTCCTTACAGATCACAGCGTTCATCATGCTGTTCATTGGCTTCGCCATTAAACTGCCAGCTTTCCCCGTTCATACCTGGTTGCCTGACGCACACGTCGAAGCTCCCACGCCGATCAGTATGATTCTGGCCGGTGTGCTGTTGAAAATGGGCGGCTACGGTATCATTCGCATTGCGTTTCCACTCTGTCCGTATGGGGCCCAATACTTAGCTTACGCCATGGTGGCGATTGGTGTGATTAGCATTATTTATGGTGCTTTCGCCGCGCTTGCGCAAACCGACTTCAAACGCTTGGTCGCATACAGCTCCGTGAGTCACATGGGTTATGTGTTGCTGGGTCTGGCAGTCTGGAAGATCAACGAGAAGACCGGGGAGACGATGAACTCGGAGTACTGGCAGATGGGCCTGAATGGTGCCATGTTCCAGATGATCGCTCACGGCATTTCTTCGGCTGGCATGTTCTTTATGGTGGGCGTGATTTACGATCGAGTCCACCATCGTGATCTGAACAAATTTGGGGGCCTGATGGGTAAAATGCCGCTCTATGGTGGGCTCTCGGCTGGTCTATTTTTTGCTGGCCTCGGTTTGCCGGGTCTTTGCGGGTTTATCGGTGAAGTGTTTGTAGTGCTCAGCACATGGAGCTTCAATCCTGCTCTTGCGATCGTGGCCGCGTCAGGCGTGATTTTGACGGCTGGATACATTCTGTGGGCCATGCAACGGGTTTATCTCGGAGCTGAATACAAGGGGCCGCATCCGGAGGATCTGACACCGATGAATATGCGTGAAACGGCAATTGCTGGAACACTCCTAACGCTGGCGGTCATTTTGGGTGTTGTTCCAGCCATGATGTTCAACGTCATGACGCCTTCAATCAGTCGCATGGCGAAAGCGGCTGAGGCCGGTTATCAACAGTCGGCGGCTCAGTTGAATCAGGATGAAATGCAGGCTCAGCGTTAATCGTCCTTCAGTGCCTTCGTGGTCTGTCTCCTGTTCTCTTGTCGGTAAGTTTCAAAATGTTGTTTCCTCAGCTTCTCAATAAACTGATTTCTGAAACAACATCGTTGTCATTGCCTGGCTTTAGCGTCGAGTTGTGCCTGAGCGCAACGATCGTGGCGATGCTGATGATGCGGTTGGTCAACCTTGACCGTTTCGTGCCAACTTCGGTGACTGCGGTCCTTGGAGCATTTGCGGCATTGGTCTTTACGTGGTTGCAGTTCCGCCAGATCGGAGCAGCAGATGCGATTGTCTCGCAGAAAATTTTCACGGGCTTGCTGATCCACGATACCTTTACTGTGTTCTTTAGAGGGTTTCTGTCTCTGTTTCTGCTGCTGACAATTGCGCTCACTTCCCTTACCGGCATCCCGGATAACGAAGACGGCCCGGACTTCTACTCGCTGCTGTTCGGTGCCACGATCGGCCTGATGATTATGGCCAGCGCGAACAGTCTGCTGATGCTGTTTGTCGGCGTTGAAATGGCAAGCGTGCCAAGTTATGCAATGGTGGGGTTCCTTAAAGGTCGCAAACCAAGCAGTGAAGCAGCCTTGAAGTTCGTGGTCTACGGAGCCGGTGCGGCTGGCGTGATGTTGTATGGTATCAGTCTGATTGCAGGCGTGCTGGGCACAGTGGATATGTCATTACTGGCGGCACGTCTGGGTGAAGCGGCAGCGGGCGGGACTGGTGGATTGAGTGATCCGGAACTGCGAGCCGTATCGCTGGGTATCTTGCTCGTGATGGTTGGTTTGGCGTTCAAGCTGTCACTCGTGCCATTTCATTTCTGGTGTCCAGATGCATTCGAAGGCGCTTCTGCGGAAGTGGCTGGGTTTCTCTCCGTGGCGTCAAAGGCTGGGGCGTTTGGACTGCTGGTGCGTCTGGCACTTGCTTTGTCCGGTGCGCCAGGAACTGAATCGCTCATGATTGCGTTCGGTGTCGGCATAGGATTCATTGCCTGTGTCACGACCACTTTTGGCAATCTCGCAGCGTATTCTCAGACCAATCTGAAACGCCTGCTAGCTTACTCGACAATCGCTCACGCCGGTTACATGGTGATGGCAGTCTCTGCCCTGCTGGTGATGTCGAACAGTGCCAAAGCCGACGCGATGCAGATCGATATCAATCGTTCGGTGGAAGGACTTCTGTACTATCTGTTCGTGTATCTCTTTATGAACCTTGGTGCATTTGCTGTCGTGGCGATAGCCCGCAACCACACGTTTAGTGAGGAAGTAGACAGCTTCAAGGGACTTGTCGGTCAGTCGCCGACGTTGTGTATCGTGATGCTGATTTGTATGTTCAGCTTGGTGGGAATGCCTCCCTTTGGGGGTTTTGTTGGGAAATTGATGATTTTTGCCTCTGCATTCAAGGCTGGCGATATTCACTGGTTCATGTATGTCGTAGTGGCGTTTGGTGCCTTGAACACCGTCTTCAGTCTGGTCTATTACATTCGCGTATTGAAGACCATGTTTATGGACGAACGACCGGCAGACGCTCGGCCAGTTCCCGTGCATTTGGGATCATTGGAATCGATTTACGTAGTTGCCCTTGCGGCGTTTGTGTTGCTCCTAGGACTACTGCCCCAGTTTTTGAGTGCGACCGCGGGTGCTGCAGCTCAGTCGCTGGCGAAGTTCTAGTTTCCGCAGTACTTTTTTCATTACGCAGGTTCGGAAATGACGTGTCAGGACAATGAAATCCTTCTGAACGGCGTGCTGATTCAGATGGCGCGGAGCTTTCTGCAGTACGTAGCAGAATGTTCGCTGTGGGTCGCTGCGAATGATGCGTCGGATGAAGCTCAAGTGCTCGTCCTCGCCGCCCGTCAACGACAGGATGTCGCAGAGATAGCAGCTCTCTTGGATACCCGCGAACACTCCATCGATTTTGGCTCATTCCCAACCGAATACACAGACCAGCAATTTCTTGCCTTAAAATCAGTCATACGCAGCCTTAAACGCAGCCATGAGTCAGTCTGCAACAGTGTTCGTACGACCGCGGTGTTGCTCCGCAATGCTGGTGACTCTGAAGCGGCCGACTTATTGACCACCATCGAATCCCATGAACGCGATATCTTGCGTGCGATGCACGAGATTGAAGCGTTGCTGGTGAGTGACGTTGCGGCTGTTGGGTAGGAGAGATCACCGCAGCGCGCAATGATTCACAATTGGAACATCAAAAGGCGATTAGACCTCACGCGGCCATAAGTGAGATCTTTTCGAACCGTTGAAAGTTGAGCATCGTGAGACTGGCGAGATCTGCTGCGTGGGTGTTTGAAATCTATTCGATAGCGGCTGTAAAATCGGCAGATGAAGGATGTATCGGCCTTAGATGGATCGACGTTTGACAAACTTCCAGAGTCGTTCGATCAGATTCAGATTGAGTGAATAGGATGGCAGAAACATCAGAGTGATGTTCAGTCGAGCGGCGACGCCCATCACTTCGTCGTTCCGCTCATATGGAGCGTAGTCAAGGACCAGCGTGATTGGGCCCGCCCGGTAAGAAGATTCTGAGTTGCGAATTCGTGCTGAAAATCAGGGGGATTGGGTGATTGGTGACATAGGACAATGAGTTCTTGGTCAAGGTTGGTTCCTCGTGTCAAGCGGTTCACGGCCATGATAGCGAGCCAGTTTGAGATGGAGACGATCGTCGGCGCGCACGCTCATCGCTGCGTTCGTTCCAGACGACTACGGAGTGAAAGGCGAAAGACGGATCTATGCGGCTCGCCGCGAGTACGAATGGAGACACCACCGAGTTTCGAGGTGCAGACGATGTCACTGAGACAAACAACGTTGACTTCCGCCGGTGGCGAGGTGAATTCCGGCGGAAGGTAGTTGCGGGAAGAATGCGATCGTTCCTCGTTGTAATGGCGACTCCAGACCCGACAGACTTGATCAAGAGTTTTTCGGCCACGTTTACGAACTTGTTGAGGCACTCAAACTTCAGCGTCTGGAGAAATCGTTCCACATGGGCTCGCAGGTTCGGCGACATCGGGGTGTTTCGTTTCACCTTCGCCCCGCTGGATTTCAGCACCTCATCAAACCGCCCCGAATACTTCGCATCGTTGTCTCGCATCACGTACTCCGGTGTGAGGCCCATGTCCTCTGCGACCATCAGAAAGTTTCTGGCCTGCAGGCTGACCCATGCGGAATCTGGCTGCACGGAACTCGCTGAAATCCACACGTGCCGTGAACCCAAATGCAGAAACACTAGCAGGTACCGTGGTTCGGGGTTGGAAATCTGGATAATCACAGGGAATCAGAGTTTTCTTAGCCCGCTAGAGGGCCGCCACGGTACTGCGAATTAGGCACCGGTACGAACCTTGGGAATTGCTGAAGGATGCGGTTCCGTGGAGCCGTTTGGCGACGGAGTAGATCCCGACGCATCTTCGGCAAATTTCCAAGTTGCATCGCCTCTGTCATTCGTTGCGGATGACCTTCGGATTGGTCACTTCCTGAATGGAGTCTGATCATGAGCGGCGTATGCTTGACGAACATGCGGACAATTGTGCAGAAACTCATCGCGATCAATAGCCTGTGATTTTGGCTGGCAAAATGGCGATTCGCGTCAAGCATTGCCGATAAACGATTTGCAACGACGAAAAAAGCGCGTACTTTTTAGGAAGTTATGAAGAGAGTCCCTTCCGGGGAGATCCTTGATGCAAGCAGCGAATGTGGATCTGAAGGTGATTCAAAAACGGCTCGGGCATCGGGACTTCGCCACTACAGCAAACACGTACTCACACCTTCTCCAGAACGCTGAAAACGAAGCCGTTGAGAAGATGGCGGCGATGATGAAGAAAACGCTGAAGAAAACGAAGTAGCAAAAGCTGGTTGGTGTCAAACGTTGGTGTCAAATAAAAACGAAAAAAGCCAGTGTCACCGTTTGAGGCGGTAAAACACTGGCTTTTTTCAGTGTCTCGGGCGGGGGTCGAACCTGCAACGGGTGCGATCTGCCGAGCGAGCACTGAAGGCAGGGGAATTACGGGGATTGTCGAGAGCTTAGGACGTTGACGGCTGGCAGTGCTACTAATGCGTTCTTCAATGTGGCATCCCAGGTTTGGCTCAGGAAAATGGATCGCAGAGTCAGGATCTGCCGGGCTCCGGCGTGAGACCATCGCATGCCGGACAGCTTCAGGCGTTCGGTCACAATCTGCTTGCACGCGGATTCCACGATGCCGCTGCCGATCGGGCTGCCGTGACTGCGATGCTCGGCATAGTTCATGAATTTCCTGTAACGATGCAGGTAACGTTTGGCCTTCTCGAATTCTTCTTTCTCGGCAGGCTTGATGCTGTGTTCCTGAACCATGCCGGTGATCGAACGCATCACTCGGCCCCAGCCGCCCGGTTCAAGCAGTAGTTTGCGAACACGCTTCAGCCACTCTGTTCGCTGCGAAGATGTCAGCAGCAGTGCATCGGCGATCGTAGTCAGTCGCAGGCTGGCGTGGTAGTAATCGACGATGCGTTGAATCCTGATTCTCTGACCATCCACATGCAGATGCCGGAGCACATTCTTCCAGTACGCCGTTTCGATTTTCCCCGCGTCGCTGACGTAGACAATGCGGTTCAGTTTCGAGCCGCGAGTTCGAATGATGGACTTCAGCAGAGATGTGAAATTCCGACTGAGGGTTTCCTGATTCTCTTCGGGAGCACAGGCCAGATAGATCGTGCCGATTCGCTTGCCGTCGTTGTAAACGCTCAGCGTCGCGACGGACGCCATTTCGAAGTTGCCAAACGGCGCGATCCCCAGACTGACTCCGTCACGGCTCACGGCCAGTGTGACGTTTTTGCTGTGTTTTCTCGCTTCATCAATCCATTCTTTAAGTTGCTGTACCTGACACGCTTCACGCTGTGGCTCCATGATCTCCGCGAGATGAAAGCTCAGATTGCGAAGCTTCTCGGGACCAATCCTGGCCCCCGTGCGTTCGGCAATCACGTCGATGCAGCGGCCCTGCGACGATCCGGCTGCGGCTACCTGACGCCCCACAAGATCCTGAGCGCCCGGAGTTGCACCGTACTCAATGCCCAGAATCTTCTCCAGCGGCGCGATCGTCCGGCCACGGCTTCCCTGGCGATAAGTGGCTCTGGTCAGAGTGATGTTACCGAATCGCGTGAGCACGGTGGGATGGCGTGTCTTCTTTTTGAGTCGTCGGCACTTCTGACCGAGATGCTCGACATGCTGCGGCATCGCTTCCACTTTCTGCGGTTCGAGCGAACTGAAACACCATTCCTCAAACGATCGAGCCAGTTCACGAACAAGTACTTCCACGCGGCCCTCAAATCCATGTGCATCCGCAGGGGTCATGCCCGGCTTCAGGAAAATCGCTGCCGTGTCAGCCAGCGTCTGGCACAATACAGCCTGTCTCTTTGTCAGCCAGGCGACAACGACCTTTTTCGGAATTGCACAAACCAGCGTCCCTGCTGTAACCTGACCGTCCATGAGAGGCGTCCTGTCCTGAGTTGTTAGTGTGAGAACCAACATTCTCCGGCAAGACGCCTCTTTTTATACAGACCAATTCTCCCCTGTCTCACTGCGCAATACGCAGATCGCACCCCCTGCAACCTTCGGCTTCGGAGGTCAGTGCGTTACACCGTTTTGAGTTGCCCGAACCTATGACTACAGCTAGAGTTGCGTTGAAGGTGATGTAAACATTCGCCGAAGGTGTGGGCAGAATAGCGCAGCGTGAAGTTCGATGCGGAGCAATTTGCGATACGCAGTTAGCAAGCACGGCGTGGAAAGTGGTGGAGGGCCGCGATGGCGGACAATCGACGTC